>Ga0265338_10001810_pt1:10000-33582 | contig 33582 bp, 46 predicted proteins | sample 42126metaG_FD_193579 | JGI IMG/M metagenome (GOLD analysis project Ga0265338, IMG submission 193579) | Rhizosphere microbial communities from Carex aquatilis grown in University of Washington, Seatle, WA, United States - 4-21-26 metaG | ecosystem: Host-associated > Plants > Roots >...
GCGTCGAGTACGACCCGAACCGTACGGCGCGCATTGCGCTGCTGCACTACGTGGACGGCGAGAAGCGCTACATCCTTTGCCCCGACGGCCTCAAGGTCGGCGACACTGTGCTGTCGTCGCGCAACGCCGACATCAAGCCGGGCAACAACCTGCCGCTGCGCTTCGTGCCGCTCGGCACGACGGTTCACAACATCGAGCTCAAGATCTCCGGCGGCGCGCAGCTCTGCCGCTCGGCGGGTGTCGGCGCGCAGCTGATGGCAAAGGAAGGCGACTGGGGCCAGGTGCGCTTGCCGTCGGGCGAGGTTCGCCGCGTCCACCTCGACTGCCGCGCCACCGTTGGCCAGGTCGGCAACATCGAGCACGGCAGCGTGCACATCGGCAAGGCGGGCCGCACGCGCTGGAAGGGCCGCCGCCCGCACAACCGCGGCGTCACCATGAACCCGGTCGACCACCCCATGGGCGGCGGTGAAGGCCGTTCGTCCGGTGGCCGCCACCCCTGCTCGCCGTGGGGCCAGCTGTCGAAGGGCCTGAAGACGCGCGAGAACAAGCGCACCGATCGCATGATCGTCAAACGGCGCGGCAAAAAGTCTTAAGGCGTAGGGATCAAGGAGAACCATGGCTCGTTCAATCAAAAAGGGTCCTTTCATCGACAAGCACCTGATGACGAAGGTGGTCGAGGCCCAGCGCCTGAAGTCGAAGAAGGTCGTCAAGACCTGGTCGCGGCGATCGACGATCATCCCGGAGATGGTCGGCCTGACGTTCGCCGTGCACAACGGCCGCAAGTTCGTGCCGGTGTTCATCACCGAGAACATGGTCGGTCACAAGCTGGGCGAGTTCTCGCCGACGCGCACCTTCCACGGGCACTCGGGCGATCGCAAGGGAGCGACGGCTCCGGGCGCGTCCTCGGCGCCTGCGGCCGGCGGCGGCGACAAGAAGTAATGCAATTGGCAGCCAAGGAGATTTGAGATGGCACGGGCAACTTTGAGTCGCTTTCGCGAATCGCCCCGCAAGGTGCGGATGGTCGCTGACATGATCCGCGGCCGATCGGTCGACGACGCGATGTCGATCCTGCGGCTGCAGCAGCGCAAGGCGGCCAGGATGCTGAGCAAGGTGCTCGGCTCGGCGATCGCCAACGCGACCGAAAACGAAAAAGCCGACTCGGACAAGCTGGTGGTCACCAAGGTCAGCGTCGACTGCGGCCCGGTGCAAAAGCGCTGGATGCCCCGGTCGATGGGCCGTGCCAACCGCATCAACAGCCGCACGTCGCACGTGACGATTGTCGTCGACGTGCCCACGGAATAACGAAGGAACGCGAGATGGGACAAAAAACACATCCGGTAGGCTTTCGGCTGGGCGTCATCCGCGGATGGAGCTCGAAGTGGTACTCCGAGAAGGACTTCTCGAAGTGGCTGCATGAAGACCTGCGCCTGAAGAGGTTCGTGAAGCAGAAGCTCGGCCACGCCGGCGTCTCGTCGGTCGAGGTCGAGCGCGCCGCGAACAAGGTCAAGATCAACATCTTCACCGCACGCCCCGGCATCGTCATCGGCAAGCGCGGCGCCGGTGTCGAGACGCTGAAGAAGGAAGTGCAGGCGCTGACCTCCAACGAGGTCTTCCTGAACATTCAGGAAGTGCGCAAGGCGGAGACCAACGCGCAGCTGGTCGCCGAGAACGTCGCGACCCAGCTCGAGCGCCGCGTTGCCTTCCGCCGCGCCATGAAGAAGGCGGTGCAGACCGCGATGAAGTTCGGCGCCAAGGGCATCCGCCTGGCGTGCTCGGGCCGACTCGGCGGCGCGGAGATGGCGCGCTACGAGTGGTATCACGAGGGACGCGTGCCGCTGCACACGCTGCGCGCCGACATCGAGTACGGAACCACCGAGGCGCACACCACCTACGGCGCGATCGGTGTGAAGTGTTGGATCTTCAAGGGCGAGGTTCTCCCTCAACGCACGGCGCGGCTCGCGTAACGCAAAGGACGACGGATCATGTTGGCTCCCAAAAAGGTCAAGTGGCGCAAGCGCCAAAAAGGCAAGATGCGCGGCGTCTCAAAGGGCGCGACCACGGTCGTGTTCGGCGAGTACGGGCTGCAGGCTCTGTCGTGCGGTTTCATCACCGCGCGGCAGATCGAGGCGGCGCGTATCGCGATCTCCCGTCACGTCAAGCGCGGCGGCAAGCTCTACATCCGCATCTTTCCCGACAAGCCGATCTCGAAGAAGCCGGCCGAAACCCGCATGGGTAAGGGCAAGGGCAACCCGGAAGAATGGGTCGCCGTGGTGCGCCCGGGCCGCGTGATGTACGAGCTCGAAGGCGTGAAAGAGGAGCTCGCGCGCGAGGCGTTCCACCTGGCCGAGCACAAGCTCGCGGTCCAGACGCGCTTCGTGGGGCGGGAGTTGGTGCTATGAGCAAAGGCATTCGCGCAAAGGATCTCCGCGGCAACGAGCCGGCGGAGCTGAAGAGCACCGCGCGCAAGCTGGAGGAGGATCTCTTCAAGCACAAGCTGAAGAAGGTCACCAACCAGCTGGAGAACACCATGTTGATCCGCAACACGCGTCGGGACATCGCGCGCGTCAACACCGTGCTGGCCGAACGGACCCGGCAGGTGGCCGCAACGAAGACGACGGCGCAAACCGCGACGAAGGAGAAATAAGACGTGGCCGACACCGAAACGGGGACCCCGAAAGCGTCCCCGAACCCCCCAGTAAAGAGTTCCGCGGGCCACTCGCACGGCGCCGGCGGCGACGAGCGCGGCAAGATCAAGCGCCGCGAGCTCATCGGCGTCATCACCAGCGACAAGATGCAGAAGACGCGCGTGGTGTTGGTCGAGCGCCGTCTGTCGCATGCCAAGTACGGCAAGTACATGACGAGCCGCACGAAGTACAAGGCGCACGACGAGAAGAACGAGTACAAGACGGGCGACCGCGTGCTCATCGTCGAGGCTCGGCCGCTGTCGCGCGACAAGCGCTGGCGCGTCGAGAAGCTGATCGAGCGTCCGCAAGAAGCCTGATCGCAAGAGAGCAGAAGAGAACAAAGTCATGGTTCAAACAACGACAACGCTGGACGTCGCCGACAACTCGGGCGCCAAGAAGATCATGTGCATCCGGGTGCTCGGCGGCACCAAGCGCAAGTACGCGTCGCTCGGCGACGTCATCGTGGTTTCCATCAAGGAAGCGATCCCCAACGCCAAGGTGAAGAAGGGTGACATCGCCAAGGCGGTCATCGTTCGCACCAAGAAAGAGGTCTCGCGCCAGGACGGATCGTATATCCGCTTCGACGCCAACTCGGCGGTGCTGGTCGACAAGGACAACGAGCCCATCGGCACGCGCATCTTCGGGCCCGTCGCGCGCGAGCTGCGCGCCAAGCGGTTCATGAAGATCATCTCCCTGGCTCCGGAGGTTCTGTGATGCACGTTCGCAAGGGTGACTCGGTGGTCGTGATCGCCGGCAAGGAGAAGGGGAAGCGCGGCCGGGTGCTGCGCCTGCTCACCGGCGCCGGTCGTGTCGTCATCGAGCGCGTCAACATGGTCAAGCGCCACACCAAGCCGAGCCAGCGCAACCCGCGCGGCGGCATCATCGAGAAGGAGGGCTCGCTCGAGTCGTCCAACGTCTCGCTCTGGTGCGGCAAGTGCGTCGCTCCCCGGCGCGCCAAGGTTCAAGCAGGTGAAGGCAAAGGGACCGAGGGCCACGCTCAGAAGCGCCGTGTCTGCGTGAAGTGCGGCACGGTCTTCGAGACCTCGTAACGGTTTAGCCAGGCAAAAGGAATCGTCGCAAATGGCCGAGGAACAGAAAAAAGACGAGAAGAACGAGAAGGCGCCAAAGGGCGCCAAGCCGACCTTGACCCCCGAGCAAGAGGTCGAGGCGGCCGCCAAGAAGGCGGCGCGCGCCGAAGCCAAGGCGAAGGGCGGGAAGGGCGGCGGCAAGGGCAAGGGCGGAGGTTCGGCGCAAGAGGTCGCGATGGAGCGGGTCAAGCGCAGCGGCCCCGCGCGCCTGCGCAAGGTCTACGACGCGGAGGTCCGCGGGAAGCTCATCAGCGAGTTCAGCCTCAAGAACCCGATGGAAGCGCCGCGCCTGATGAAGATCACCATCAACATGGGCCTCGGCGAGGCGGTGACCAACCCCAAGGTGCTCGACGTCGCCGTCGAGTCGTTGGGCGCGATCACGGGCCAGCGCCCGGTCGTGACCCGCGCGAAAAAATCGATCGCCGTGTTCAAGCTGCGGGCCGACCAGAAGATCGGCGCCATGGTGACGCTGCGGCGCGATCAAATGTACGAGTTCCTCGATCGCCTGGTCTCGTTCGCTCTGCCGCGCGTGCGTGACTTCAAGGGCGTTTCGCCGAAATCATTCGACGGCCGCGGCAACTACACGCTCGGGATTCGCGAAGAGATCATCTTCCCGGAGATCAACTACGAGCGGCTCGAGAAACCCAAGGGAATGAACATCACCTTCACCACCACCGCTCGCACCGACGAGCAGGGGCGCGCGCTGTTGCGTCACCTCGGAATGCCCTTCAGGAACTGACCATGGCGAAAACTGTAGATATGCACCGACCGGCCCCCAAATGGCGGGTGCGTCATAAGAACCGATGCAAGCAGTGCGGGCGTTCGCGCGCATACCTGCGCAAGTTCGAGCTCTGCCGCATCTGCTTTAGGTCCCTCGCGCTGCGCGGTGATATCCCCGGCGTCATCAAATCGAGCTGGTAGGTGTCGCATGTCAATGACTGATCCCATCGCCGACTTCCTGTCCCGAATTCGCAACGCCATCATGGCGCGCCACGCGGAGGTGATCGCACCCGCGTCGAAGCTCAAGCATCGCATCGCCGAGCTGCTCAAGGCCGAGGGTTACATCGCCGGCTACGACCTGCGCGAGGACGAAGGCATGAGCAACATCGTCGTGCGGCTGCGCTGGGCCGACCCGCGCACCAACGCCATCACCGGGCTGCGCCGCCGCTCGCGTCCCGGCCAGCGCATGTACGTCGGCCACGGTAAGATTCCCAAGATCCGCTCGGGTCTCGGTATCGCGATCCTCTCCACGTCCCGCGGTCTCATGACCGATCGGGCGGCGCGCAAGGCCGGCGTCGGCGGCGAGCTGCTCTGCGAGGTTTGGTAAACGTCATGTCACGCATTGGTCGAAAGATTCTGCCGCTGCCCAAGGGGGTGACGGTCAGCAGCAAGAACGGCACCGTCGGCGTGAAGGGGCCGAAGGGCGAGCTCGCCAAGGTGATGCCTTCGGGGATCACGTTCAAGATCACCGGCGACAAGCTGCAGGTCGAGCGCGCCGACGACTCGCGCGAGAATCGCGCGAAGCACGGCCTGATGCGCGCGCACCTGGCCAACATGGTCAAGGGCGTGACCGACGGCTGGACACGCGAGCTGGAGATCAACGGCGTCGGTTACCGCGCCGAGGTCGCCAACGACACGCTGACCATGGCGCTCGGCTACTCGCATCCGGTGGTGTTCAAGCTGCCGAAGGGCGTGGGCGCCAAGGTCGACAAGAACCGCATCGTCCTGAGCGGCGCGGATCGCGACCTGCTCGGTCAGACCGCGGCCAAGGTGCGCGAGCTCCGCCCTCCCGAGCCGTACAAGGGCAAGGGCGTGAAGTACGTCGAAGAGGTCATCAAGAAGAAAGTCGGCAAGGCGGGAGCCACGGGCTCGGGCGGCGGCGGCTAGCCGTTGTTCGCGACAAACGTCACAAAGTCAACGTCAGCGTCGAGGTAAGGATCGGACATGTTTACCAACAGCAAGAACGAGAGCCGGAAGAAGCGGCACCGGTCGATCCGCAAGCGGATCGAGGGCAACAGCGAGCGGCCTCGCCTGGCGGTGTTCCGCAGCTCACGGCATATCTACGCCCAGGTCATCGATGACCTGTCGCGGAAGACTCTGGTCTCGACGTCGGACGTCGACGCTCCCAAGGATGCGACGGGCAAGAAGAAGGATCGCGCCAAGCAGGTCGGCACGGCGATCGCCAAGAAGTGTCTCGAGAAGGGGATCGACAAGGTCGTCTTCGATCGAGCGGGCTACAAGTATCACGGACGGGTCTCGGCGCTGGCGGACGGCGCGCGCGAAGCCGGGCTCAAGTTCTAAAGCGGCGGCAAAAGGAACCAGAATGGCAATCAATTACGAAGAGGTCGGCGAGCTCGTCGACAACGTGGTGTTCATCAACCGCGTGGCCAAGGTCGTCAAGGGCGGGCGCCGGTTCTCGTTCTCGGCGCTCGTGGTCGTCGGCGATCAGCGCGGCTACGTCGGCGCGGGGCTGGGCAAGGCCAACGAGGTGCCCGAGGCGATCCGCAAGGGGACCGAGCAGGCGAAGAAGAACCTGTTCCGTATCCCGCTGGCCGGCGGCACGATCCCGCACGAGGTCCAGGGCGACTTCGGCGCCGGGCGGGTGATCCTGCGTCCGGCCAGCGCTGGGACCGGCGTCATCGCCGGTGGCGCGGTGCGGCCGGTGCTGGAGGTGTCGGGCATTCAGGACATCCTCACGAAGTGCATCGGCACCTCGAATCCCCACAACGTCATTCACGCCACCATCGACGCGCTCCAGCAGCTGCGCAGCGCCGACGACGCGGCCGCGCTGCGCGGCAAGCGCCTGGACGAGATCCGGGACTAGCGCGTACGCGCGCACGCGAGCAGCGAAAGAGAGACCCACAATGGCCAAGAAGCTGAAAGTCACCTTGATCCGTAGCGGCATCAACCGCCCCGAGAAGCACAAGCGCACCATCCACGGCCTGGGGCTGCACAAGATGGGCGCGGCCGTCGTGCTGGCGGACAATCTCGCCGTTCGTGGCATGATTCGCTCCGTTTCGCACTTGGTCCGGGTCGAGTCGGCCGACTAAGCGCTCCCACCACTCACGCCAACTCACTCAAAAGGTATCGAACGAAATGGGAACCACGCTCCATACGTTGAAGGGCCCGCGCGGCGCGACCCGCAATCGCAAGCGCATCGGCCGCGGCCCCGGGTCGGGAACCGGCGAGCAGTCGGGCAAGGGTGTGAAGGGCCAGAAGGCCCGCACCGGCCACCACGGCGCGCGCCTCGGGTTCGAGGGCGGTCAGATGCCGATGCAGCGGCGCTTCCCGAAGAAGGGGTTCAAGAACCACTTCCGCAAGGAGGTCTTCGCGGTCAACCTCAAGGACCTCGAGGATCGCTTCCCCTCCGGGACGATCGACGTCGAGGGCTTGCACGCGGCCGGACTCGTGCCGCGCACCTCGCACACGGTCAAGATCCTCGGCGAGGGAGAGATCACCAAGAAGTTCGTGGTCAAGGCCAGCGCGTTCTCGGGCGCGGCGAAAGAAAAGATCGAAAAGGCCGGCGGCACGGCCGAAGTGGTCGGCTAGTCGGAAGAGGGGAAACGCGATGGCGTCCGGTTTCCAAAATATCGGGAAGATCCCCGAGCTGAGAAAGCGGATCTTCTACACGATCACGCTGCTGGCCGTGTACCGCATCGGGGCGTTCGTCACGACCCCCGGGGTCAACCGCGCCATCATGGCGAAGATCGTGAACCAGGCGTCGGGGACGTTCCTCGGCCTCTTCAACATGTTCTCCGGCGGCGCGCTCGAGCAGATGTCCATCTTCGCGCTCGGCATCATGCCGTACATCAGCGCGTCGATCATCTTGCAGCTGCTCACCGTCGTGGTCCCCAAGCTGGAGCAAGTCCAGAAGGAAGGGGAGATGGGGCGGAGACGCCTCAATCAGTACACCCGCTACGGGTGCGTGATCCTGTCGCTGATCCAGTCGTTCTTCATCGCGAAGTGGCTCGAGGGCAACAACCGCAACTACGCCCAGTTCGGCCAGGTCGTCATCAACCCGGGCTGGGGCTTCCGCCTGCTGACCATGGTCTCGTTGACCACGGGCACGGCCTTCATCATGTGGCTCGGCGAGCAGATAACCGAGCGAGGCATAGGCAACGGCATCTCGCTCATCATCTTCGCCGGCATCGTCACCGACATGCCTGACGCTGCCGTGCGCATGTTCTCGAAGGCGAGGACCGGTGACATCACGGCGTTCGACCTGGCGATCATAGGCGTGATCATCGTGCTGGTCGTCGCCGCGATCATCTTCTTCGAACGCGGGCAGAGACGAATACCCGTCCAGTACGCCAAACGCGTGGTCGGGCGAAAGATGTTCGGCGGCCAGTCGACGCACCTGCCGCTCAAGGTCAACACGGCCGGCGTCATTCCCCCGATCTTCGCATCCTCGATCCTGATGTTTCCGCAGCAGATCGCGTCGTTCGTGCAGACGCCCTGGATGCAGCGGATCTCGGAGGCGCTGCACCCGGGCGACTGGCGCTACAACACGCTCTACGTCTCGCTCATCGTCTTCTTCTGCTACTTCTACACCGCGGTCACGTTCAACCCGGTCGACGTCGCCGACAACATGAAGAAGTACGGCGGCTTCATCCCGGGCATCCGTCCCGGCAAGGCCACGGCGGCGTACATCGACAAGGTGCTGACACGCATCACCTTCGGCGGTGCGCTCTACATCTCGACCATCTGCGTGCTGCCCTCGCTGCTGCACGAGAAGATGAAAGTCCCGTTTTACTTCGGCGGCACCGGACTCATGATCGTCGTCGGCGTCGCGCTCGACACGGTCCAGCAGATCGAGTCGCACCTCATCACCCGCAACTACGAAGGATTCACCGGGCCGCGCGGGCCCCGCATCCGGGGTCGCGGCTCCCGGGCCACAGGCGCCATTGGAAGCTGATTTTTGGGCGAAAAGCTCCTGCTCTTCGGTCCTCCCGGGGTCGGGAAGGGGACCCAGGCGCGGCGTCTCTCGGTCGCCTTTCACATCCCGCACGTGGCTACCGGCGACATCTTACGTGGCGCGATCCAGTCGAACACGCCGCTCGGCCTGCGCGTCGGCGGCTTCCTCCAGAACGGCCACCTGGTCCCGGATGACATCATGGTCGAGGTCGTGACTTCCCGTCTGGCGCAGCCCGACGCCGCGGGCGGCTACCTGCTCGACGGATTTCCGCGCACGATGGCGCAGGCCGAGGCGCTGGGCGTCGAGCTCGCCAGGCAGGGCGAGCGGGGCAAGGTGGACGCCGTGATCGTGCTGGACGGTCCCGCCGAGGCGCTGGTCTCGCGCATTGCGGGCCGGCGCACCTGCGAGAGTTGCCAGTGGACCTATCACGTGGTCTCGCGACCGACCAAGGTCGAGGGCGTGTGCGATCGCTGCGGCGGTACGCTGATCCAGCGCGCCGACGACGCCGAGGCGACCGTGCGTTTCCGCTTGGACGAGTACGCGCAGAAGACGGCGCCGGTGCTCGATTACTTCCGCGCCCACCACTGGCCGATGCTGCCGATTGACGCCATCGGCGACATCGACCAAGTCTTCGGCCGGATCTATTCCGCGGTGTTGCTGAGCTAGGACGGCGGAATGTCGATTCGTCTCAAGAGCGCCACCGAGATCGCCAAGCTGCGCGAGGCCAACCTGATCGTGGCCGACGTGCTGGATCTGCTCGAGGGCTCGGCAAAGCCCGGTATGACCACCTGGGAGTTGAACGAGATCGCTGCGACCCGCCTGCGCCAGCTCAAGGCCGAGTCGGCGTTCCTGGGCTACCACGGCTATCCGGCCGTGCTCTGCACCTCGGTCAACGAGGTCGTGGTCCACGGCATCCCGCGCAAGGACGTGGTGCTCAAGGAGGGCGACCTGCTCTCCATCGACTTCGGTGCGTTCAAGGATGGCTGGTGCGGTGACTCGGCGCGTACGGTGCCGATGGGGCAGGTGTCGCCGGAAGCGGCCGCGCTGATCGCCGCGACGCGTGAGTCGCTGGAGCTGGCGATCGAGAAGTGCATCCCCGGCAACCGCCTGGGCGACATTGGCTGGGCGGTGCAATCGCACGTCGAGCCCAAGGGTTACTCGGTCGTCCGGCAATTCGTGGGGCACGGGATCGGCCGCGCCATGCACGAGGAGCCGCACGTGCCGAACTACGGCGAGGCCGGCAAGGGCAAGCGCCTCTCGCCCGGCCTGGTGGTCGCCATCGAGCCCATGGTGAACGCCGGCGCTCAGGATGTCGTGATCAAAGAAGATGGCTGGACGGCGGTTACGCGAGATGGTAGCCTCTCGGCCCATTTCGAGCATTCCGTGGCGATCACCGACGATGGGCCGATCGTGCTGTCGCGGCCCTGAGTGTTGAATCTGTAGATCGCGCGAGGATTTCGAGGTATTGGGAGCGTTCTCATGAAGGTTCGAGCGTCTGTCAAAAAGGTATGTGTAAAGTGCAAGGTCATCCGCCGGCGCGGAGTCGTGCGCGTGATCTGTGAGAATCAACGCCACAAGCAGAGGCAGGGTTAATCGATGGCTCGTCTGGCAGGTGTCGATCTTCCGCGCAACAAGCGCATGGAAATTGCGCTGACGTACATCTATGGGATCGGCCGCGCCAAGTCGCGCGAGATCCTCAAGGCCGCCGAGGTGTCGCTCGACAAGCGCACCGACGACCTGGACGACAACGAGACGCGCCGCATCCGCGAGGTGATCGAAGGCACGCAGCTGAAGGTCGAGGGCGATCTTCGGCGCGAGGTCTCGATGAACGTGAAGCGGCTCATGGACCTCGGCTGCCACCGCGGCCTGCGCCACCGCAAGAGCCTGCCGGTGCGCGGCCAGCGGACGCACACCAACGCGCGTACGCGCAAGGGCCCGCGCAAGGGGCAGATGATCAAGCGCAAGACCGAGACCGGCGCCTGAGCCGGCGCTCTTCGTAAGCAGGGACAGGCCAGCAGGTAAAAGGAACAAATGTCGACGACCCCTACCGAGAACAAGCCCAAGGCGAAGCCGAAGGCCAAGAAGGTTCGAAAGAACATCCAGAGCGGCATCGCCCACATCACCGCGTCGTTCAACAACACGATCGTGACGATCACCGACGTGTCCGGGAACGTCGTCGCCTGGTCGTCGTCCGGGGTGAAGGGCTTCAAGGGCTCACGCAAGTCGACGCCGTTCGCCGCCCAGCTGGCCGCCGAGGACGCGGGCCACAAGGCGATGGAGCACGGCATGAAGTCGCTGAGCGTGTACGTCAAGGGTCCGGGGTCGGGCCGTGAGTCGGCGCTGCGCGCGCTCGCCTCGACTGGCTTCAAGATCACGCTGATCCGCGACCTCACCCCCATCCCGCACAACGGCTGTCGCCCGCCCAAGCGGCGCCGCGTTTGATAAGGAACCCTCACTCAGATGGCTAATTACTCAGGTCCCGTGTGCCGGTTGTGCCGGCGTGAAGACATGAAGCTGTTCCTCAAGGGGGACCGCTGCTACACCGACAAGTGCGGGTACGAGCGCCGCGCGTACGCCCCCGGCCAGCACGGCCAGGCGCGCCGCCGCAAGATCTCGAACTACGGCTCGCAGCTGCGCGAGAAGCAAAAGGTGAAGCGCATCTACGGCCTGGCCGAGCGCCAGTTCCGCGGCTACTACCACAAGGCGATCCGCATGAAGGGCGTCGCCGGCGAGAACTTGCTGCAGCTGCTCGAGCGCCGCCTGGACAACGTCGTCTACCGCCTCGGCTTCGCGTCGGACCACGCGGAAGCGCGCCAGCTGGTGCGCCACGGCCACTTCCGTGTGAACGGGCACAAGGTGAACATTCCTTCATTCCTGTGCCGCGCCAACGACATCGTCGACGTGAAGGAAGGCTCGAAGAAGGTCACGCGCGTCCTCGAGAGCCTGGGCGCCGTCGATCGCCGCGGCGTTCCCAAATGGCTCGAGCTCGACAAGGACGCGTTCAAGGGGCGGCTCACCAGCTTGCCGTCGCGCGAGGATTTGACCCTGCCGATCCGCGAGCAGCTCATCGTCGAGCTCTACTCGAGATAGTTGGTTTTTTGACCAGCGCCCCATTTCAACGGCGAATGGCGACCTGTTTTGGATTGATAGGAGACCGCAATGGCAATGGCTAGCACGCACACATCGACCGGCGGACAAAGTGCCTACGTCACGCGCAACTGGCGCGATCTGATCCGGCCCCGCAAGCTCGAGGTCGAGATCGATTCGCTGACGCCGATGTACGGCAAGTTCACCTGCGAGCCGCTCGAGCGCGGCTTCGGGACCACGATCGGCAACAGCCTGCGACGCATCCTGCTGTCGTCGCTGCAGGGCTCGGCGATCACCGCGATCAAGATCGAGGGCGCGCTGCACGAGTTCACGACCATCCCCGACGTCGTCGAGGACGTGACCGACATCGTGCTCAACCTCAAAGAGGTCCTGGTCAAGTGCGTCGACGCCAAGCCGCGCATCCTGCGTCTGGACAAGGACGGCGAGGGGAAGATCACCGCGAACGACATCCAGCTCACCGACGGCATCGAGGTGCTGAACCCCGACCACCACATCTTGACCTGCGCCAAGGGCGCGAAGCTGCGCATGGAGCTGCACATCGGCACCGGGCGCGGCTACGTTCCGGCGGAGCGCAACAAGACGCCGCAGACGGCGGTGGGCGTGATTCCGGTCGACTCGCTGTTCTCGCCAATCCGCAAGGTCAACTTTCAGGTGACCAACGCGCGCGTCGGCCAGCAGACCGACTACGACCGCCTGTCGCTGGAAGTGTGGACCAACGGCGCGGTTCGCCCCGAGGATGCCGTCGCGTTCGCCGCGAAGATTCTCAAGGACCAGCTGTCGATCTTCATCAACTTCGAGGAGGGCGCCGAGCCGACCCACGAGAGCTCGGTATCGGAGGAGCAGCAGAAGCTGTCCGAGAACCTCTGGAAGTCGGTCGACGAGCTGGAGCTGTCGGTGCGTTCGGCGAACTGCCTGCAGAACGCCAACATCCGCTACATCGGCGAGCTGGTGCAGAAGACCGAGTCGGAGATGCTGAAGACCAAGAACTTCGGCCGCAAGTCGCTCAAGGAGATCAAGGAGATCCTCTCCGAGATGGGCCTTTCGCTCGGCATGAAGCTCGAGGGTTGGCCGGGCGACGGTCCGCCCAAGAAAGCGTAGACGTCAGCGTAGACGTCAGCGTAGAGCGAGGCGTAGAGCCTCGCATAGAGCGAGGCGCGTCGCGCCAGGCTCGAGAGCGCCGCGTTCGCGGCAAATTACCCGGATCGCAAAAAGGCTGAGTTATGAGACATCGTAAAGCTGGGGTTCATCTTTCGCGCACGTCGGCGCACCGGAAGGCGCTGTTTTCGAACCTGGTCGCCGCGTTGCTGACCAACGAGCGCATCCGCACCACCGACGCCAAGGCCAAGGAGACCCGCCGGCTGGCCGAGCGGACCATCACCTGGGCGCGCCGGGTGGGCGATGTGCTGACCAAGAAGGCCGACCGCCGCACGACCGAGGAGTCGGCGCGTGTGGTTCACGCGGTGCGCATGGCGCGCCGGGTGGTGCGCGACCGCGGCGCGGTGCTCAAGCTGTTCGACGAGATTGCCCCCCGGTTCGAGGGTCGTCGCGGTGGCTACACGCGGATCGTGAAGCTCGGCCAGCGGCCGGGCGACGCGGCGCCGATGTCGTTGCTGGAGCTACTCCCCGACGAGGGTGGCCCGTCGCCCGCCCCGGCGGAGACCCCCGCGAAGGGCGCCGGCAAAGCCGCGAAACCGGCAGCGGACAAGGGCGCGACGGCCAAGGCCGCCAAGGGCGAGGGCAAGTCGCCCCCCAAGGCCAAGGCCCCGAAGGCGTCCGCCGAGAAGACCTCCAAGAAGTAACACCCGGCCGGGGCAGAGCCCGGCGCCGCTCAGGCGGATTCGGCGCTTCAGTTGCCGCTGCTTTCTGTCGAGTAACCTCTCCGGCCGAGTACCCTATCCTCTCGGCCAGGAGAGAGACTTTCATGAACACAGGCGCCGGGGCGAGAGCTAAAGAGGAAGGCCAGAAGGGGGCGCGAGTCGCGGAGCGATTCGACCTCGAGGTCAAGGTCGACCTCGAGAGCGACCACAACTTCTATACCGGGCTCACCCAGAACATCAGCGCCGGCGGCCTCTTCGTCGCCACGCACCAGCTGCGCCGGATCGGCGACTACATCAAGGTCACGTTTTCGCTGCCGGGCTCGCCCGCGCCGATCAGCGTGAACACCGAGGTGCGCTGGATCCGCGAGAACTCGCTGCTGCATCGCTTCGATGGATCGACCGGGATGGGCGTGCGGTTCATCGACCTCTCGGAAGAGGCCTCCGCCGCGATCCAGGGGTTCCTCGAGAGCCGCGACTCGCTTTATTACGACGACGGCGACGAGGGATAACGCCCCGACAGATCGGCGCAATCGCAGGGCTGGTCAGCTCGCGCCGAGCGGGTTGACTCCGCCGCCTCCTTTGGCGATAACGCCGGCATGGGTGATTCGGCGGCCGCGTTGCCGACGCTCGGATGGGGGTCGGTCGCGATGTCGCTGGCGTCGCTGGGGTTGGTCTGCGTGCTGGCATATGTCGCGCTCCGCTGGCTCGCGGGCCGCGGCGTTGGACGAGCGACCGGTGCGATCAAGGTCCTCGCGCGGTGTCCGCTCGAGCCGCGGCGCTCGGTCTTTCTGATCGAGACCGCCGGCCGCTGCTTCCTGGTCGGCGTCGGCGACGGGCCGATGTCGCTGCTGGCCGAGGTGGATCGCGACGCTGTCTCCGCCGCCGCCGCGTCGTCCGACGCGCGCTCCAAGGGCGCGTTCGCCGACGTGCTGGCGCGCGTCCTGCCGCGCCCGCCCGAGCCCAAGGCATGATCGCATCGCGTCCGCTGGTGGTGTTCTTCGCGATGGCCGCGCTGTCGCTGGTGCCGTTCGCTTTGCTGATGACGACCTGCTTCGTGCGCGTGGCCGTCGTGCTCTCGATCCTGCGCAGCGCGATCGGCACGCCGCAGGTGCCGCCGACGCAGGTGCTGACCGGCCTGGCGCTGATCCTCACGCTGTTCGTGATGGCGCCGACCGGCGAGCGCATGTACCGCGCCGTCGAGCCGGTGCTGGGGCTGGGGGCAGGGGCGGAGTTGCTGAGCGGCGACAGCGTGCACGCGCTCGGCGTCGCGGCCGACCGCGCGAAAGAACCGCTTCGCGAGTTCCTGCTCGCGCACGCCGACGCGCGCGAGCGCGCGCTCTTCCACGGCCTGGCGCTGCGCATGCGCACCGCCGCCGAACGCGCCGGCATCACCGACCGCGACCTCCTCGTGGTCGTTCCCGCGTTCGTCACGTCGGAGCTGCGGCGCGCGTTCGAGATCGGTTTCCTGCTCTTCGTTCCGTTCCTGGTCGTCGACCTGGTGATCGCGAATCTGTTGCTCGCGCTCGGCATGCACATGCTGTCGCCGACGACCGTCTCGCTGCCGTTCAAGCTGCTGCTCTTCGTGCTGGCCGACGGGTGGCATCTGGTGATCCGCGGTCTCATCGAGAGCTACGTCGGATGACGTCGTCGCACGGCGAGCTCATCCTGCGCGTCGTGCGCGAGGGGCTGCTGCTGGTGCTGGTGTTGTCGGGGCCACCGCTGCTGGCGAGCTTGCTGGTCGGCTTCCTGCTCGGCGTGTTCCAGGGCGCGACGCAGATCCAGGATTCGACGCTGTCGTTCGTGCCCAAGCTGGCGGTCGTGCTGCTGGCGCTGATCGCGATGGGCCCGCTGCTGGGCGCGCAGCTGGTGCGGTTCACACAGGCGATCTTCCTCGCGGTCGCCGGGTTTCGCTGAGGCGCGAGGTGGGACGTGGGACCGATCAGCAGCGCTGACATGCTCCCGGGCCTGGCGCTGGTGCTCGCGCTCGGCGCCGCGCGCACGATCCCGATCGTCTGGCTGGTGCCGGCGTTCGGCGGGCGCGCGCTGCCGATCCCGGTGCGGCTCGCGATGGCGCTGCTGCTGGCGGCGTTCAGCGTGCCGCACTCGATGTCGGGCGTGGTCGCTGCGCTGTCACCCACGCCCGGCCTGGCCGCGTGGCTCTTGATCGTCGCGCGCGAAGCGCTGATCGGCGCCGCGGTCGGGCTGGTGGTGTCGTTCTTCTTCCGCGCTGCCGAGGCCGCCGGCGTGCTGATCGACGTGCTACGCGGGTCGAACTTCGCGGAAGTCCTCGCGCCCGACGGCGGCACACGGTCGAGCCCGCTCGGTGCTCTCTACCTGTTGCTGGCGACGGTGATCTTCCTCGAGCTCGGCGGCCTCGGCCGCCTGGCCGTCGCCCTCGAACGCAGCTATGAGGCTCTGCCAGTCGGCGCCGGGCCGGCGGGCGCGTCGGTCGCCGGGGTGCAGGCGCAGCTGCAGCTGGTGCTGGTCGCGTCGGCGAAACTGATCGAATCGGCGCTCGGTCTGGCGGCGCCGGTGATCGTCGCGCTGCTGCTCGCCGACGTCGCGATGGGTGTGGTGGGGCGAGTCACGCCCGCTTTGCCGGTCCACTTCGCGGCGCTGCCGCTCAAGGCGGTCCTGGGCGTCGGCGTCGTGTTGCTGGGGCTGGGAGCGCTCGACGCCGCGCTGGTCGCAGGCTGGCCGGCCTGGACCGCTCTGGCTGAACGCGGCCTGGGCCTGGATTCTCGGTAATTTCACGCATCTGCGCGCCGTCGAGACGGGAACCCTCGGAGGGTTCCCAAACCCTCCCGCGATGGGCTCCGACGGCGGAGCCGTCTGCGCCCGACGCGTCGACAAGATGGGAACCCTCGGAGGGTTCCCAAACCCTCCCGCGATGGGCTCCGACGGCGGAGCCGTCTGCGCCCGACGCGTCGACAAACCGTTCCAAACCGGTTCAAGGTTCCTACCGGTAGCGACGAGATTGGGGTGTTAAACTCAGTTCGGAGGGGAGAGCACGTTGTCAGGCCGCCTCAATTTTTGCCTCGTACGCGTGATCGCACCTGCCTTGGGGCTGATCCTGCTGTCGTTGGGGCTGGTGGGATGTGGGGAGGTGAACGGGAGCGATCCGTTCGCGGGGACCGTGAAGTTCGTGAGCGCCGACCAAAGTTATCACCTGCGCATGCTCGAGCCGCCGTGGATCCCGGTGACCGTGCAAGGGCAGACGCTGTTCGTGGTTCCCGACACCAGCATCTCGCTGTCGGCCAAGACGGTGTCGGTCAGCGATGCGCTCTATACGATGCAGGTGACGCCGCGGCCGGGGAATGCGGCCACTGCGTTTCAGAACAGCGCCAGCGCTCAGACCCCTCCCTGGGATCTCAGCGCCAAGCAGACGGTGGTTGCGACCGGCGGGCAGTCGGGCCTCGACATCAGCTGGGAAGAGTCAGCGACGGTCTACCATCGCGAGGCGCTCATCGACGGCGCGACCGCGAACAACAGCTTCGAGCTCCTCTTCACCGGGCCGATGCCGCTGGCCGACGACGGCATGATCCTGCAGATGATCATCAGTTTCGGCCCGGGTGCAGGCGATTGACGATGCGTACGGCGGCCGTTGTCCTGGCGCTGGTGTCGTGGACGACGGTCGCGCGTGCGGCGGCTCCGTCGGCCGACGACATCGACGATCCCAAGGTCGCGCGGCGGCTCAAATCGCGCGCGACGCTGGCGCCGCCGAGCGACGCGGCGTCATCGGTCGCGAGCCTGCCGGCCACCGCGCCGGTGTTGCCGCTGGCGAGCCCGCCGCTCACGCCCGCCGCGGCCGCTCCGGTCACGGCGGCCTCGGCCTCGGCCGACGCCGCGCGCGCGGCGCCGTCGACCGCCCCCGCCTCCGCCGACGTCGTGGCGTCGGGCACGCCGCCCACGAGCGCCACCACACCGGCGGCGCGCGACGCTGGCAAGACCCCCACCATCGGCCTCGGCTATCGCCGCTTCTCTTTCGTGCAGGTCGGCGCGACCAGTTCGGGCTCCAGCGCCGGCTCCGCGGCCAGCGAGCCGTTCGACAGCGTGTCGCTTGACTACTATCCGATCTCGCGGCTCATTCGCTTTGGTCTGTCGACGCAGTACGGGTGGCAGAGCGGCCAGTTCGGCGGCAGCAACGGCGACTACTTCATCGCGCAGTCGGTGTCACTGGGCCTGCAGTCGGCCGGCCCGGTGGTGACGCCGTTCGCCGAAGCCTTCGCCGGCGGCGGGTACATGCGCCGCTTCCAGTTCGACCGCACCGTGCCCACGGCCTACTGGCAGCTGGGCGTCGATGCGGGCGCCAGCTTCTTCCTCGGCGACGTCGGCTACGTCAGCGTCGCGCTCGGCTATCTGCACCCGGTGAACGGATTCGTGAAGGAAACGTCGTTCACCAGCGTCTATGTCGACACCTGGTCGTTGAAGCTCGGCATCGGCCTTTAAGGGCTTCCTCGCGAGGGCCGGGGCCCGACGCTGGAGGCCGGTCGGAAGCCCCTCGCCCTTTGGCGGCTGAATGCGTAAACTGCGCGTCCACTCGTTCCCGGAGGATCCATGACTCGTGCCGCGTTCCTGCTCCTCGCCGCTTTCCTCGTCATCCCGGCCACGGCGCGGGCGCAGACCCCGGGTCAGCCGCCTCCGCTGCCGATGGCCGTCGATCTCAAGAAGGTGCCGGTCGGCGCCTGGGCGGAGTACGACATGACGGTCGGCCAGCTGCCGCCGATGAAGTCGCGCATGGCGCTGGTCGGCAAGTCCGGCGACACCAACACGCTGGAGATGACCATGCAGGGCGGGATGCTGTCGATGGCCGGCGGGAAGATGATCGTGCAGACCGTCGTCGACGCGGACCAGGGAAAAGAAAAACCGGTCAAGCGCGTGCTCATGCAGATCGGCGACAACGATCCGATGGAGATGCCGGTCGACAGCAAGCAGCAGACCCAGTTCCACAAGCCCGATCCGAAAGCATTCGTGAAAGAGGAGACCGTGAAGGTCGCGGCCGGGACGTTCAAGGCCAAGCACTACCGCGAGAAGACGCCTTCCGGTGACCCCTTCGATTTCTGGGTCAGCTCCGACGTGCCGCCGTTCGGGATCGTCAAGGTCGATGCCGAGCAGAAGCACGCCGCCGGGCCGGCGCAGGGGCCGGTGCACTTCGAGCTCACCGCGCTCGGCAAGGACGCGAAGATGCTGATCACCAAGCCAGCGAAGCCGTTCAACCAGGGGCAGCTGGTCGGCCAGCTCATGGGCGGTGCTGGCAAGGGGTCGGGCGGCCTGGTGCCGCTCGATGGGGCCAAGGCGCCGCCTCCCGCGCCGCCCGCGAAGTAAGCGTCCGACCATCCGAGTGGGGGGCGATGGCGGGCGCGGCCGAACAGCCGACGTACGCTCCGACGCCACGGCGGCTCGCCGAGGCGCGGCGCCGGGGCGACGTCGCGCACAGCGGCGAGCTGCGCGCGGTGCTGGCGCTCGCGGCGGCGGGCGCCGTGCTGGTCGCGACCGGCCCGTCGATCGCCGGCCAGCTGCGCGCCTACGTTGTCGAGGCGTTGCAAGGGGCGGCGCGCGGCGGCGACTTTGGTGCATGGTCGGCCCGTGCGCTCGACAGCGCCGTGCGGATCCTCGCCGCGCCGCTCGCGGTCGCCTTCGCGGCGCCGGTCCTCGTCGGTCTGGTGCAGACCGGTGGGCTCTGGGTCGGAGCGCCGCGCGTGGATCTGGGGCGGCTGGCACCGGGACGCCGCGCGCGCGGCGCTGTGCTCGCCGGGCTCGCGCGCGGTGCGATCGCGGTCGCGATCCTGCTCGCGGTCGCGGCGGCGACGCTGGCATCGCCGATGCCGCGCCTCGTGTCGCTGGCCGGGGCACCACCGGCTCGCGCGCTCGCGGCGTTCGCCGCTGTCGCGGAACGGCTGGGGCTCCGGATGCTCATCGCCGCGCTCCTGGCCGGCATCGCCGATGAGCTGTGGATTCGCTGGCGCCATCGCCTGCGCCTGCGCATGACCCGCGCCGAGATCGATCGCGAGCGCAAGGAGCTGGAAGGCGACCCGACCCACCGCCGAGCCTGGTCGCGCGAGCGGCGGCGGCTCGCGGGCGCCAGCCTCGCCGTCGCCGGTATCGCCGGCGGCGTCCGCCAGGCCGATCTGGTCGTGACCGGGGCCGGCGACGACGGCGACGACGGCGCTGGCGGCGCGATCGCCGTCGCGCTGCGCTACGACCCTGACGGCGATCGCGCGCCGATCGTCGTCGCCTCGGGCGGGCGCGCAGCGGCGGCGCCCCTGATCGAGGAGGCGCGTGCCGCCGGCGTCCCCGTGGTCGGCGACGCCGGGCTCGCCCTGGCGCTCGGCGCGCTGCCCCCCGGCAGCGAGATCCCCGCGTCGGCCTACGAGCCGGTCGCGAGGCTTTTACGTCGGGTCGGAGGTGGGCCCCGCGGGCCCGCGGCATGAGATGCTGATGTCACCGGTTCGACCCCTGGCGCTTCCGGCGCCCGCCAATAAACTCATCGAAGCGCGCATCAAGGAGAGACGATGTCCAGTTCATCGAAGCCGGTTCGCAAGGTCGTGCTCCCCGTCGCGGGGCTCGGCACCCGTTTCCTGCCGGTGACCAAGACCATCCCCAAGGAGATGCTGCCGATCGTCGACATCCCGACGGTGCAGCTGAACGTCGAGGAGTGCGTCGCCAGCGGCATCGAGGAGATCATCTTCGTCAACGCGCGCGGCAAGCAGTCGATCGAGGATCACTTCGATCGCTCGGCCGAGCTCGAGGCGCTGCTGGAGAAGCGCGGCAAGACCGCCGATCTCCAGGCGCTGCAGCGTCTGACGACGCTGGCGAAGTTCGTGTCGGTGCGGCAGTCCGAGGCGCGCGGTCTCGGCCACGCCGTCCTGTGCGCGCGCGCCGCCGTCGGTGACGAGCCGTTCGCGGTGCTGCTCGGCGACGATCTGCTCGAGGGCGAGCGCCCCGGCCTGCGCCAGCTGATCGACAACTTCGAGCAGTGGGGGCAGGGCGTGGTCGCGCTCAAGGAGGTGCCGCCCGGCCAGGAGCATCTGTACGGCATCATCGACGGCGACAAGGTCGGCGATCGCGACTGGCGGCTGCGGCGGCTCGTCGAGAAGCCGGCGCCGGGCTCGGCGCCGTCGCGGCTGGCCATCATCGGGCGCTACGTGCTGCCGCCGGAGATCTTCGACATCCTCGAGCAGACGCCGCCGGGACGCGGCGGAGAGATCCAGCTCACCGACGCGATGGCGGTGCTGTGCGAGCGCCACGGCATGCACGGGCTCGAGGTCGAGGGGCGCCGCTTCGACGCCGGCGACCGTGCCGGCTACGTGCTGGCGGTGCTGTACTACGCGCTCCGCCGCACGGACATCGGCGCCGACGTGCGCGCGGGCGCGCAGCGGTTGCTCGACGAGCTCGGGCGCGGGTGAGCGAGACGCCGAGCCACGAAAGTCCACGCGGCTCGCTGCTCGAGGTGGCGGTCGCGCTGCCGGTGCGTGGTACCTACACGTACCGCGATCCGCGCGGCGCCGGTCCGGTGCCGCTCGGGACGCAGGTCGTCGTTCCGTTCGGGCCGCGCACGGTCACCGGGTTCGTGGTCGGTCACCCGGTCGCCGGTGGCCCGGGCGAGGCGCTGCGCGCGCCGGCGCTCGACGTCGAGGAGGTCGTCTCCGGCACGCCGGCCTTCGACGACGAGATGATCGCGCTGTGCCGCTGGGCCGCCGACTACTACCAGGCGCCGCTGGGCGAGGTGCTGCGCGCCGCGCTGCCGCAAGGAGAGAAGGCGACCGCGGTCCGCAGCGTGCGCATCACCGAAGCGGGTCGGCGCACGCTGTCGCGCCAGCCGGGTTTGCTGCCCGGCGACGCGCCGCCGGTCGATCGGCTGCTCGACGCGCTCGCGGCCGCCGGCGGCACGCTGCCGCTGAAGGCGCTCGGGCGCATCGATACGCGGGCCGCCGCGCACGCCGCGCGGTTGGCGGCGCAGGGGCTCGTCGAGATCGGCGATCAGGTTCAGGAGCGCAAGCGTCCGCCTTCGATCGCGTTCGCCGTGCTGGTCGCGGGCGCTGATCTCTCGGCGCTGCCGGCGCGCGCGGTCGCGCGGCGGGCGCTGGTCGCGAAGCTGGCGGCGCAAGCGGACGGTATCCCGACCACGGCGCTGAGCGCGGCCGAGCGCGGTCACCTCAAGGTGCTGGTCACCGCGGGCAGCGCGCGCGTCGAGCGCCGTGCGATTGCGCCCGGCGCCCTGGCGGCTCCGCCGAGCGACGCGCGGCCGAGCGCGCTCGTGGCAACGCCGGCGCAGGAGAGCGCGATCGCCGCGCTGACCGAGGCGCTGGCGCAGGGCTTCGCGACGTTCCTCCTCCACGGCGTGACGGGCTCGGGCAAGACCGAGGTCTACCTGCGCATCATCGCCGCCGCCCGCGCCGCCGGTCGCGGTGGGCTGGTGCTGGTGCCGGAGATCGCGCTCACGCCGCAGCTGGCGGCGCGTTTTCGCGCGCGCTTCGGCGACGACGTCGCGGTGCTGCACAGCGCGTTGCCACCCGGCGAACGCTTGCGCGCGTGGCGCCAGCTGCGCGCGGGCGAGGTCGGTATCGCCGTGGGCGCCCGCTCGGCGATCTTCGCGCCGGTGCAGCGCCTGGGCGTGCTGGTCGTCGACGAGGAGCACGACGGCTCGTTCAAGCAGGACGACGGCTTTCGTTACAACGCGCGCGATCTGGCGGTCGTGCGCGCGCAGCGGGCGGGCGCGCTCGCGATCCTCGGCTCGGCGACGCCGTCGCTGGAGACGTTCCAGAACGCCGAGGCCGGGCGTTTCCGCCGGCTGTCGCTGCCGGAGCGCGCGACGCCGCGGCCGTTGCCCACCGTCGAGATCGTCGACCTGCGCCGCCACCCGGTGGGCCCCGACGGGTTGCTGTCGGCGGTGCTCGCAGACGCCGTCGCCGCGAACCTGGCGGCGCGCGAGCAGACGATCTTGTTCTTGAACCGGCGCGGTTTCTCGACGGTGGTGCTGTGCCGCGCCTGCGGCCACGTCGTGCATTGCGAGAACTGCGCGGTCTCGATGACCTATCACAAGAGCCGTGGCCGCCTGGTCTGTCACTACTGCGCGGTCACGATGCTGGTCCCGACGCGCTGCCCGAGCTGCTCGTCGCCCAAGGTCGAACGGCTGGGCATGGGCACCGAGCGCGTCGAGGCGCTGGTGCGCGAACGCTTCCCCGACGCGCGCGTCGCGCGCCTGGACCGCGACACCGCCGAGAGCGGGCCGTCCGAGGGGCCGGCGGGCGCCGGAGCGAAGCGCGGTCTGCGCGCGGTGCTGGACGGCATGCAGAGCGGCGCGATCGACATCCTGGTCGGCACGCAGATGGTCACCAAGGGGCACGACTTCGCGGGCGTCACTCTGGTCGGCGTGCTGCAACCGGACCAGGGCATGCACCTGCCCGACTTTCGCGCTGCCGAGCGCACGTTCCAGCTGCTGGAGCAGGTCGCGGGCCGCGCGGGCCGCGGCGATCGGCCGGGACGCGTGATCGTGCAAACCTACACGCCGGACCATCCCGCGATCACGTCGGTGCAGACCCACGACTATCACGGCTTCGTGCGGCGCGAGCTCGAATACCGCCGCGAGTCCGACTACCCGCCCTTCACGCGCATGATCGTCCTGCGTCTGGACGCGCGCGACCCGGTGCGCGTCGCTCACGACGCCGCGCAGGTGGCCGCGGCGGCGACGGCGGCGGGCGGCGGGCGGATCCGCGTGCTCGGTCCCGCCGAGGCGCCGATCGCGCGTGTGCGTGGCCGGACGCGCTACCAGATCTGGCTCGCCGGGCGCGACCGTGCCGCGCTGGTGGCCGCGGCGCGCGCCGGCGCCGGCGTGAAGCTGGGTGGCGACGTGCGGCTGGCGGTCGACGTGGATCCGCAGAGCGTGCTTTAGGCGCGGCCGCGTCGAGGACGGGTGGATCCTGTTGCTCCCGCCGCAACGCAGTTGTTGCGGGGCAGGCAACAGCCTTGG
>Ga0265338_10001811_pt1 | contig 33581 bp, 30 predicted proteins | sample 42126metaG_FD_193579 | JGI IMG/M metagenome (GOLD analysis project Ga0265338, IMG submission 193579) | Rhizosphere microbial communities from Carex aquatilis grown in University of Washington, Seatle, WA, United States - 4-21-26 metaG | ecosystem: Host-associated > Plants > Roots > Rhizosphere...
CCCACCGACCACCGACGCTGAGCCCTTCGTACCCTGCGCCACAACCTTGTACGACAAGGTGTCACCATCGGCATCTGTACACGACGGCGCAACACTGCCCGTCGTGTTCTGCGCCGTCGTCAACGAGCGAGCGGCACACACGGGCGCATGATTCACCACTGCCGGCGTGATCGTTACCGAGACCGCCGCGCCGTTGCCGTCCGTGTGGCCGTCGTTCGCGGTATACGTGAAACTGTCAGGCCCGGTCGCACCCGCGTTCGGCACGTACTGCAAATTCCCACCGACCACCGACGCTGAGCCCTTCGTACCCTGCGCCACAACCTTGTACGACAAGGTGTCACCATCGGCATCTGTACACGACGGCGCAACACTGCCCGTCGTGTTCTGCGCCGTCGTCAACGAGAGAGCACTGCAAACCGGTGCATGATTCGGGGTGAGGGCGATCGCCGTCGGGTCATCAACCGCGATCGCGGCGCCGGCAGTGTTCGTCGCCGTGTCGATCGGTGTCACGGTGCCGTCCTGGGAGTTCGCAACGTAGACCCTCGCGCCGTCGGGCGTGATGGCGAGACCGGACAGCCCGACGTCCAACGGGACCGCCGCACCCACCGTCCCGGTCGCGATATCGAGCGCGATTAACGAGTCGACATCGCCATCGGGAAGGACCGAAGCGACGGTCAGATACAGCGTCTTCCCGTTCGGCGAGATCACCATCTGCGTCGCGTTTCGGCCGATGCCGGCGACTGGGATCGGCGTACCCGCAGTGTTTGTCGCGGTCGCAACGGGGATGACGGCATCCTGAGTCGCGTCGGAGTGGTCCGTCACGGCGACGTAGACCGTCTGGCCGTCGGGACTCATCGCCACGGCATCCGTGGTCAAGTCTGAATCGAGGGTCAGCGTGGTTGCCTTCGTGTTGGTCGAGGTGTCGATCGTGTCGACCTGGTTGTCACTCCCGTTGATGACGTAGACGGTCTTTCCGTTCGGGGTGACGGCGAGGCCACTCGGGTCCTCGAAAGCACCGATCTCCGCTCCGCCCGTTGCCGTGGCCAGATTGATCGCGGTGACCTTCCCAAAGCCTTCGTTCGCGACGTAGGCCGTCTGCCCATCCGGGGTGATGGCCACTACACCCGACTCGCCCCCGGCGTAGTCGATGGGTGTACCCGCAACGTTCGACGGGATGCCGACCGGAGTGAGCGTGTTACCGGTCGCGCTCTGGAGGTAGTGATCGACGTACGCGTTCTTCCCATCCGGGGTGACAGCAATGCCGACAGGGCTCGCACCGACTGGAATAGCCGTACCGGTCGCACCGCTCGACTCATCGATCGGCGTAACGGTGCCCTCTGCTTGATTGGTCACATAGACGGTGCCCGACTCGCCGGCGGCGGTCGCGCTCGGCGCCAGTACCGCCGCTGTCGCGAGACTCCCCGCACTCGTCGCCGCGATGACGAGTAGCGCGGCCAGACCGCCGCGCCGACCGGTCCTCGTTGCCACCACGAGCCCCATCAGCCTCGATCGCATCATGCGTCTCACGAGATGTACCCCCCTCGTTTCCAAGTACAACGATCTTCGGGGTTCGCGCTGACAGCGCGCTTGAAGCGCGCTGACATTTCGTGAACAATCCTGCAGTGGCCACCGAGTTCGGCATTCTCGGCGCGCTGGAAGCGACGCACGGTTCCACCGCGGTCGAGGTGCGCGGGCCCCGGGTGCGTGCGCTCCTCGCGCTGCTCCTCCTGCACCCGAACGAGCTCGTCGGAGCGGGCCGCATCGCCGACATGCTCTGGCACGGAGACCCGCCGCGCACTGCCGCGAACACGCTCCAAACGCATGTGCTGCGACTACGCCGCGCGCTTCACAATGGCGGTGGAAACGACGAGACCGGACCGCTCCGGACCGTCGCGGGCGGCTACCTGCTCGACGTCGGCGCGGATGCGCTCGACGCGGCGCGCTTCGAGACGCTTCTCGCCGAGGCCCGCAGGGCGGCAGCGCTCGAGCGCCATGCCGTCGCGCACGAGATGCTCCGGCACGCGCTCACACTTTGGCGCGGACCCGCGCTCGTCGAGTTCTCGTCCGAGCCCTTCGCGCAGGCCGCCGCAATCCGGCTCGACGAACTGCGCGTGGACGCGCAGCAGGAGCACGCCGCCGCCGCGCTCGCGTGCGGCCGTGTCGCCGAAGCGATCGCGACGCTGCAGCCGCTGGTCCGTGCTCACCCGCTCCGGGAGCAGCCAGTTGGCCACCTCATGGTTGCGCTGTATCGCGGCGGCCGACAGAGCGATGCACTCGACGCTTACAACACGTTGCGTATCGCGTTACGGGAGGGTCTCGGCCTTGATCCCAGCTCCGAGCTACGGCGCCTAGAACAGTCAATACTCGAGCAGGCATCTGACCTCGAGTTCGTCTCCGGCGGCACGACACGGCGTTCGCTCGCGCTACCCGTTCCGGCACTCGTCGCGAGCCCACGTTTCGTCGGTCGCACGGAGGATCTCGCGTGGCTCAGCGCGCAGTGGCACTTGGCGTGTCAGGACGAGCCGAGGCTTGCGCTCGTGCAGGGCGAACCTGGCATCGGCAAGACGCGCGTCGTCGCCGAGTTCGCCGAACGTTGTTACCGCGGTGGCACTACGGTGCTGTGGGGCCGCTGTGTCGAAGAGCCGAGTGTTCCCTTCGAAGCGATTGCGGGAGCACTCGGGCCGCTCGTCGGCTCAGCCGCCGCCACGACTCCGCTGTGGCACTTATTCGGCATACCCGATGAGCTGGCGCTCGGCGCTGATCCCGATCTCGAGCGCTACCGGATGTTCCAATCGGTCAGCGAACTCCTCGAGCGGACAGCCGCCGATACGCCCGTTCTCCTAGTGCTCGACGACATGCAGTGGGCGGATCATTCGACCCTGGCCTTGCTCGCTCACTTCCTTCGTGCCGCACCGGCAGTCAGCGTGCTCGTAGTCGCGACGGTTCGGACAACCGAGTTGTCGTCGGCCGACGCGTTCATCGCGATGGTCACCGACCTGGCGCGTAACGGGCGGGTCGCAAGCCGAGATGTCGGCGGGCTCGCACTCGTCGACGTGGACCTGCTGGTCGCTGACCTCCTTTCGATGCCGGCCCAGCACGACTTCGGCGTCGCGATCCGGGAGCGCACGGGAGGCAATCCCTTCTTCGTGACCGCCCTCCTACGCCATCTCGACGAGTCCGGGTCCGCGAACCTCGATCAGCTCGACCTCCCCGAGACCGTGCGGGCCGTCATCGACCGGCGCGTCGCCCATCTCGATCCTGCCGCCCGCGAGATTTTGGAAGTCGCCGCGGTTGTGGGCACCGAGTTCGACTCGAGGCTCGTCGAGACTGTCACCGAATCAAACCGCTCGGCGTTCGCGCGATTGCTCGATGACGTCCACGCCGCCGGGCTCGCGCAACCCCTCGATAGTGACACCGGGCCGGCATACGTGTTTGCCCACGCACTAGTTCGCGAAGTGCTCTATCGCGGCATTGGACCCGCCCGGCGAGCACTCGTGCACGAGGCGGTCGCGGTCGTGCTCGAACGCGAGCCCGAGGACCGCCGACGTGATCGCTCGGCCCAACTCGCGCGTCATTTCTCGGCGGCGTTGTCCGTCGACGGCGCCGAGAAGGCCGTCGCGTACGCGACGCAGGCGGGCGAAGAGTCACTCGCGTCGCTCGCGTACGAGGACGCCTACTCACATTTCGACATGGCACTCGATCTCATCGATAGCGGTCGTGTCACGGCCGACGAGGCGACGCGGGCCGACGTGAAGTTCGCACGCGCCCGGGCGTCGTTTGCATCCGGCGAGCGAGCCCACGCGCGTGCCGACTTCGAGCAGGTCGCTGCCGTTTACCGCCAACTCGGCGATCCGGACCGGTTGACCAAGCTTGCGCTCGGAATCAGCGGCACTTCCATGCGGCATCTCTGGTCGGAATACGGCACGGTCTCCGACTGGCTCATCGAGCTGGTGCGCGAAGCGCTCGCGTTCAGCGAGGGGGAGGAGTCCGCCAGTCGTGTTCGCCTTCTGGCGCGACTGGCCGAGGAGTTGTATTTCAATCTTGATGACGAGGCGCGCACTGCGATCGCTGAGGAGGCCCTCGCGATGGGACGCCGGCTCGGCAATACGCGAGCGCTCGCCGACGCTCTAAACGGCCGGCTACGAGCGCTTTGGCATCCGGAGAACGCGAGTGAGCGTTTGCAGACTGCGACCGAGCTACGAGATCTTGCGACCGCCGCCGGCGACGTCGAGCTCGCGATGGCCGGCGAAGCCTGGGCGATCGTGTCGCACCTCGAGCTCGGCGACGCCCCCGATGTCGACGGGAGGGTGACTCGCTACGCCGCAATGGCCGAGGAGTATCGCAGCCCGCACCACCGCGTCTGGTCGCTCGCAATCATGGGCGGGCGCGCACTCGCGCGCGGCGACTTCGACGAGACCGACCGAATGATCGGCAAAGGCATGAGCGTGGCGCCCGAGGTCTTCGGTTATGCGATCCAAGGATTCGCCGGCCAACTCTGCACGCTGCGTATCGAGCAGGGACGAGCAGCCGAGGTCCTCGACGCCGGGCGCGACTTCGTCGCGCAATATCCACAAGTGCCGGCCTGGCGCGCCGGGCTCTCCGTGATCCTCTCCGAACTCGGACTCGTCGACGAAGCCCGCGAACAACTCGCAACGCTGACAGTGAACGGCCTGGGCGCTCTCCGCCAAGATCAGGAGTGGCTCTTCCTGATGGGTGCGGTAGCCGAAACGTGCTCGTCGACCGGAGCCATGGAGATCGCCGCCGAGTGCTACGAACTACTCCTACCGTTCGCAGACCGCTGCATCGTGCTCGGCGACGGTTACGTCCTCTGGTGCTCAGCCGAGAAATCGCTCGGGATCCTTGCACGCACCGCGAACCGACCGCTCGAAGCGTGCCAGCATCTCGAACGCGCCTTGGCGGTGCACCGCTCGCTCGGCGCCCGACCCCTCGTCGCCCGCACCGCGTTCGAATACGCCCGCGCGCTCCGCGCGGCGAGTGCCGATCCCGATCGGGTCGCTGAACAACTTGCGAACGCTCGCCGCCAAGCAACGCACCTGGGGCAGTTCGGTCTACTGCGGTCAATCGAATCCTTTGTCTCCACCAGCGCGACCAACCGACCGCAAGAGAGCGGAACGGACCGCTCGCTGGGAACGCGATGAGCTTCGGCGCTCACGGTCATGTGCAAGTCGGACCGCAGTACCACAAGGAGTGGGCGCTGCCGGTCTCGAACCGCCTCTGCCTTTAGGCGAGCGATGACGGACGAACGCAGACAACGACGGACCGCTACAGCAAGACGCTCGGCAAACGACAAGAAGCCGGCTGTGCATGTCTGTCGAACTCGGACTGCCGGCCAGTCGTGCCGTTTGCCTGGGCCGCGGATGGGCCGCGGGAGGTCGAGAAAGGACGACAACCAGCGACAAGCGGTGAGCGATGAAACGGCAGGTCAGCCGCCAGATCGCTCATAGATCCCGCCCCAGTCCAGGACCTTCCGCATTCTCCGGCGCTCAGGGACGCGGTCGCAGCTTTGACAACCTCCGTGCTCGGAACCGCTGCAGCGTTCGCGCAAGCCTCATGAACGACGCGGTCGTATCACTGGATGCCCTCTTCGTGATCGCCCTACAGATCGCCCATGTGCCACTGCGCGGTGTTCCGCCTTCAGTCAACGCGAGTAGCTCCTCGGATCCTGGCGAGCTGAGCCGGTTCGGGTCGATTGTTCGCCGGACGATTAGTACGTATCTGGACTATCACTTTCCGTACTGATAATTTGACTGTGTGCTCTCCGAGTGGTTCGTGGATGCCTCCCTGCCGGGGCTGTTGCGCGGCGCGTGGTCTACGTATGGCAAGGCGGTGCGCGCGGCGATGGTCGAGGGCGGCTTCGATGACATGCCGCGTAGCGGCGCATACGTCGTGGGCGCGGTCGCGCGGGCCGGTCTGCCGTTGAGCAGGATCGTCGCTCAGCTGGGGTTTTCCAAGCAGGCGGCCGGCCAACTCGTGGACACGCTCGTGGTACGGGGCTATCTCGAACGGGCCGCCGATCCGGCAGATCGCCGGCGCCTTACCGTCTCGCTGACCCCACGCGGTGAGGCGGCGGCTGCGGTCGCCCGTGAAGCGATCGCCGCCGTCGACCAGACACTGACCGATCGACTTGGTGCCGGGCAGGTCTTGGATCTGCGACGAGCCTTGGCCGCCCTCATGGAGAGCGGCGCGACCGCCGCTGACTCGTGACGTTCCCGGGTCCGCGTTTGCCGGGGCGGACATCGCCGCCCGACCAGCCGCGCTGGGCGCATCCGGCGCTGTTCGCGATTGCTGCAGCCGCGGCTGGCGCGTACGCGTGGCGGCTCGGCTCGAGCACAGAGATCTTCTACGCCGCGGCCGATCGCAGCATGTCGGCGAGCCTGCACAACTTCTTCTTCGCGGCGTTTGATCCTGCGGCAACAATCTCGCTCGACAAGTTGCCCGGAGCATTTTGGTTCCAGGCACTTTCGATACAGCTGTTCGGCGCGAACACCCGAGCGGTCGCGCTGCCACAGGTGATCGAGGGCGTACTGACCGTCCTCGTTCTCTATCGAGCGGTGCGCCGCTGTGCCGGCACGGCCGCGGGCCTCGTCGCGGCGGGTGTGCTGGCAGTCGCGCCCGCAACCGTCACCCTCGACCGGGGCAACGTTGCCGACAGCCTGTTGGTACTCCTGCTCGTGCTCGCCGCCAACGCGCTCGTCTCCGCGCTCCAGACGGGAAAGCGCGTGCACCTTGTCCTCGCAGGCATGTGGGTGGGGCTCGCGTTCCAGGCCAAGATGCTCGAGGCGTGGGCAATCCTGCCCGCGCTCGCGCTCACGTTCTTGTTCGCGGGCAGGGGCGGGTTCCTTCAGCGCATCGGCTGGACGGCGACGATGCTGGCGGTCGCGGTCGTCGTGTCGCTGAGTTGGATGGCTGCGGTGTCGCTGACGCCGCGGACGCACCGACCGTACGTCGACGGAACCACCAACGACTCACCATTCAGCCAAGTATTCGATTACAACGGCTTCGGACGCGTGCACCAAAACGGTCCGAACCAGGTACTGGGACGCACGCTCGGAATCCCGTTCCTTGCCGCGCCTCCCCCTCGCCCGTCCGCGACGCAACTCCTGCGCGGCGCTCCGGGTCGCGACACCGGATGGCTCCTTCCCGCGACCGCGGTCGCGATCCCCGCACTCTTGTGGACCACCCGCCGGCGACCCCGAACCGATCTCCAGCGCGCGGCCGTACTGCTGTGGGGCACGCTGCTCGTCACCTTCGCGCTCGTCTTCAGCGTCAGCGCGATCAACTACTACTACCTCGGCGCACTCTCTCCCCCGATCGCCGCACTCATGGGCATCGGAGCCAGCGCCACCTGGGCCCATCGCCGCGCACGCTCAGTCCAACTCGGGCTCGCCGCGATCGTCGTCGCCTCCGTCACGTACGCGCTCCTCCTCACCCCCGCCGCCGGCACCGGACGTCCAACATGGCTCGTACCGGCAGCCGCGACGCTCGCCGCCGCCGCGCTTGGCGCCATCATCGTGTTCGCCCTCACCACACGATTCGCCGCGGCCGTAACGATGGCCATCGCCGCAGGCGTCGCGATCACCCTCGTTCCGCTCGTTGCCTCGACATCGGTCGTAACCAACGATCTCGGCGTGTTCGACACGCCGTTTCAGCCCGCCGCGGTGACCGCGTTCACGCGATCGTTCTTCGGCGCACCACTGCGGCCAATCGCAACATTGCCGACCATCGAACGCGCCCGCGACGGCGCACCGGACCTTCTGGCCGCACAGACCTCCGTACTCGCCGCGCCGTTCATCTTCGCTACCGGCCAGGAGGCGCTCCCACTCGGCGGCTACGACGGCGCCGCGCCGTTCCCCAGCCTCGACGATCTACGCCGCGCGATCGCGCGCGGTCAGTTCCACCTCGTGCTCACCGCGCCACACAGCCACGACCCCAGAGTGCAATGGATCAAAGCTCATTGCCTTCCCGTGCACGCGACCGGATCACAATCCAACATCGCGCTCGATATCTCCTACTGCCTCCCCACCTCGGCACACTGACTCCCGCGCCGCGGCACCGCCGCATAGCACGCCGTGACCTCACACAGGGTTTGCACGCCAAGCCGTTCGTACGTCGCATACGAAACCCGACTGGTCATCGGTATCCCTGGCCGGCACGACTGGGACGCGGTTCTCGGCCTGCTATCTCTGTTGGTGCGTGGCGGCAGGTCCTGCAACCCAAATCGCTGACGTCGGCGTAGCCGCGCGACGCGCACGTGGTCGCCGGCGTCACCGTGCCGGCGACCACCCGCGGGTGTCACCACTCGTAGGTGCCGGCGATCTGCTCGGTCGCGACGTTGAGTCGGTTCCAGAGGTTGATGTTCGCGACAACCACGTTGCCATTGCTATCCGCGGCTCAGACTCCCCGCCTCCGCTTATTGGTCGTAGGTCGCCAAGGCTGCAGACAGGCACGAGAGGACGCGGTGGCCAGCCGGCCGCAAGCCAAGCAAGATCGCGCTGTCACTTCGTCCCTCGACGCGCCAGCGTTCTTGGCGAATATCACGTGAAATGGAACCCCGCTCTCGCGTCCGAGCACCGCCAACACAGCTACATAGCCAAGATGCCGATTCTTGACGTCTAGCGCGCACGCATGCCCCAACGCCTCGGTCGCTGCGTTCCACGCTCGGAAACGATCTGGCGCCTCCGACGCGAAGGTCTCGAAGGCGTTACTCACTCGGACCTCGTCGGTCATGCGCAAATTGCAACATCGAGTCCGCGTAGCCTCAAGAGTCCAAAGTCCCAACCGGGCGGCCGGCCGGCCGCTCCCCGCAATTCGACCACCCCAGGGCGATCAGGCCAGCCGTAACAGCGCGCCGATCGCCACACCACACAAGCGCGAAATCCGACATCGTTTGCCCGAATCAACACGGGATCGCCCATAGCCGAGCCGATCCGCGCGGTCGTCCTGGTTGCATGGCCGAAGGATTTGGGATCGAGGCGTCGGCCGCCGGATCGGGCTGTCGCGTAACACGGTACGTGAACGCGAACTCGCTTCTCCGAGGCGAGGGCGAGCGGCGGTGTGTCAGGCGTCGTGTCGTGTCGGGCTTGCGTCTTCGTTGACGGGGCAACGGTGCACTTCAGTCCCTTCAACGGTTACGACACGCTCTGTCGGGCCGGTGCCGATCACGCCGGCTCCGACCACGAGCACGTCCATCGCCACTCCCACAAAAGTTCTGGTCCACCCAGCAGTGAAGCGCCGCCTGGCTCGCGGCCGGTTATGGCAGCAGTGGGCGCCATTCGAACAGCCAGCCCAGTCCGCGTAACTCCAAGCCTTGGCGCAGGATCTCGGGTGGGTTCGCGAGCACGACGCGCACTTGTCGGCGCTCGCTGTAGCGCGACAGGCCGATCAGCATCGCGAGTCCGCCCTCGTCGAAGGACCGCAGCTCGGCACACTCGACGAGTAGGTGACCTTGCGCGCACTCAAGCGCGGTCAGCATTCCGACCACACACCTTTGCCACGATTCTACGGACAACTCGGTGGGAAGCGATACCGAGCCGACCCTCGGCGTCCTCGGCTCCAGCATCCTGGCCTCCGATCCCGACGCTCCGAGCGCTCCCCGTCGCCGTCAAGACGTGAGCATTCATACTCTGCACTCGACGAGTGCACTTCAACTCCAACCCATCGACGTGCCAAAGGTCCCAGGCAGCGACGCAACAAGGCCCGATTCAACGATCGTCGGGGCTCGCTGATAAGGCGTTCCGCGGGCGGATGCGACACTGCGTCGCCCGGCGGCGGACGCGACGCACTCCGGGAATGCCGACCCGGATCGCCACGTTTGGCTCGTTGGTTGAGTCTCGACGGCTATACAGATCTGCTCGACGCGCCGCTGACCGCGATTCTGACGTCAGTGTGTTACCGAATGGGAGCGTTCCGGCGTGCCCGGTGTGGTTCGGCTACGACCGTGGGCAAGTGCAGGTCAGCACCGGCGATGATCGCCAGCAGTACCGCAACCTCGAACGGGATCCTCACGTTGCGTTTCACGGTCGTCGATCCTGCCACGTCCTTGCGGTACCTCGAGATCCGCGGGATCGTCCGGATCGCCGACGCCATTGACCTCGCCGTCCGCGACACTGTCGCAAGCACGGCTTAGTCGACAGGTCGGACTTCGATCCGCCGGACACGCGACGCGTCGTTCTCACGATCGAACCGACCTCATCATCGAACACTGATCCCAGGAGCACCGCGCGTGACCGCACTCACCAACGCAACCCGCAAGGTCTTATCTGCCGGGCGACTCGGCCACTTGGTGACCATCAATGCCGACGGCAGCCCACAAGTGAGCGCGGTGTAGATCGGTGTCGACGGGGATGACATCGTTGTCGGGCATCTCGGTCACGGCCGCAAGCTCGCCAACATCACCCGCGATCCGCGCGTGACGCTGTCGGTCGATGCCGAACGCCGCGCCCCCGAGGGACTCGACCACTACCTCATCGTGCACGGGCGGGCTGAGCTCGTACCGGGTGGCGCTCCCGAACTTCTGCAACGACTCGCACACACCTACCTCGGCGCCGACGTCAGGTTCCCCCCGTTCGAGAACCCCGCGCCCGGACACGTCATCCGCATCTGCGCCGACCGCGTCACAGGCATCGGCCTCTGGGTCAACAACGGTTGACGCGGCCGACGCTGGGATCAGCGAACAACGCGCTTGCGTGTGGTCGATGCGATGGCTGTCGTCTGCGCGACGTCCGTCGGAGGCATGAAGACCGCGGTGAGCGCGACGCCGATCAGTGCGATGCCTGCGGATACGAGAAGCGCGGTGTCCATGCCGTGCACGAACGCGGTCCGTACCGTGGTGAGCAACGCGTTGGAGTGGATCTTGGTAGCGACGGCAACCCCGCCGAAGATGCTTTGACGGACGGCGCTCGCGGCGGGGGCTGGGAGGCCCGAGAGGTGGAGGTGGGCGAGGTAGCCGGCGCTGAGCACGCTGCCGAGGATCGCGACACCGAGCGGACCGCCGACCTCGTCGACAGCCTCTAACACGGCAGTGCCGACACCGCTGCGCTCCGCCGACAGTTCGGAAAGCGCGGCAGAGGTCGCGGTCGCCAAGGCGATGCCCATCCCGGCCCCGACGACGACCATCCACGCGGCCACGAAGACACCTGTCGAAGCCACGCGCGTCATCGCGCCGAGCGACAACCCGACCGCGAGGAGGACAAAGCCGGCCACACCGGCCAGCTTGGCGCCGACAAGATGGACGATTCGGTCGGCCGGGACCGCGCCGATGATAAGGCCGCCCATCAGTGGCAAGAGCCGCAGACCTGATCCCATCGCATTCGCGCCGAGGACGCCCTGGAAGTACTGCGGCATCGTGAACAAGACACCAACCATCGCGAGGAACGACATCGCCGCCAGGATCACCCCGCCCGTGAAGGGCTTCGAGCTGAACAACGTCAAGTCGAGGAGCGGCTGACCGCCCGGACGTCGGTTCAGTCGGCGTTCCCAACCGACGAATCCGACAAGGATCGCGAGACCGACCGCGATCATGAGGAGCGCGCCGGGATTGCTCCAGCCGTTCTGGCCGGCCTTGATCAGTCCGTAGGTCATCGCCACCAAGCCCGCGGCTGACGAAGCAACTCCGGCTGGGTCCAGACCCGGACGCTTCGACGCGCGCGACTCGGGCACCATCGCAGCCACCGCAACGAAGCCGATCAACGCGACCGGCACGTTGATGAGGAATACCCAGCCCCACCAAAAGTGCGTGAGCAGCCAACCACCCAGGATCGGCCCGATCGGCAGGGCCAGGAAGTTCCCCGCCGCCATAACGCCGACCGCCTTCGGTCGCTCGTCCTTGGTGAACAGCACCGTGAGCGCGGAGATCGCCATCACGATCACCCCGGCCCCGGCGAGGCCCAACAGCACCCGGGCAGCCATGAACTCCGCCACCGATGTCGAGTACGCACACGCTGCCGACCCGACACCGAACGACCCGACCGAGACGAGCAGCACCTTCTTGTGGCCGTAACGGTCGCCGAGGAGGCCGGCGGGCAACATCGCCGCCGCCAGCACGAGGAAGTATCCCGATGAGAACCACTGCAGGTCGGACTCCGACGCGTGCAACGCCCTCGAAAGCGTCGGCAACGCCACGCTCAACACCGTCGTGTCCATCCCCACCGCCAACACACCGAGCACGAGTGCGCCGAGCGCCCACCACCGCCGACTCGTCGGCGCGTCCTCGCCTCGCGGCGCTTCGGGAGGCGGGCTCTCGAGAACTGTTGACACGACCCATCCTCCAGACCAAAAGAAGCGTGAACCCATCCGGACTACACGCCGAGCGCGCCGTCCCCGAACCAAGCGCCTACTAGTCGGCAGTTCGAGCGCTTAAGCGTTACCTACGTTGTGGAGCCGAGGAGCGGGCTGCGCTGCGAGCACGCTTCCCTCGACGAGAGCGCGTTACTGCGGTGCCGAACTGGCCCGCGAGCCCAGACTTGACGTCGTCTTCTTGAACACGTCGTCCAGCCAGTCGAACTCGATCTGGTGTTTGAGGCTCGGGTTATTGACGGTGCAGTGCGCCTCGCCACCATCCACCGAACGAACGACATGTTCGGTCTTCGGACAGGTCAGTTTCTCGTAGAACTCGTGTCCTGCGGCCGTCATCAAGGGCCCTTCCCCCTCGCCGCCGATGTACAGGAGAGGGCAGGTGATCTCTGCTTCGAGGTCGGTCAGGTTGTAGCTGGCGAGGACGTCGAAGAAGGCCGCGAGTGACTGTCCGGCCAACCCGAACGACTCCTTGAAGTTCGTGACGAACCACTTCTTCGCCGGGTCGGAGAAGTCAACCTTGTCTTCGAGGTCGTCGCCGTACGGTTCGCGTGGGTCGAGACCCATCGCGGCCATGAACACGGGCTTGAACGCCGACGTCAACGAGTTTGCAACGACCGCAGTAATCCGTTTCTCGTAGGCGACGGCGCGCGGGGCCAGGTACCCACCGAAGCTGTGTCCCATGAGCGCGAGCCGCTCGGGGTCGACGTCGTCGCGGGACAGGACGTAGTCGACCGCGTAACGCGTTGGGACTTCCCAGTCGGGCCGATACGTCAACTCGGGATCGAGCGCGTACGCGCCGACCTGACCCGGACCCTCCCATAACAACGCGTTGTACCCGCGACGGACCGCGGCCGCACCACCACCCCAGAAATAGAGCTCCTCACACGTCGTGTCCGCTCCCCCGAGGATCATCACCGTCGGACGTGGCCCACCGGTCGCGTCGGCGCGCATGAAGTACGCGGGCAAGGTCTTGCCGTGCTCATACGGGATGCTGACCGGCTCGATCGAGGGCTCGAACAGCTTGGCTGCCTGAATGAAACACGCCCGGTGACGCATGTACATCTCGAGCTGTCGAGGGTCGACGTGCTCAAGATAGAAGAACGCTGTCCGCCAATAGCACGACGCCCGCAAGAACGCCTCGCGCGCACTGACAACATGTCCGCCGCGCAGGCACTCGACGGCGATCGCTTCGACCCCCTCCGCGGTCTCGCTCCACGCGATTGCCCAGCTCTCTGTATCCCCGTCCACGATCCCGCGCGCGGTCGAGAAACACTCCCCGACCGATCCACCATCCCCGTAGGAGCCGGCGCACATCGCTCGGACCAGCTGGAAATCGAAGGTCGATGTGAATACGCCCGGCAGGCCCGGGCTCGCGACGAAACCCACACGAATGGCTTTGGTTGCTTGCGTCGAGACCGTCGGTGTCGCTGTCAAAGGGTGCTCCTCTAGCGCTAGCGGTCCGTCGTGGACGTGGTCTGGTGGGCTAGGGCCGGCACGTTTCCGCCGGCCTTTGGTGATGATGTCTTTCGCGGCCTTGTGCACGAACGGTGCGCGTGCGACCCAAAGTCGAACGAGGCCAGGCCGGTTACTTGAAGACGTCGTTCAACCAGTCGAACTCGATCTGGTGTTTGAGGCTCGGGTTATTCATTTGGCAATGCGCGTCGCCGCCGTCTTCTGACCGAAAGATGTGCTCCGCCTTCGGACAGGTCAGCTTCTCGTAGAACTCGTGAGCCGCATCCACCATGCGTGATCCTTCGCCCTCGCCGCCCATGTTCAGGAACGGACAGGTGATCTTTCCCTCGAGTCCGGCCAGGCTGTAGGTGCCGAGGTTGTCGCAGAAGGCAGCCAGCGACTGGCCGGCCATCCCGCATCGATCCTTGAATGCCGTGGCGAAGATCTTCGTCAACGGGTTGGAGAGGTCAGCCTTACTGTCGAAATCCTCGCCGTAAGGCACGTCAGGGTCGAGGTTGGCCATCAGCATGAGGATCGGCTTGAGTTCCGGCGACAGCGAATTGGCGATCACCGCGGTGATGCGCTTCTCGTACGCCACCGCGCGCGGAGCGAAGTACCCGCCCATGCTGTGCCCCATGAGCGCGAGCCGCGCCGGCTCGACGTCGTCACGGGACAAGACGTAGTCGACGGCGTAGCGGGTGGGCACTTCGTAGTCGGGGCGATAGGTCAACTCTGGATCGAGCGCGTACGCACCGACCTGACCGGGCCCCTCCCACACCAACGCGTTGTACCCACGGCGGACCGCCGCTGCGCCGCCGCCCCAGTAATACAGTTCCTCGGCCGTGGTGTCGCCTCCACCGAGGATCATGACGGTCGGACGCGGCGCACCGGTTGCATCGGCTCGCATGAAGTAGCCGGGCAGTGTCTTGCCGTTCTCGTACGGGATGCTGACCGGCTCGATCGGGACGTCGAACAGCTTGGCCGCTTCGACGAAGCACGAACGGTGACGCAAGTACATCTCAAGATGACGCGGGTCACTGCTCTCGACATAGAAGAACGCCGTGTTCCAGTACATGGAAGCTCGAAGAAACGCCTCTCGTGCACTAACAACATGCCCATCACTCAAGCAATCATGAGCGATGGCCTCGATCCTCTCCGCGGTCTCCTTCCACGCCGCGGTCCAACTCTCGATATCGCCGTCCACGACCCGCCGCGCCGTCGAGAAACATTCACCAACCGCGCCGCCGTCCCCGTAGGAACCGGCGCACATCGCGCGAACGAGCTGATAATCGAAGTTGGACTTGAAGACTTGCGGCATCGCAGGGGTGGCGCTGAAAATCGCCCCCGCGGTCAATGTCGGCTTCGTCGAGACTGTCGATGTCACGGTGCTCCTCTAGCTGAGGAGGCGTCGAGCCCGTACGGGGCGACAAGCCGTGCGCGGCCGTCCTGCCCGAACCAAGCGTCTCTCGGATCTCACTGAGCGAATGCGCTACCAGGGTCCGGAGCAACGCTCCCGGAAGCCGCCCAACTCGCAAAACAGCATCCAACACGACGGCGGGGATTCCTCATCGCACCACGGTCACCCTACGGCCGTTCGACCACTAATGCAAGTCCTCACGCGATAATCTGGGATTGTGCCCGAGAAGCTCGCACCACCACGATCCCGTCGCACCGGCGGCCGGAGCGCCCGCGTCCGCAACGCCGTACTCGACGCCACGATCGATGCCCTCTCCAAGAACAGCATCGACACGCTCTCGATCAACGAGATCGCAAAACGTGCCGAGGTCCACGAGTCGTCCATCTACCGACGCTGGGGAACCAAGGAAAACCTGGCCGTCGACGCACTCCTGGGCAAGACACGCCTCGAGGTCCCGACACCCGACACCGGATCACTGCGCGAGGACCTCCTCGCCTTGCTCCGTGCGCTCGCCCGGTTCCTCAACACTCCACTCGGAGAGAACCTCGTGCGCCTCGCCTTGCGGCCAGATCAACCGAACCTCCACACGACCCGTGACGCGTTCTGGACCGACCGCTTCACGCGTGCGTCCGTCATCCTCGACCGAGCCGAAGCGCGAGGCGAACTGCGTCCTCACATCGACCGCTTCCTCACCTTGGAGACGCTGGTCGCACCGCTCTACCTACGGTTGCTGTTAACACGAGAACCCTTGAACAATGCATTCCTGGAACACGTCGTCGATCTCGTCACGAGCGGAATTGCCGCCGAACGTACCTAGAGCCCGAACCAACGACCTCGCGTCCTCGCCGCGTCGAACCGCGCTGTCGGTGGCGGTGGCGGCCAGATGCGACCTGAACAACCAGACGAGTGGGACGATCGATCCCACAGGGTTAGGTCATGATCGGAAGCGCCGCCGGCCTCACCACGTGTCGGTGTTCTTGTGCATCGGTGCATGCGCCACCACGCATGACCGGTTCGGCGAGTTGTAGTCTGCGTTTCAGCTGACGTCGATTTCGGCGTGCACGCGTTGCTCCAGACCCCGGTGGCGCATTCCAGTTTTGCCAAGCCACCGAGGGGACACCCGTGACTCAAAGAGTTGCCGCGGAGCCCAACGTCGCGCGTCGGACAGCGCAGATCCATGCGCTGATAATGCTCGCGACCACCAGCGTCGGCGCCACACTCGCTTGCGCGGCATCGTTGGCCGAAGGTGGTGACCGCGCGTGAGCAGTCGTGCGAATGTCGTGGGCACCTCGCAGGCTGCGACCGGCGAGTCACTAGCCGGTGACTTCGGTTGGCCGAAGCGGGCGTTCTTGCGCGCAAGCGGGTTGAGCCGTGACGCGGTCAGGCGGCGGCCGATCATCGGGATCTGCTCGAGTTGGAGCGAACTCAACCCGTGCAACATGGGATTGCGGGACCTTGCCGAGTCGGTTCGGCGTGGCGTGACCGCGTCGGGCGGAACGGCGGTGGTGTTCCCGACGATTTCGCTGCATGAGGAGCTGGTCATCCCGACCACGATGTTGTTGCGCAACCTCATGTCCATGGACGTCGAAGAGATGGTCCGTTGCAGCCCCATCGACGCGGTCGTGTTACTGGCTGGCTGCGACAAGACCGTCGTCGCCCAGTTGATGGGAGCGGCGAGCGCAGGCAAACCGGCGATCATGTTGACCGCTGGCCCTCGAGGCGCCGCCCGGTTTCGGGGTGCGCCCGTCGTGACCGATGACATCTGGACTCTGGTGCCCGAATACCTCGACGGTCGGCTCAGCGCTCAGGAATGGGACCTCCTCGAAGACTCGTTTTGCGCCGGCGTCGGGGTCTGCAACGTGATGGGCACAGCCAACACCATGGCCGTCATGGCCGAAGCGCTCGGCATGGCCTTGCCCGGATCAGCTCTGGTGCCCGCGGTCCAGGCGCGGCGGAGCGAGTTGGGCGAACAGACGGGCGCCCGCGCCGTCGAGTTGGCCCGGGCCGGCATCACTCCCGATGCGGTGCTCACCGATGCAGCGTTCGACAATGCGCTGCGTGTCCTCGTCGCGATGGGCGGCTCGACGAACGGGGTCATCCACCTGGAGGCCATCGCCGGCCGGCTGGGCCTCTCGCTGGGCCTCGACCGCGTCGAACGGATCAGCGAGGGCACACCACGCGTGGTCGGGGTGCGGCCGTCGGGGAGCTTCTCGCTGGAGGACTTCGACGAAGCCGGCGGCGTCCCCGCCCTGTGGCGTGTACTCGAACCGCTGCTCAACGGCGATGCAGTGATGGGCGACGGACGAACGGTCGCCGAAGTAGCCACGACTGCAACCGGACGGGCACATCCGTGCCTGCGAACCTTGGAAGACCCGTTCGAACCTGACGGCGGCCTGGTCGTCCTACGCGGCTCTCTGGCGCCCCGCGGTGCGATCTTCAAACGGTCAGCCGCACCGCGCGACCTATGGACACATCGAGGGCCTGCGCTGGTCTTCGACGACTATCGCACCACCCTCGAGCGCTCCCTCGACCCGAACCTCCAGGCAACACCTGACACCGTATTGGTCGTCCGCAACGCCGGACCCGTCGGCGCCCCAGGCATGCCCGAGATCGGAAACGTCCCCGTCCCCCTCGCCCTACGCCAAGCCGGCGTGCAGCACATGGTGTGCGTCACCGACGGCCGCATGAGCGGCACCGAGGCCGGCGCGGTCGCGCTGCACGTGACTCCCGAGGCGGCCGTCGGCGGCCCGATCGGACTCATCCGCGATGGCGACGAAATCGTGCTCGACGCAACGCGAGGGGTCCTCGATCTCCTCGTCGACGCACGCGAACTCGCCCGTCGCGCCAACGAAGACATTGTCAGCCGACCGACCGCTACCCGCGGCTACGAGGCGCTCTACCTCCAACACGTCCTCCAAGCCGACGAAGGCTGCGACCTCGACTTCCTCGTCGACCCAGACACGCGTGCCGACCGGAACAACGCCGCGTCGAACCTCAGCAAGACATGAGATCCAGACCAGCGGTGACCGGTCGGGGACCCGGCGGACCGCACACCGTTGCGCATCGTCGCGCCGGTCGACCCCGGTGTTCACAGCTTCTTTGACAACCATGATGCAGTGTCACGTCGACTCGCCGGCGTTCGTGGTCGACGTCGTTCGAGCTCGTGCCGTTGACGAAGACCTCTTCGCTCGTCGCTTGTTCCTCGGGTCGGCTGTCGCCGAACGTGAAGGAGCGAGGTCGTGAAGATCACCGCTATTGAGGTCATTCCGTTCGAGACGTTCGTTGATCGATTCTCGAACGGTGGGCCAAACAGCGGGCGCTCCAGACACTCACCAAGATCGTCACCGACGAAGGCGCCGAGGGTTACTACTTCGGCGGTCGCATTCGAGCAACTCGTTGCGATGGCCGCATGAGCCCGCCCACAAAGTTCCTGACAGTCCCGCGCCCCGGGTCAATCGATTCGCACGCTGCGTGTGGTGTCCGACGAGTTCTGTGCCCGTCTTGAGATCATTGGCGCGGAGGCGCGGCGTCGGGAAAGCCTTGCGCTGTGGTTGACGCGCTGTTCGCCGATGATGCCCTGGCACGGCTGTACGACCTTGTCGAGGATGACCGCAGCGACTTGCTGATGTACGCGGCGGTCGTCGACGAGTCTCGCGCTTCGTCGGTGATCGACGTCGGTTGCGGCACGGGAACGTTCGCGTGTTTGCTCGCGCAGGATGGCAAGCGCGTCGTCGGTGTCGATCCTGCGGCCGCATCGCTCGCTGTGGCTCGCCGCAAGCCCGGGGCCGATCACGTTCGTTGGATACACGGCGACGCGACGGCCCTGAACGCTGTCAAGGCCGACCTAGTCACGATGACCGGCAACGTCGCCCAGGTATTCATCACCGACGACGACTGGGACGCAACGTTGCGGGCTGCCCGAGCGGCGCTTATGCCCGAAGGATCGCTCGTGTTCGAGACGCGGGACCCAGCCCGCGAGGCGTGGACCGATTGGAATCGCGCCGCCACTTACCGAGAACTGCAGCTACCCGACGGGGACCGACTGCTGACGTGGATCGAACTGCTGGCCGTCGAACTCCCCCTCGTGTCGTTCCGCCAGCTGTTCACGTTCGCGGCCCGCCGCGAGACATACGTGTCGGAGTCGACATTGCGGTTCCGCACGGTCGACGAACTCGTCAACTCGCTCGACGCCACCGACCTCCAGGTCCACGAGATCAGAGACGCGCCGGACCGGCCTGGTCACGAATTCGTCGTGTTCTGCCAGCCCAATCTCTGACCTGCGCAGATCGGCCCCGCCGTGTCGCCAGCCCCGGATGAGGGTCTGGGATTATGGGAACTATGCGCCGTTCATGGTTCCGAGGCGTCGGTTGCGGATCTTGGTTTGTTGGTCGGTGAGATGTCGTCGTTCGATGCGGTTCGTGGTGAGCGCGATTGCTGTGTCGAGTGCTGCGTTGGCTTCGTCAAGGCGCTCGAGGCGTTGGAGGAAATCGGCTCGGGTGGCGTGGTAGTAGGGGTAGTTGTCGAGCGCGAGATTGTCGAGTTGTCGGAGGCCTGCTGCGGGGCCGTCTCGTTCGCCGATGGCGATGGCTCGGTTGAGCGCGACGATTGGATTGGGATCGACGGCGTAGTACTGGTCGTAGAGCGTGATGATTTGGCTCCAGTCGGTGGCGTCGAAGTGCGCGGCGTCGGCGTGCACGGCGTTGATCGCGGCTTGGAACTGGTATGGGCCGGGATGGTTGCGCCGCAGGCATTGGCGAACGAGCGCGTGGCCCTCGTCGATCGTGTCTCGGTTCCAGCGGGTGCGGTCCTGGTCGGCGAGGAGCACGAGGTTTCCTTGCGCGTCTTGGCGGGCTGGGGTGCGGGCGTGGATGAGGAGCATGAGTGCGAGCAGCCCGATGGCTTCGGGTTCGTCGGGCATGAGGGTGACGAGGAGTCGACCGAGACGTATGGCTTCGTTGCAAAGGTCCGTTCGTACCAACGTGTCGGCATCGGTAGCGGTGTGGCCTTCGTTGAAGATCAGGTAGACGACCGCAAGTACCGGTGGGAGACGATCGGGAAGTTCGCCGTCGGTCGGGATCCGGTAGGGGATCTTGTTCGCAGCGATCTTTCGTTTCGCCCGTACGAGCCGTTGGGCCATCGTGGTTTCCGGGACGAGGAACGCTCGGGCGATCTCGGCGGTCTGCAGTCCGGCAATGAGCCGCAACGTCAAAGCGATCTGGGCTGGCAGTTCGAGGGCCGGGTGACAGCACGTGAAGACGAGCCGGAGCCGGTCATCGCCGACGGGATCGAGATCCTCGGGCTGATCGCTCGCTGGTGGGCGAAGGTGCATAGCGGCTACTGAGCGTTCCTGACGAGACGACTCGCGCCGTACTCGATCGATGGCTCGGTTGCGGGCGGTGGTGGTGATCCAGCCTGCAGGGTTCGGTGGGATGCCATCCCGACGCCAATGCTCGATCGCGATGAGGAACGCTTCTTGGACCGCTTCCTCGGCGACGTCGATGTCGCCGAATCGGCGGACCAAGCCCGCCAGCACGCGTCCCGACTCGTGTCGGAACACGACCGTGATGTCATCATCGGTCATTCGTTCGGTTGGAACGGCCGAACTTCCACCGGACCCATGCACGCCCGAGAGCCCTCGTCCGCGAGTGCCAACGCGGCGTCGAGGTCTGGGGCCTCAATGACCCAGAACCCGCCGATGTGTTCTTTCGCTTCGCTGAACGGACCATCAGTGACGAGACGCTGACCGCTGTCGGTGCGGACCACGGACGCCAGCTCGGCCGGGAACAGTCCACCAGCGAACACCCATGCGCCCTCATCCTGCAGCTTCTGGTTGAACGCTCCGACCTGAGCCTGCATCACGGGAATGATCTCGGGGTCAGGTGCGGGTGCACCCTCGACCATGAACACGGACAACAGATATTGGGCCATTTTTCGTCTCCTTCGAGCGTGGCCGACTTGGCCACCCACCACTCTTACGAACGGAGCGTCGAAAAAACGACAGCCAACCCAAGAAATCCGACGCACAAATATTTCGGGTCCGGTGTCGAACGAGCGACGCAACGTTCGTGGTCTTCGCAGAGACCGCAATCGGCGGCCTGACGACGAAAGGAATGTCCCATGACCACCGGCGTCACCTCACCCGCCCCGCTCACAACCACCCCCGTCTCGGATCACGTCCCCGGCCGACGATTCGGGCTGCTCCGCGCTGGCGTCACGAGCGGCACAGTCGCGGCAATCATCACCACCGCGATGGTCGTCGCCGCCCGTGCTGCCGGCGTGCGAGTCGACATCCAACACCAGCCGATCCCGCTCGGCGGGTTCCCGCAGCTCACGATCGTCGCAGCGATCCTCGGAGCGACGATCGCCCGAATGCTCGCCACACGAGCAGCTCGCCCGCGGCACACCTTCAACCGCACGGCCGCGACACTGACCGCGATCTCGCTGGTGCCAGCAGCCGCCCTACCCACAGAAACCGGATCCAAGCTCGTGCTCGTCTGCACGCATCTCGTCGCCGCCGCCATCATCATCCCCCGACTCAGCGGCCACCTCCCGGCCACGGCCAAACAGGCGCTCGAAAACAACAATGTCCCGGCATCGCTCGCCTAGCCGCGAAGGTGTTGGCGAGATCGCGAGCCGCCTGGAGGTAGCCCGGCCAGGCGGGAGTGGTTCCAGGAGTGGTTACGGGAGCTGTGTCGGGAGTGGACCGGCCCACCTTGAAGCACCCAGCCATGGGACAAGACCAGCAACGCACCGCTGCCGGAGAAACGACGATCACGAGGCGCAACATCGACCGCGGGATGGTTCGGCAACGGGGACGTGCTCGCCAGGCTCGACCAACAAGTCGTGGGCCGCGGATGGGCCGCGGATGGGCCGCGGATGGCCGAGAAAGGACGACAACCAGCGACAAGCGGTGAGCGATGAAACGGCAGGTCAGCCGCCAGATCGCTCATAGATCCCGCCCCAGTCCAGGAGGTTCAGCTGTCTCCGGCGTATAGGTCGACTCGCCACCACCACACGGTCGACATGAGGAAAGTGGTCTGACCTGCGGAAACGCCGAGGCGCAGTCATTGGCTTCGCGTGAAATCGCGGCTTTTCGCAACCTCCTGCGGCCTGTTTGCGGCCTGGGAGCGTCCTCAGCGCTCATACCTGCTGGTCAACGTTGCTTGCGGCACTGTTTCCCGGCATCTGACCGCCTGGGTTGGAACACGGAAACATAGGAAAGGCGCCGACCGGCGAGCGTCCCGTACCCGTCTGAAGCGGTGCGAGTGACGAATCCCAGGTGGAGGTAATCGCGACGCTCTGCTCAGCGCGGCCCTGGCACGAATACACGTCTAGCCGACGAAGCGTTCGCTGCGCATGCCGACGAGAACGCGGTCCCAGGCGCGGTGGATGACGCCACGACTCGCGCGCAGGAGTCGCGGTGGCCGGACTCAAGGTCGAGGTTTGCGCCGAGCCTGGAGCTGATCTTGCGGATGAGTCCGGCAAGCAACGCCGGTCGGCAACGAACGCGCAGTGCGTCTCCACCGCGCACCGGCACCGCTCGACAGAGGAGCAAGTGACAGTCCCGAGCCCGGCGTGACAATCTCACGGCGTTGGTCAGTAGTTGCACGTCTCGAGGCGCATCAACTCTGCGTGTCGAACAAGGGCCAGTTCCTAAGTAGGGAGCCCAAGGTGTCAAGGCGGAGTCGTCGTTCTGGGGGTGCGCTACGCATCCTGTCGCTCGCCGTGACGTTCGCCGTGGTCACAACGACGCTAACCACCGCAGTTGCTAGTGCCGGCGGGGTCCCGCGCATCACCAACTACCCCGGTGCCGGCATCAGGGAACCCTTCGGCATCACGGCCGGAACCGACGGTGCCTTGTGGTTCACGAACGACTTCGGTGGCTCGATCGGGAGGATCAGTACCGGCGGGAGCGTCACCACTTTCCCCGCCACGGGTATCTCGAACGCCACGGACATCACATCAGCATCTGACGGGACCTTGTGGTTCACTAACCTCTCCGGCAATTCGATCGGACGAATCACCACGGCCGGGAAAATCCGCCTCTACCGCGGCCATGGCATCTCACAACCGAACGACATCACGGCCGGACCCGATCGCGCCCTGTGGTTCACCAACCTCGACAACACGATCGGGCGCATCACAAGGACGGGCAGCGTCACCGACTACACCAGCCCGAGCATCTCGGGCCCGGAAAACATCACCACCGGGCCCGACGGCGCCTTGTGGTTCACCAATAACAGCTACATCAAGAACTTCCCGCAACCCGGCGCCGGTTCGATCGGACGGATCACCACGACCGGCAAGATCACCAACTACCCCACCCCGGGCATCCCTGGTCCGTTCGGGATCACCGCCGGACCGGATGGCGCCTTGTGGTTCACCGCCGCAGACCCAACGTCCGGAGGCGGCTCGATCGGTCGGATGACGACCTCCGGCAAGGTCACGAACTACCACAGCCCCAGCATTTCCTACCCGGAGAACATCACGACCGGCGCCGACGGTGCACTGTGGTTCACCGACGCCGAGAACGACTCGATCGGACGGATCACCACGACCGGCAAGATCACCAACTACACCGACGCGAGCATTTCGCTTCCGACCGACCTCACCGTCGGTGCAGATGGTGCCCTATGGTTCACCAACGCCCAGGGCAACTCGATCGGTCGCATCACAACCGGGCCGAGCGCACCTCAGACGGTGGCCGCCATCATGTCCGGAAAGAACCGAGCCAAGCTGTCGTGGTACACGCCGTCCACCGACGGCGGTACGCCTATCGTGGGCTATGTCGTAACACCGTTCCTCGGGACAGCGGCCCAGACGGTGCATGTCTTCAACTCCAGGAAGACCACCGAGATCGTCACCGGCCTTCAAACCGGCAAGACCTACCGCTTCGCAATTGCTGCCGAAAACGCCGCAGGCATCGGCGCATCGTCCCCAGAGACGACGCCGATCACGGCGGGCTGACTGCTGATGTCTCGCTGCCGGTACCTCGAGCTGTATGAGGTGCGCGGCCCAACAACTAGACCTAGAGACCTAGACGAGGGGCAGCGAGCGAGCGTTCGGCGTGAGGCTCTTCGCCGCGTAATAGGTGCTCGGAGCCACCTGCAACACGGTGCAGAAGGGCTCGACTCCGAACTCGTCACGGTTGTCGTCGATGAACTCGACGATCACTTCTGTGGGCGGTCGAGCTCCCGTCCGCTGAACAGGACCCCAATTCTTCGCGTTGTGCGCGACGGCGTTACCTGGTCGGCGTCATCGACACGAGAAGGAAGCTCCCTTTCTCGTCGTAGGTCACCCGGCCGATCGGCGAATCGCTGTGCACCGTGACGACCCGCTGGTTTCGCAGCGGCAAGCCGGTCTCGGCATCGAACCAGAAGTCGCCTGCTTCGGTGCCGGTCTGGCCGCCGGTCAAGGTCCGTGACCATCGGTAGTGCAATGCCTTCACCCGCCTTCCCCCGATGTTGAGGTCCTCTTGACCGAGGTACCTGTACGGACCAGCGGCAATGATCTCACCGGTTGCCGTCGTCGAGGTCCCGTGACAATTCTGTTTCCATTGGTCGCCCACGCGCTGCGCGGCCCTGATGGTGTCGGCCGGCGGGTCACAGGTGTACGTCGACGATGTCTCGACCTTGGTGATAACGAGGTCCAAGCGTTGGAAGAACGAGCCACCCTGCTCCGTGAGGCCCTTGCCGGTCGAGCAGTAGTCCCAGCTCTGCCAGTGGTTGGTGTTGTAGTCGACGCGAAACTTCCAACACCGCCCCCCGAGATGGGTCACCGTGCCCGGTATGCCAGGGCCCTGGGACTGGCTGCGCGGCGGTTTATCGAGTTCTTCGGTGCCCTCACCGCGGTACTGGTAGATGCCGGCCGCCGGCCGGAGCGGCGTCGCGGTCGCGGACTGGTCGGTGCCATAACCGGCAGCGCCGGCCCGCCGGCGCGCCTCGGCGATCGACACCGGCCGAGTGGTGACCCGATTCCAGAGCACGACGAACGTCGCGGTGGCCGCGACCAGGACCACCGCCACGATGGCGGCGACGATCCGGACTCGACGGTGACGGCGCCGCGGCGGTGCCGTCTGTTCGCTCACGTGAGGTCCGGCAGGCTGCCGAGCTCGAGGCCCGCCAGCGCGGATGTCCCATCGAACACGACCCGGCCGTCCTCGCGCACGACGCAGCGGAGCCGGCCGGCCAGGTGCTCGAAGTCGGTCTCGACGTTGCGTCGCTCGGCCGGCAGCGGAACCGGCAGCACACGCGGCTCCAGCCCGGCGCCGTCCCCGTCAAGGTCGATCCGGTGACGCAGCGACCGGGCCCGGATCGTCCACCGCCCGGGCGCCACTTCCGACCGCACCAGGGCCGGTGGCGTGATGCGGATCACGCGGTCACCGAGTCGCACGACGGGTGAAAAGACCGATCAGGTGAAGGGCAAAGTTGCCCTCGTCGCTGGCGGCGACGTGTTCCATGAGGTCGGCGAGGCCGTCCGTGACGGCGTTCCGCTTGTGAACGCGGTACCACGCTCGGATTGGGTGCGGCGCTTCGTTCGCTCGATTTCGCTTGATCAATCCCCGGCGACGATCGAACCATTCACGCCGAGGAACTTGCCGAGCTGGGTGGCGAACTCGGCGACGTTGCGTCGCAACCACTCGACGAGCATCGCGGCGTGTTCCATCTCGTCGTTCATGTTGTGGATGAGTACCGCTTTGAGCTCGGCGTCGTCGCAGTCGTCTGCGCGTTGGCGGTACCAGTCCATCGCCTCGAGTTCTTCCATCAGCGAGATGATCGCTTGGTGCGTCGCGACCGTCTGGTCCGAGAGACGCTCGCGGGGTGCGTGGAGCGCTTCGCTCGACACTGTCGCCTCCTTGGGTGATCTGATTGTGCGGTCGTCGGTTGGCGACACCCGAACCTACACGCGATGACCATTTGAGGAATCGACGTGAGCCGGTCCGGATCATGGTCAGATTGCGAGGAGGCAGCGATGCGGAAGTTCTCGGTCCGACCCACGTTGACACTGCGAGGCCGCGAGTTCAAGGGGTTGCGGGGCTGGGCGGGAAAGCCCACGCATCCTCCGCTCACCGATTTTCCGGTCGCCGCGTATGTGCTTGGAGCGGTCTTCGACGTCATCGCGATGTTCGGCCGGCATCACACGTGGGCGCGTGACTTCTTCCGCGCCGGCACCTTCGTGTTCATCGGCGGAGCGGTGGTCTCAGTGCTCGCAGCCTTGACCGGCTTCTGGGACTGGCGGCGGTCGACAGAGAAAGGCACCCAGGCGCGCCGCACCGCAAACACGCACGCATGGACGATGATGTGGTCCGTACGGCATCCGCTCACGGGCCTTTGGCCTCTGTTGAATGGCTGGCCCGAGCCGTACGTTTGTCGCAGAGGACTTCGAAGAATTTGCTGCTGCCACAAGGGTACGCGGCCGTTTGTTCGCGGAGTCACGACGATCGACGACAGAGAGGAGCGGTCATGAGCGAGAAGGACACGGGTCCGCAGGCTGGCGTGAAGGGCGTAGTCGAGGGCGTGAAGGGCAAGGTCAAGGAAGTTGTCGGCGCGGTAACGGGTAAGGAGGAGTTGCGCCTCGAGGGTGAAGCCCAAGAGGAAAAGGCCGGCGCGCTGCGCGAAGTCGCGGCCAAGGAAGCGGAAGCCGACAAGGCTCGACTCGAAGCCAAAGCACACGAGGCCGAGCAGCGCACCCACCAAAACTGAACTCCGACACTGGACGACGAACGGTCTGGTACAGGCTGGTTGACCAGCCGGACGTTCTAAGAGAACGACCCCCAGCCGCCGGATTAGCGCGCGCTGGTCCGGCGGCGGCTGTCGAAGACGCGGCCCCGCGGTCGCGATCCCGAAGGGCGGGTTCCATGCCGACGGCGCTCGGACGATCGCCAGCGAACCGAAGGTCAGTGCCCCGCTGCGCAGCGACGCGACCGCGTGACTGCCGTTCGGCACCCAACTCCCCGCCTATGCCTTGAGGAGGGCAATGAGCGGGAAAGCGGTCATCGCGATACCGGCGACGGCGGTGGCGATCAGGGACGCCCAGCCCGAGCGGAACTCACCGAGAACCCCCCGTGAACGGGTGAGAATGATGATCAACAAGATCAAGGGCGGCGCGGTGAGACCGTTGAAGATCGCCGCGAGGTACAGGGCGCGGATCGGATTAACTCCGATGCCAACCAACGCAAGGCCGATTGCCATGGAGGCGACGATCACGGCGTAAAAGCCCGGGGCGTCCTTGAGTCGGCGGCTGAGTCCTTCTTGCCAGTGCAGTGCTTCGGCTGCCGCGTAAGCCGTGGCTCCGGCGAGCACAGGTACTGCGAGAAGACCGAGGCCGACGATCCCCACCGCGAAGATGACCTTGGCGAAGCTTCCGGCCAACGGTTCGAGTGCTTTGGCGGCTTGTTCGGCCGTTGCGATGTTGACCGATCCTTTCGCCCCGAGCGTGACCGCCGCGGCGCACATGATCGCGAACATCGTGCCGACGCCAGACAGCATCCCGGTCCACACGTCGACCCGCATGGCGATCAGGTGACGTCGATCCACCGGATCCGGCTTTCCGTCATCTCGTTCTTCAACCTCCTCGGAGGCTTGCCAGAAGAACAGGTACGGCGAGATGGTCGTGCCCGCGATCGCGGTCAGAGCGATCATGTTCGTCGCGTCGAAACGGAAGCGGGGCAGGAACGTCCGGGCTACGACCGCGGACCAGTTGACGTGCACGACGGCGAGGACCAACACGTACGCGACCAACGACAGCGCGAGCCACCGAAGGGCACGGGAGTACCGGTGGTACGGCACGAAGACCTCCGTCACCCCGATCGCCACCGCGAACAGCACGACACCAACCCCGTCGGGGACGGGTACCAGCAGGCGCAGCGCCGCGCCCATGGACGCCAGATCGGCGGCAATGTTGAGCGTGTTCGCTGACGCGACCAATATCACCGCGCCGACAAGGACCCAGCGCGGAAACCGTTCGCGGATCAGGGTGCCGAGGCCTTTGCCTGTTACGAGCCCGAGGCGTGCGGTCGATTCCTGGACGCCGACGGCGAGTGGCAGCAGGAACGGCGCCATCCACAACAACGACAAACCCTGAGCCGCACCGACCTGCGAGTACGTCGCGATACCCGACGGATCATCATCGGCAGCACCCGTGACAATGCCCGGACCCAACCGCTTGAAATAGCCATGACCGCGCAACGACCCACGCCTCGGATGATGCGCAAGTTTCGACCTCGAGCGAATCGCCATCGGAGCATTGTCGCATCCGGCGCGGACCCTGACCGAGCCCTACACGCGCACGCCGATGAAGCCGTACATGTCGCGAGCGGTTCGGCGGTCAGCGACACCCGGGCACGAGAAACGGGGGAGTCGTGTTCAATTCGTCTTGATGCTGTGGCGTGTTCGGACGATCCGTCCGAGGCTGCCGGCGACGATGGCGACGATGCCGCAGACCATGATCGCCCATCCGGTTCCGTGGACGGTTCCGACGTCGCGCAGGACAGTTGGCCCGGCCGCGCCGAGGAACACGCCGCCGAGCACCATGACGACGCCGACTGCGACGATCAGACCGCGCGCCGCGGAGCTCAACGCTCCGAGGATGAGCAGGAGACCGAAACCGAGCTCGATCGCTCCGAGCATCGCGCTCTGGTCGAAGCCGCCAGCTCGAACGATGGGGACGTTCAATGAACCGTCGATGCCCCCGCGAGCCACGGCGATGACTCCAACGATCGCGATTACCAGTCCGAGGACACCAGCGATGACCTGACCCGGACTCACGACCAGTCGCGTCGTCGCGACCTTCGTGTCGGTCCGCATATCGCCCGTCTCAGTGACTTCATGATGTTCGACAACGCTCATGGCGGTCCTCCTTGATTTCGTGCCGCTCGATGATGTGGTAGTCCGGCGAACCGGATCCCTCCCTCAGCGTCGCCGCAAGCACGCGTTCCGTGCAGAGGCCAAGGTCCTTCTCTCCAGGCCTGAATTGCCCTGACGCCGGCTGTTGTTACACGAGGCGCCCGGAGCGATGATCCGTTACCTCAGGCCTCGCGAGCCGGGACGAAGGGCCCTACTCGGGTCGGGCGCCCAGGCGAGAAGATGATCTCGCAGCCCGCGGGAGCGAACCGCGAATGACAGAAGGGACCTGGTCATGTACATCGGTGGAGGATTGCTCGTCGTCATCCTGATCATCGTCATTGTCGTGTTCCTGATGCGGCGCTGATCGGCGATGAAGACCACGCTTCATCGGGACCCGACTCGCAGTCGGCTTGATCTTGCGTGTAAGTAACGCGGGCTCGAATGCCGGCGCATCGGTCAGCCGACGCGGGTTCCAGCCTGTTCTCCGAAACAAAGGATGCAAGTCATGGCGACAACCGACAAAGTCAAGAACACCACACAACGAGCCAAGGGCAAGGTCAAGGAAGCGGCCGGAACGATCACCGGCAATGACAAGCTCCGCAACGAGGGCAAGGCCGACCAGAGGAAAGGCAACCTCAAGCAGGCCGGCGAGAAGGTGAAGGACGCCTTCAAGAAGTAGCCGGACTCGCCGGCTACGTCGACCTCCAGCACTCGTCGGTTGGGGGATCCCGTCTGTCCGAAGGGCGTCTCGCTTCAATCACAGTCCCAATATCGCGCCGCAGACGACCGTAGGCGCGTGGCATAAGTGCCGTACTGGGATAGGTAATAGCGACGTTGAGCAGCGCCATCCGCTCCTTTGGCACGCCAACACCGATCCGCGAGTCGTGAGTCTGAATCGGGCTGAGGGGTTTCCACTTCCTGCGGCCTGAATGCGGCCTAGAGGCGGCCTGCGGCCGCATCTTCCCTGGTCAGAGCGGTCGCGACACAGTGTCCGGCGTACAGGCTGACTCGCCACCAATTAACGGCCTGGGCTGAGAGCACGTACGGCAGCACCGGCCGGAACTGAATCGACGTCAATACCTATCGAGGAAACCCGCGATCCGTCGACGCTCGTCGTGAGATGCATTCGTGTAGGGGATTCGGACCCGAACGATCGACGGGTCGAGATGGCCACCAGCAAGCAACGCGTCGCAGAATACGAAGTCCTTGTGGCGCCCCGCGAGCAACTTGGAGGCGCAAAGGTCGTACGCCTCGAGGCAGAAGCCCGTCACGCCGTTCGTGTTTTCGTTGCAGATTGGGATAAGGCGTGCTTCCCATTCGGCCGGCAATCTTGCAGTACCCGGTTCGACACCGTCGGCATAGACGCCGTGCGTCTCCTGGAAGCGTGAGGCCTCGCCCATGTTCCCGGAGATTTCGAGTGCCTTCTCCCCATCCGGATCGTCGAGCGGCAACAGGTCGGCCTCGACGGAGGCCACTGCCGGCGCCGGTAACCCGTCAGGAAACGTTGCGAGGATTGCCTGACTTCCGATGACGACAATGCGATCTTCGCCGAGAAGTGCGCCGGCCGCTCTTATCAGATGCTCGAGCTGATCGCGCCTCACCGTACGGAGCGAACGAGTTCTCGCCGTTGGTCGTCGGGCACGACTCCAGCGAAGGGCGTCACGTTGCGCAGGTCACGCGCACGCTCGTCGAGCGACGTAAGCGTCATGAGCAGCTGCTCGAACGGTCCGTCAAGGAGATGGCTCCATGCGTTGAGGTAAACCGACGCAGATCCGTCGGAGTTGGCACGACGCATCGTTTCGATGTTCCTCAAAGCGTGCGCGCGCACGTTGACTTCGTCGCACAGCCACCTCTGCGCGACAAGGCAGTGGATGGCGAGACTCACCCGATCCTTCCGGCTCAGCGGTGAATGCGCCGGCTCGAAATATCGCGTGAGGTCCTCGCGACGAATCCGGCGATGCGTTCCCACCTTCCGATGACGAACCTCGCCGCGATCGCAGAGCTCGACGATGTACTGCCGCGACACGCCAACCAGGTCCGCGGCCTGCGATGTCGTGAGCTCCTTCTCGGAGAGCGCCGTCATCGGATATTCCATGGCCACCAGGATACGCCGTAAACGCGATAAACGCAACAAACGCTATAAACACAAGCGTTGGGTCTGGACCTGCCTCGCCTGAAGCGGCCTGAATGCGGCCCCAGCAATGCGTCTCCGCTGGTCAGAGCACGGCCGGCACTGTGTGCGGCGTACAGGCCGACTCGCCACCACTTCTCGTCGACACCGCTGACCTGCGGAAACGCGATCCGCAGTCGTTCGTTTTCGCTTGGAATCGCGCCTTTTTTCGAGCCCCCGAGGCCTGACCGCGGCCTGGAATGCGTCGCGGCGCGCATATTCGCTGGTCAGCGTCGTGAGAGTCCGTTACCGGGGAGACTGTGCGAAAAAACGCCCCGCGGTCCGCCGCGCGCCGATCGCGTTTCGTTCGCATGAGCAAGATCAACTGCGCCCTGCCGGACGCAGGTTCGGTCGGAGCAATACTGTGTCGACCGCCACCGATCGCCAGTTCTCGCGCGTCGGAGAACGACGTCAACAAGTCAGCACGCGACGGCCGATCCAAACGTGCACCACTACCCCGCGTAGCTCATCTATCCGGACCGTCCTCGATCGGCGCTTCGAGAATCGCGGTCGCCGTGGCGAAGTCATCACGCACCTTCAGAGGACCTCGGCGCCGAATGCGATATCGAAGCCGGCGCCGTTGCGTGCCAGGCCCACCAGGAGGATGCCGGCCCATTCGAGGACGTAGGCCATCTCGATCCCTCCTGCGTCGAGGGGCCGCATGTCCAAGCTCTCCAGAAACGCCGCGACACGTGTTTTCGCCTCGGCGCTGTCGCCGGCGAAGAACACGTCCATAGGCTTGTCTTCAGCAAGGACGCCGCCGAGGATCGTATTGAATGCCTTCACGACGTGTGCGCTGTCGGGGGCGGCGGCGGCGATCTGGTGGGACATCGAGTTGCCCGCGGTAGTCACGAGTCCACTTGCGTCGGCGTTGAACGGGTTCGTGATGTCCACGAGGATTTTGCCGGCCAGCGCATCGCCGTAGTGCGCGACCACTTCAACCGCGCCGGCGTACAGGACGGCCACGATGACGATGTCACCCGTCGGCCTTGCGCCGAACGTGGCGACGGTGGCTCCGTTGCCGATTTGGTCGGCGAGCGCCTGAGCCTTGGCGTTGTTGCGGCTCATGATCTCGACGGTGTGGCCGTGCTTCGTCGCCCTGGTGCCGATGGCGGTGGCCATGTTGCCCGAGCCGATGATGCTGAAGGTGGTCATGACGTGTGTTCCTTTGGTTGCGTGTGGATCGGCTCTGGGTCGAGTTCGGTTGCCGCTTCGGCCGGGGTCGGCAGCGACGCAGCGGCCGTGCACGTTGTCGAAGACGGCAGGTTTTTCGGCGATTTGGTTGACGTGTCTACCCTTGTTCGTCTTGGTTGAAACATCAACCATTAGTAGTCTTGGCGCGTGCCTTCGGAACCGAAATGGCTCGACGGGAATGAAGACCGCGCCTGGCGGACCTTCGTGCACGCGCACCACCAGCTCGAACTGCGCCTGCAGCGGCATCTGCTCCAAGATTCTGGACTGACTGGAACGGACTACGAAGTTCTGGCGGTCCTTTCGGAGCATCCCAAGGGGCGCATGCCGGCGGGGGAACTCTGCGCGCTGCTGCGCTGGGAGAAGAGTCGACTTTCCCACCAGGTTCGGCGCATGCAAACGCGCGGGCTCATCGTCCGCGAACCCAATCCCGCCGATGCCCGCAGCGTCATGATCCGCCTACTTCCCGCTGGACGGCGCACCATCGAGAGTGCGGCACCCGCGCATGTCGAGCACGTCCGCCAGCACTTCATCGAACTGTTCACCCGCGCCGAACTGAAAACCCTCACTGCCCTGAACGAACGAGTGATGCGCCACCTCGCCGAGCAACCCTTCGCGGGGGAATCCGGTCGCGACGAGCGCGGAGCATAAGGAGCACGACATGGAACAGGACTCGTGGAGCGTGTCGAACTGATGAACCCGATCATCCTGCTGATCACAGACACGAACGCGGACCTGTTGTCGGCCGAGTTCGGGCGCTACAGCGGCGATTACGACATCCGTCTCGCACATTCCGCGTCCGAAGCCACCACGATCGTCGAAGAAATCGCCAACACCGATCACCCGCTCGCGCTGATGGTCGCCGACACTGCGCTGTGGGCCGCCACCAACCCCGCCAACCCGATCACCGCTGTCGCACAGTTCCTTCGCCACTGGCGCGAACTCATGCGCACCGCCAAGGTGCTGGTCGTCGCCCCGGTCGACCGCTACACCGTCGACCACGACCACCTGCGCGCGAGCGCCTCGAACGGCACGCTGGACGCGTTCTTGCTGCTGCCCCGCGGCGCTCGCGACGAGGAGTTCCACGCCGCGGTCACCGATCTGCTCTCGGACTGGGGGTCGATAGTGCCCGATCCCGAGGTCGAAGCGGTGCGCATCGTCGGTCATCCCGACGACCCGGCGGTGCTGTCGA
>Ga0265338_10001812_pt1 | contig 33561 bp, 29 predicted proteins | sample 42126metaG_FD_193579 | JGI IMG/M metagenome (GOLD analysis project Ga0265338, IMG submission 193579) | Rhizosphere microbial communities from Carex aquatilis grown in University of Washington, Seatle, WA, United States - 4-21-26 metaG | ecosystem: Host-associated > Plants > Roots > Rhizosphere...
ACCAAGAACAACCCGGTGCTGATTGGCGAACCCGGCGTGGGTAAGACAGCCATAGTTGAAGGCCTTGCCCAGCGCATTGCCGACGGCGAGGTGCCCAGCTTCCTGGCTGACAAGCGCGTGCTCGGTCTCGATCTCTCGTTGATTGTGGCCGGCACCAAGTACCGCGGCCAGTTTGAAGAGCGGCTCAAGACAATCATGAAAGAGCTGATGGAGAATCAAAACTCCATTGTCTTTATCGATGAGCTGCACACGCTGGTGGGAGCGGGCTCGGCTGAAGGTTCGCTCGACGCGGCCAACATTCTCAAGCCGGCTCTCTCGCGCGGAGAAATCCAGTGCATCGGCGCAACCACGCCGGCGGAATACCGCAAGTCGATTGAGAAAGACCGTTCGCTTGAGCGCCGCTTCCAGGCCGTCAAGGTTCCGCCGCCCAACGAAGCCGATGCCATCAAGATCATCATGGGCATCAAGGACCGCTATGAAAAGTTCCACGCGGTAAGCTACACCGACGATGCGGTTGAGTTCGCGGTGTCGCATTCGAATCGCTACATTCCCGATCGCTTTTTGCCTGACAAGGCCATCGACCTGATCGATGAAGCCGGTGCGAGAGTGAAGCTGCGCCAGACTTCGCTGCCCGAAGAAATTACGGAAGTGCAGAAGCGCATCAAGTTCATTGTGCACCGCATGGACTCGGCGATTGCCAATCATGAGTTCGAGAAGGCGCGCTTCTATAGCGACGAGGAACGCAAGGAGCGCGAGAATCTGCGCGCCCTGCGCGACAAGTACCACCTTGACGACTCGGCCGCCGGCATTGTTGGCCGCGAAGACATTGAAGACGTGGTCAGCCGCTGGACCGGCGTTCCCGTAACCAGCATCAAGGAAGAGGAGACGCAGAAGCTGCTGCGCGTTGAAGAAGAGCTGCACAAGCGCGTGATTTCTCAGGAGAAGGCAATCAGCGCGCTGGCGCGGGCGATTCGCCGGTCGAGAGCGGGATTGAAGTCACCGCATCGGCCGATCGGTTCGTTCCTGTTCCTTGGGCCAACGGGCGTGGGCAAAACTGAAATGGCTCGCACCCTGGCGCAGTTCCTCTTCGGATCAGACAAGGCGCTCATCCGCTTCGATATGTCGGAGTTTATGGAGAAGCACTCGGTGTCGAAGCTGATCGGTTCGCCTCCGGGATACGTGGGCTACGAGGAGGGCGGCCAACTGACGGAGCGCGTGAAGCGTTCGCCGTATTCGGTTGTGCTGCTGGACGAAATTGAGAAGGCGCACCCGGATGTGTTCAACATCCTGCTGCAGGTATTTGAAGACGGCCAGTTGACCGATGGACTCGGCAACACGGTCGACTTCAAGAACACCATCCTGATTATGACGTCGAACATTGGCGCGCGGCACCTGCAGAAGAAGCAGGGCCTCGGCTTCCAGAGCGAGCGCGAAGACCTGGTGAGCGAGAAGGTGGAAGAGCTGGTGAAGAACGAGGTGAAGAAAACCTTCAACCCCGAGTTCCTCAACAGGCTCGACGAAGTGATTCTCTTCCAATCGCTTTCCGACGGCGACCTGATCCAGATTGTTGAGCTGCTTGTGCAGCAACTCAACTCCAACCTGGCGCAGAAGGCCATCACTATCTCGGTTACTGAAGATGCCAAGAAATGGATCCTCGACAAGACCCTCGTAGATCGCAGTTACGGCGCGCGTCCATTGCGACGCGCACTACAGCGCTACGTCGAAGATCCTCTGTCTGAGGCGCTCATCGCCGGCCATATTATGACCCGGCCTGCGTTCCTCGAAGTCTACCTTGATGCCAACCAGCTCTTCTATCGCCCGATCACCGCGGACGAAACGGAAGAGAAGCCGGCTGGAGTGCTGCTGTTCAGCGCATAAGGATCGCACAAGACATGTAATACATAAGCCCTCGGCCAATCAGCCGGGGGCTTCTTACTGCAATGATATGGATAACCCAAACGCTTGGGTTTATAGTAATCTTGGTTTATGCGGAAGTCTCATGCGATGCGCCCCCATGCTGAAAGCGTTCGGTACGATCGCCGCATCGGGCGCATCGTAATCCATCTCTCGACCGGCCTCGAAGTCGCCTTTTCTCCACGCGATGCGCAGGGGCTTGAAGATGCAACCGCTGCGGACTTGAACGAGATTGAGATTTCTCCTTCGGGCTTGGGCATTCACTTTCCAAAGCTGGATGCGGACCTGTATCTGCCGGCGCTGCTTGAGGGGTTTCTCGGTTCGCGCAAATGGATGGCAAGCCGTCTTGGCGCAATAGGCGGAAGATCGAAGAGCCCCGCTAAGGCAGCCGCGGCCAAGCAAAATGGCCGGTCCGGCGGCCGTCCGCGCAAGCGCGAAGCGGCTGCATAAGGCGGCGAACATCGCTCAAGGCCCGCTTGTGGGACAATATTAGATGAGGCTCAAGTAATGACGGGGAATCGGTCAAATCGTTCAAGAGACGCGTGGATTTGGGTGACGGTTGCCGCCATCACGCTCGCGTCGCTTGCGCGCGCGCAGTCCGGCATCGAAAATGCCCGGGGTTACGCGAATCCCCTCATTGCATTCTTGTCTGACGCGCATCTGGCGGAGTCTGCTGCAGCGGCGGTCGCGCATCGTTCGGCCACGTCGTCGCACTCCGGGAATTCCGGCACGGTTCTCAATCTGCTGCCGGTCTACTTCGTTGGCCTGGTTTCTCCGCTCAGCCTGTTGACCGCGGGTTCGGTCCCCTGCCTCAAACGTGCGCTTCCTGCGCCGGATTCGACTGGACGGTTCCAGCGTCCGCCTCCAATTCTCCTTTCGTAGATCGCCCGGCCTTCGGCAGGCGCGCGCAATTGCTGGAGTGATGCCATGCGCATCAATTCCACGCTGCAGCGACTCGCCGGCTCATCGAAAAGAATGATCGTTTTAAACTGGAATTGGAGAAATTTGTGCCGATCGACAAGATTCTAACCAAGATATTTGGCACCTCGAACGAGCGCGTCATCAAGCGGCTGTTGCCAATTGTCGACACCATTAATGCGTTTGAGCCAACCATCAAGCTGCTTGCTGACTGGCAGTTGCGCGACAAGACAACGGAGTTTCGCGCCCGCATTGCTGAGCGCCTTAAGGGGCTTACCGACAAGGAAGAGATTAAGGCCGCCGAGAAGGCCGCGCTCGAAGAGATTCTGCCTGAAGCGTTCGCGGTTGTTCGCGAGGCCGGCTGGCGCGCCGTGAAGATGCGCCACTTTGATGTGCAGTTGATTGGCGGCATGGTGCTGCATCAGGGCAAAATCTCCGAAATGAAAACCGGTGAAGGCAAAACGCTGGTGGCGACTCTTGCCTGTTACCTGAACGCGCTCGCCGGCCATGGCGTGCACGTGGTTACCGTGAACGACTACCTGGCCAAGCGCGACGCCGAGTGGATGGGCAAGATCTACACCTTCCTCGGCTTGACCGTGGGCGTTATTGTGCACGACCTGAGCGACGATCAGCGGCGCGAAGCCTACGGGGCCGACATTACCTACGGCACCAATAACGAGTTCGGCTTCGACTACCTGCGCGACAACATGAAGTTCGAAATCAAAGACTGCGTGCAGCGCGGCCACTTCTACTCCATCGTTGACGAAGTCGACTCGATCCTGATCGACGAAGCACGTACCCCGCTCATCATCTCAGGACCTACGGACCAGACCACCGACAAGTACGCACGCGTGCGCAAGTTCATTCCCCAGCTTGAAATGGGCGAAGAGGTTGAGTGGACCGACACCAGGCGTCAGGAGCAATTGGGCATACGTCTGCAAGAGGGTCAGAAGCATATGACCGGCGACTACTTTGTGGACGAAAAGCAGCGGACGATCGGTGTGACGGACTCGGGGTGGGAAACGATTGAGAAGGCGCTGGGAATCAGCAACATTGCCGACGCTGAAAACTGGGATCTGAAGCACTATGTTGAAACCGCCATCAAGGCCCACGCGCTTTACAAGCGCGACGTTGACTACGTTGTGAAAGACGGCGAGGTGATTATTGTTGACACCTTTACGGGCCGCCTGATGCCGGGGCGCCGCTGGTCAGATGGACTGCATCAATCCATCGAAGCCAAAGAAGGCGTAAACATCCGCAAGGAAGATCAGACTCTGGCCACTATCACCTTCCAGAACTATTTCAGGCTTTATCAAAAGTTGAGCGGCATGACAGGCACGGCTGAAACCGAAGCCGCCGAATTCGAAAAGATCTACAAGCTCGAGATCGTCGTGATCCCGACCAACAAGCCCATGCTGCGCATTGAAAACGCCGATGTGGTGTTCCGCACGGAGAAAGAAAAATACAAGGCTGTCGCCGATAACATTTCAGAGCTGCATGAGAAGGGGCAGCCGGTACTGGTGGGCACCACTTCGATTGAAAAGTCTGAGCGGCTTTCTGGAATCCTGCAGCGCAAAGGCGTCAAGCATGTGGTGCTGAACGCCAAGCAGCATGAACGGGAAGCTGAATACGTGGCCCAGGCCGGGCGTCCCGGAATGGTGACCATCGCCACCAACATGGCCGGCCGCGGAACCGACATTCTGCTGGGCGGCAATCCGGAGTTTATGGCGCGCCAGGAACTGGTGAAGTCGAAGGACGCTACGGGCGCATCAAAGGCGCGCGCCATCAGCACGGCTGAGGGCGCCATCAATCCCAGCGCGCCTGAGGGCTTTCTGCGCTTCTATTACCAGGGCCAGGAGTTCGAAGTCTCGGATGAAGATTGGCAGGCGGCAATTAAGGGCCATGCCGAGAATGCGAGCCGCGAACACGAAGCAGTGATCGGTACCGGTGGCTTATTCATTCTGGGCACTGAGCGGCACGAGTCGCGGCGCATTGACAATCAGCTTCGCGGCCGCGCCGGTCGCCAGGGCGATCCCGGTGAGTCGCGCTTCTTTCTCTCGCTTGAAGACGACCTGATGCGCATCTTCGCCAAGCAATGGATCAGCACGCTGCTTGAACGGCTGGGTATGGAAGAGGGCGTGCCGATCGAGTCGAAAATGCTTTCGAATCGCATTGAGGGCGCGCAAAAAGCTGTTGAATCGCAGAACTTTGAATCGCGCAAACACCTGCTTGAGTACGACGACGTAATGAACAAGCAGCGCGAAGCGGTCTATGGCCTGCGCCGTCAGTTGCTGGAGGGAGTGGACCAGCGCGAACTGATTCTTGAAGACTACGTTGGCGGAGCACTGAGCGGAATGCTCGACGAATTTGCCGGTGAAAAGGTCCGCCCCGATCAGTGGGATTTAAAGGGCCTGGAACAGAGAATCTTCGATCAATTCGGCCTGAAACTCTCTGAGCTTGACCTGAAGCCGGGGGAAATGAGCCGGCATGAATTGGGCGAGGAGATCTTCGCCAAGCTGACGGAAGCATACGAGGCGAAAGAGAAAATACTGGGCGCGCCGACGATGCGCTATCACGAGCGCATGGTGATGCTGAGCGTGATCGATGGGATCTGGAAAGAGCACCTGCTCTCAATGGACCACCTGAAGGAGGGCATCGGTCTGCGCGGCTACGCGCAGCGCGATCCGCTGGTGGAATACAAGCGCGAGTCGTTTGACATGTTCGAAGCCATGATGCTCAAGTTCCAGGAGGACACGGTCCGGTATTTGTTCAGGATGCAGATACTGGGGCCCGACGGCCAGCCAGTGGACGCCGCGCCGCGGGTGAACCGCGTTGTTCCCAAGGCTCCGCCGGTGGCGAGCGCTGCGCAGCCAATGATTGGGGATGGCGCTCCGCGCGAGATCGGCATTCCCACGCGGCAACCGTCGACAACTATCGACGCGATCGAGAAGGAATTCGCGCGCAAGAAGGAACGGGAACTGGCGGTCGCGAGCCGCGCCGGAGGCAGTGAAGCCAGCCAGGCCATGCAGCGCCGCACCGGCGACAAAGTAGGCCGCAACGATCCCTGCCCCTGCGGCAGTGGGAAGAAATATAAGAAGTGCCATGGGGCCAGCGAGGGGTAAGGAAAATCGGGGAGTGAAGCGAGTGAAACTGGGGGTCGGGAGACCGGCGGTACATAGCTCTCCTCACCGGAAGAAGCTGAACATTCCCTTCTTTTCTTCGCGATCGGCTGGCAGGCCGCAGGCAAGGCGCGCCATTTGCCTGATGGCCAGCGAAATCTGCGAGTCGTCGAGCGCCAGCGGGGTTGCGGTGGTCTGCGTTCGTCGTGCGCTGGCCCAATCGTCGGGAATCTTCCACTGGGTGGGGCGGGTTAGCGCCCTCTCCACGTTCTTATCGTCGAATAGCAGCGTGGCGGGCTTGTAACGGTTCAGCACAATCTGCAATCCCCAGTCGCGCTTCGCAAAAAATCGGGTGATCATGCGGTTGGCATTGCGTAGCTCCGAGATTCCGACCTGGGTAATGAGATAAACCACCGCGTCGTCGCCAAACAGTTCGGTATCCATCAGGTCAACTCGCGAGCCGAGATCGACCACGATGTACTCGTAGTGCTGGCGTGCCAGGCCCAGCAGCTTGTCAATGAATTCCCGGTCGGGCTGCTCGGTCACGAACTCGCTGGGCGCCGCAAGCACTCCCACGCCTGACGAGTGCTTTGCCACCAGCGTTTTCAGAAGGTTGGAGTCAAGCCGGTTTGGATTGTGGAGGGCATTGGCGATGGAAAACTCAGGCGTGATGCCCATGTTGATGGCGGCATCGCCGAGCGGCAGCCCAAGATCGATCAACAGCGTGCTGCGCTCCGACTCCTGCGCCAGCAGAATCGCGAAATTGGCGGCGATAGTAGTAACGCCGCACCCGCCTTTGGTTCCCAGAAACGTAAGCACCTTGCTTGTAGCCTTGACTGAATCGCGCGGCGAGGCGGAGCGAGTGGACACACGCAGCAACGCCCCGGCAATTTCGCCAGGGTCCAGCGGCAAGGTGAAGAACTCTCGCACACCCGCGCGCATAAAGCGGATGGCCAACTGCACGTCGGGATCGGCCGAATAGGCCATGACATAGGTTTTGCCGCTAGCCGACAGTTTTTCGGCTAGTTGCGCGGCAAAATCAGAATTGCTGTCGGCATCGACGATAACCACGTCATATTGCTGTTCGAGCAGGTTGGGCAGGTCGTCGAGATCGCTTGGAAAAGCGATGTATTCCTTAACAACTAAGCCAGTACGGCCCGACAAGGCATCAGCCATCGCCTTGCGGTGACGCTCATCGGGGCCGATGAGCGCAACCGACAACGAAGGCTTGTCGAAACTGCCCGAAGCCCTGCTTGAGTCCGCCATAATAAAAGGCTGCGTCGCGCAGCCGAGCACGTCACCTATTCTAAAGTCGATGGAAACGCTGCTACGCACGCCCGCTTAAGCGGCGTGTGCGTATTTTACCTACAATCGTATGATCACACAAAACTTACACAGTTGTTGCAACCACGTGTTGGCAGATAAATGACACTCTGCGCCCCCATACCAGATCATCGACAATTTGAAAGCCTTAATGACTCACGCGGCGGGAAACGACGTTACCAAGGGCAGTATTGCTTTGAGGAGATGAATTGGAGGTTGTGAGGCAGGCTCCAGGCTGGTCTCACTTCTGCCCGCCGCAGGCTTCAAACGTCAGGTCCCGGGCTTCGCTCCGGTGTTCAGCGCACCATTGCTCAAAGAGGCGGCCGTAGCTCAGGGTTATGTAGCTCGATCGCTCCACGCCAAGCCGCGCCGATACCCGGTCGATCCATTCTCCATCGCCTTCCAATTCGGCGTAGTTCCCTATTGGCGTCTCGTCCACCACGCAATGGCCTTCTCCGTCGCTCCACTCGCTGCGCCACTTCTCATAGCGGAACGCTGCAGCCAACCCCAGCGAACGAAAGACCTCGGCCAGCGCATTGCCGTCGGCAATCTCAGTCTCAGTTTCAATGCGGTGCTTGTGCGTGTCTTCTCCCGGGCCGGCATCGGGCAGCCGCTTGTGGGTTAACGTCCACTTTCCGGCGTAGTTGCGAATGCGCAGAATCTCGGTGCGGGCGCGGAGCCGGCGATCTGCGGTGTCATACAAGACGTTCGACTCAAAGCTGCGCGGCGTTAGCAGCTTGAACCCCACTGCCTTGAGTTGGGACTCAAGTGCGGCCAGGTCAACCACGCGGAATTTGATCTCAGTCTCTACTGGCATAGTAATCAGCGAGTATACAAGAGCTGGCGCGGCCAACGTTTAAGCGGCGAGAATGGACAAGTGAAGACACTACGGTTGATGGTCGAGGCCGGCAAGCTCCACGCCGGCAAGCAAGAGACGCCGGAGTTTGCCGCTGCGCTCGACGAGGCTGCTCAAATGCTGCGCGCGGGCGGCCTTGTGGCGTTCCCCACTGAAACCGTCTACGGCCTGGGCGCCAACGCGCTCGACGCCGCCGCTGTGGAGCGCATCTTTGTGGCGAAGGGCCGTCCTAAATGGGACCCCATCATCGTGCACGTTGGCACGATCGAAATGGCGCGTGAACTGGTATATGCCATCCCTGAATCGGCTATGAGATTGATAGACGCATTCTGGCCTGGTCCATTGACGCTGCTTTTGCCGCGATCCGCGGCGGTTCCCGATATAGTGACAGCCGGGCGGCCGCTGGTGGGCCTGCGCATGCCATCGCATCCTGTCGCGCTTGAGCTCATTCGCCGGACGGGCGTGCCGATTGCCGCACCCAGCGCCAACCGTTTCAGCCACGTAAGCCCCACAACTGCAGCGCACGTTTTGCATGATCTTGACGGCCGCATCGATGCGGTTCTCGATGCGGGACCGACGCTGCACGGAGTTGAATCTACCGTCCTCGATCCGAATCAAATACCCATGCTGATATACAGGCCGGGCGCGGTTACGCGAGAAATGATTCGTGAGGTTGCGGGCCCGGTTGAAGAACTAGTCGAATCCAAAGAACTGCGCGAAACGCCGGCGGAAGCGCTGCCGTCGCCGGGCGTCGGCCTGCGCCACTATGCTCCAAGGGCGCGGCTGGTGCTGATCGAATCCACCGGGACCGCCCAGGAAATCGCGGCGCGCATTACTCATGCGGCTCTTGAGAATGCATGTGATCGAGTAGGCGTAATGTTGCCCGCGGGAATTCCAGTTCACGAGGAGCTGTTTGCGCTACCGATTTTCGCGTGGGGTCGTTGGGATGCTCCCGACGAGATGGCGCAATTGCTCTACGCCGGTTTGCGTGCGCTCGATGAACAGGAATGCAGCGTGATTCTTTGCCCGCTGCCGCCGCACGATGGGATTGGAGTGGCGATTCGCGACCGGCTGGTTAAAGCAGGGGCCAGGGACTAAGGGTTAGCCTGTCACCAGGCCCGCTTCGCCCACCTTGTGCATGTATTTAATAGCCGATTTATAGATGAGCATGCGCGTGCGCCCGCGCACCTTCAGCGAATTGCGGTCGTACCACTCGATGCAGCCCTCAATCTTCTCGCCATCTTCAAGCACAATCACCATCGGCGTCTGCGACTGGATCTGCTTTTGCAGGTAGAACAGTTCGGCGTGACGGTTCTGCGCGTCCATCTCAACGCTTTGAGCGGGAAACCGGGTGGGCAGCGATGTTGTGAGGTTCCTTTTCGCAAACATGTTGATTCCGCCGTTCTCTGTCGCGTTATCAAATCGTCTTGCCGGAAACGCCAAGTGGAGACTCATAGACTGTCACCCATCCGAAAAGGAATTAAAGAGTCTTCGGTTTCTGGTAGGCCGCTCTTTGCCTGCAACGGCTCATGTGCCGCTGAAGAAAAGAAAAATCCGGTGCGCATGAATGTCCATGCGCCTCTGATCTGCAGAACCGGCCCGATACTCGTGAATACTCTTATTCGGAAAGATGCCCGGCGATCTAAGGGGGTTGCTCTTACCATTATGGGGTCAATGTCAAGTATTGGGACGCATTTTTTGGGACGCAGTTCCCCGCCCTTGCGCTCAAGCGCACCGATTTTGCGCACAGCCAAAGAATATTTTTGCGCTTAGTGAACAGATGCTCGCCGGGCGCCGAAGTTTCATCCACGATCGAGACTGAGCGCCATGGCGTCAAGCGAGAGCGAACGCAGCAGGTTGCGCCGCATTCCTTGTTCAACCTGTGTAACGGCGCGAACAGCAGCGTCGATCCACTCAATGCTCACGCCGGCGGATAGTTTGCCGAACTCCGCTTCCAGATCAAGATTGCGAATCAGCGCCGGAGTGCCGGCAACGGTCAGCAGCAGGTCTTCAAGAAGGCTTGAAAGCGCGCGCAGCAGGCCTACTGTTTTCTCCTGCCCCTCGGCGCCGGCACGGTAGGTTTCCGTAGCCTGGAAGAGCTGCGAGTAATCGCGCTCCTGAATCGCTCCGCGCAGTATGACCAGGGCATCCTGGCGGCTGGTGAGGTACTTGGCGAGGTCGATGGTGAGCGCGCGCCCCACTGCGCCCTCAGCGAGCCGTGCAGCCAGCGCCCGGTCACGCGGTTTTAGGTCAGGTCGCCGCTCGGCCAGCAATTGCTCGAGTTCGCTGGCCGGCAGTGCGCCCAGCCGTTGAACTACCGCGCGGGAACGGATGGTGGGCAACAGCTCCTGCGGATTCTCAGTGAGCAGAATCAGCGACGTGTGCTCGGGCGGTTCTTCGAGCAGCTTGAGCAGGCTGTTGGCCGCCTCTTTCATGAATGCCGACGAAGTGAAGATGGTGAACGCGCGTTTAGCCTCAATCGGCGGCCGGTAGTAGGCCGTGTGGATGGCAGCCTTCACCTGGCCCAGCTTGATCATCAATTGCGGTGGATCGGGTGGAATAACCAGCACGTCCGGGTGGGTCTGGATCAGGATGCGGGTCTCTTTCTTATCGGTTTCACGAAGATCTTCGCGCGCCGCAACCGCAGCTTCCACCAGTTCTTCAAGCCTTTGGGCTGCGCCAATGCGGGTGCAGTTTGAGCAGCGTCCGCAGAAATCAGGCAGGCCGCCAGTCTCTATTGGGTCAAGACAGTTGGCGACCTTGGCCAGCATCAGCGCCAGGGTGTACTTACCCGCTCCGGCAGGTCCAGCCAGGATAAGCGAATGCGGCAACCGCCCCGCGCGAACGCCCTCACGCAGGTGGGTGACGGTGGCCGTGTTGCCGAGGAAGTCGTTGAAGCCCATTAATCTCCTAGCCTAGTCTTTTGAACCACCTTCCGTTTCTTCTTCTTCTTTTGAATTACGGTCTCGTCGGAATCGTCAGCAATGTCGTAGGCAAGCCCCATCGCTTCGAGTTGCTTTCGAATCTTCGCTGGGATTTCATCGAGATGGTCAAAGTGCATTTGGTCCTTGCCTTTGGGATTGGCCATCAAAATCGTTCCTTGTTGCTTCGCACGCGCGCATTCCCGGAATAGATATATTGTGAACTTGATCGTGCCCTTTTCAGCCATGCAACCCCCTCTCTTTCATTACTAAATTGAGAATAGATGATCCGCCGTACAAATCGCTGAAACATGGGGATTTCTGATAACTCGGGCACATAAATGACAAGTCGTCTTGATTTTATGTAAATAATGCTTGACATAAATTGAGAACCAATGTAAAGTTTGATTGTCTTTTAGTAAAGGGGACCAATCATGGGAATCTTGTACTGCAATCCAAAAAGCGTAGTCGAACGCCGCTATGTCCACCGCATGTGGATAGCTGCGGGTCTTTGCATACTAAGCTCTCTTACCGCCGCACTTACCCTTCGATTCACTCACTGGAAAGGCCTGCCAGCTTATCCCGTGGCAGTGCTTCCTGCTCTGCCCATCATGTGGGCGCTCTATGAAACCGGCCGCTACCTCAACGACGAGAAAGACGAGTTTCTGCGCAACGTGCTGGTGCAGTGCATGCTGGGCGGAATCGGCGGCTGCCTGGCAGTGACCACCGTATGGGGTTATCTGCAGGATTTTGCCGGCGCTCGGCCGCTCGACCCCATCTGGGTCTACGGAATCTTCTGGCTGTGCGCAGTGCTCTCTTACCCCGTGGTGAAAGCGAGGTACAAGTGAAAAACCGGCTGAAGGTACTGCGTGCGGAAAGGAACTGGTCGCAGGCCGATCTTGCCGGGCAGCTCGAGGTTTCACGGCAGTCGGTGAATGCGATCGAGACAGGCAAATTTGATCCCAGCCTTCCGCTGGCATTCAAGCTGGCGCGGCTGTTCGGGCGGCCGATTGAGGAGATTTTTGCAGACGAAGAAGCGGCGAGCGAATCAGCGGCACAGTCCGCCGCGGCGAATGAGTCAGCGTCGTGAAGTAAGCGGAATCAGGAGGCTTTTGTGGTCGATCATCGATATCTGTCTGAAATGAGCAAAGCTTTGCACATCTTTCTGGGCTTTTCTTTTCTTAGCTGCGCCGTCATCAGCTTCATTCGCTTGGTAACGGCTAATCAGATGAAGCAAGCTCTAGCGAAAGCGCCAGGTGTTCAGCCACGTTCCCAGAAACGGAGCGGACTTGTGGGATACGTTTACGGGCCCCGCCGCTGATAGAATTCCCTATGCACAAACGGTTTCGCTTGCCTCGACTTACGACATTTCTTGCAGTACTTTTACTTTGCCCGGTTCTCAAGAGTTCTCTCGCTCAGGCGCCGAGGCCAGACTCTCCATCAGCGCAAATCGATTCGCTGATGCGCGGTATCGGCCGAACGCGTTCCATCTCCCAGGTTGCACTTTCGCCCGACGGCAAGCGCCTGGCGTGGAGTGAATCACACGAGCTTTTTGTGGCTCCGTATAACGACCTGTCGAAACCGCAGCGTATCAGCGCGGCAACCTCGACAGACCAGCACTGCGGCAATGCTGACCCCATCTGGTCGCCCGATTCGTCTTCTCTGGCATTCATTTCAGATTGCGGCGGCTCCGACGGGCAGAACGATCTCTACATCAGCCATCTCCAGGGGAACTCTCCGCGCCGCCTCACCGCACTCACCGGCTACGTCAACGAGCCGGCCTTCTCTCCAGACGGTACACGCATCGCGTTCCTTTACGTAGAAGGGGCAACGCGGCCGGCGGGTGCGCTTGCAGCCATGAAACCGCCCTCGGGAGTGATTGGCGAAGACGGCATCGAGGTGCAGCGCATTGCGGTAGTCTCCGTCGAAGGCGCCCAGCCCGCGAAACCGGACTTCGCGACCCCCGCCAGTCTGCACGCTTATGAGTTCGACTGGGCTCCTGACTCGAAAGAATTGGCCTATATTGCCGCAGAGCCGCCCGGTGAAAACAACTGGTGGACCGCGAAGCTTTACACGCAAGCGATTGCCGGCGACACACCTCACGTCATTCTCGACCCGTTGACTGTCTCGGGCTCGCTGCACGGTCTGCAGTTCGCCGTTCCGCGCTGGTCGCCTGACGGCAAATCGATTGCTTTTATCGGCGGCCTGATGAGCGATCAAGGTTCGACCGGGGGCGACGTTTACGTTGTTGCCGCCGAGGGTGCTCAAGAGCCCGTAAATCTTACTGCCGGACGGAATGAAACCGCCTCATGGATCTCGTGGAGCATTCCGGGCCAAATTGACTATTCAGCGCTGACCGGGGAAATGAGCCAATTCCGAACCGCAGTTCTCGACTCGGCTTCGAGCCCCTCGGTCCGGAGCAACGTGCTCGATTTCGAATTCCCCGCCAGCATCGGCGATGGGCGCATGGAAGGGAGCGTTTCAGACCAGCGCGGTGGGTTTGCATTCGTCAAGAGTTCCTTCTCTGACCCGCCCGAGATCTGGTATGCCCGGGATGTCGCCGCTGATTGCAAAGCTCCCGTCGACAATCCAAATGCCTGTTACGAGTTTCAGCAACTTTCGCACTTCAACGACGGCGTGAAGCCCTACTGGGGCAAGACCGATTCCATCGCCTGGAGCAACGACGGTTTCAACATTCAGGGATGGCTGATGCTGCCCCGCGACTACGACCCGCATAAGAAATACCCGATGATTGTTGAAGTGCACGGCGGGCCGGCCGCAGCTGAAACCCCAAGCTGGAGCGGACGTGGCGGGCTGGGCTCCGCGACGTTTTCGGCGCTCGGATACTTTGTGCTGATGCCCAACCCCCGCGGCAGCTACGGCCAGGGCGAGGCATTTACGCAGGCCAATCGCAAGGACTTTGGCTACGGCGATCTCCGCGACATTCTGGCCGGCGTCGACACCGTGCTCAAAAAGTATTCCGTCGACTCCAACCGCGTTGGGCTCATCGGCTGGAGCTACGGCGGATTCATGTCGATGTTTGCCGTTACCCAGACCCATCGCTTCCGCGCGGCGGTGGCCGGCGCAGGCATCTCTGACTGGCTGAGCTACTACGGCGAAAACTCGATTGACGAGTGGATGATTCCCTACTTCGGCGCATCGGTCTACGATGATCCCGCGGTCTACGCCAAGAGCTCGGCCATCAACTACATCAAGAACGTGACCACGCCCACGCTGGCGGTGGTTGGCGACCGCGACGGCGAGTGCCCGGCGCCGCAGTCGTTCGAGTTCTGGCATGCGCTGCGCGACCAGCATGTGACCACGGAACTTGTGGTTTACCCCAACGAGGGCCACGGCTTTGTCAATCCCGAGCATCGTCGCGACGTGCTTGACCGCGCAGTGAACTGGTTTGCGAAATACATGCCGGCAGACGGTCAGTGAACAGAGGGCAGTGGGCAGTGATCAGAAGCTTCCGTGCCCCATCCCCCCACAGCTTCATCGTGGATGGGTGGGAAACTGACAGCTGACAACTCGTCCCTTCTCCCGCTCTCGAAACGCCCATTTCGGAGTCTATTTTGCATGACACCCCACACGCCTTGCTCCGTGGCAGAGGGGGGTCTGCCCTGATACACTTTTTGCTTGGAGTGTTGATGAGTTTTATTCGCCTCGCAGGCCGTCTGGATGAGGCTTTCCGGCGGAGCTATTGGGCAATTGTTGACCGATGGCACGCCATTTTGCACAAGCGTGATGGGCGGTCTTATTTCAATATTTCTTTTGATCGGAGAGACCGTTCCGCGGTTCTTTGATGCGGGGCGGGGAGGATTCATGCGGCGGTTTTTGACGCTTGTTAGTTTGTTGTGCCTGGCTATTCCAGCCGGGATTTCGATCTCAGGCTGCTCCCGCAATCCGGCGGGCAACTACTGCAATGGTCTGGGATATGGTTTGACCACTACGCAGGTTGCTTCGATTGTGCTTCAGCCCCAGGTTACCGGACTTTCGCTGGCCTACGGACAAACCCTGCAAGCTCAAGCCCCCTCGTCATACACCTGTAAGGGTTCGGCGGCCGCCGTTGGCCAGGCTGCTTACACATGGGGAACCAGCAATAACCAACTGGTTGATGTTTCGCCCATTGGTAACCTGTGCGCAGGCACCTGGAATCGCAACACGGGCGGCGGCATTGCAGACTATACCTATTGCGCCGCTCCGAATCCGCTACCCAAATCCGGGGGTCTTCCCTACGGCGTTGCTTATATTACCGCGACGGCCCAGGCGGTCAGCTCCAACCCCGTAGCCGTTTATGTGCACGCCCCGGTCACATCCATCTCGCTGGTAACGCCAAGCCAGTCCACTGGCCCTTCGGGCGTGCCCGCATGCACTTCCCAGGGGGGAGTGGTTCAGCTTGATGCTCAGGCATGCTACGTGAGCAATGGCAAGCAGTATGAGTTCTGCGCACCGGCGTCAGTTTCTCCTGCAAATTACGCCTGCACCGGGGGCGTGCCACCCGGCGTCAACTCAGTGCCCACCTGTGAAAGCTCGATCGGCACCCTCAGTTACAACATTGTCACCAGCACGGTCGCCGCTCTCAACAGCACCACCAATCAAATCACCGCCGAGCAGCCCGGAACCACGGCCATCACGGCGTCGATTGCGCAATCGGGCTCTTCGGCCGGCTACTTCTCAACCTGCCCCCCAGCCTCGATCAGCGTAAATCTGGCTAACGGCTCAACATCGGGCACCGTTGCGCTGGGCAGCAGCCAGGGATTGACCACCAACGTAATCGATACCAACGGGCAAACAATCACCGGCCTGAGCCTTTCGTATCAGTCCACCGATCCCATCGATATCTCGGTCGGCAACACGGGTGCCATTTCGACGCAGTTCCCCGGCACGGCCTCAATTAATGCCATCTGTCAGCCGGGCATCTGCAATCCCGCTCCCATCAACGAAATAGGATTAAACGGAACCGGGGTTTCCATCTCCTCAAATCCCGTGTCTCTCACCGTTCCGGGCACGGCGAGCGACTTCGCATGGTTCGGGTCCCCAGGCAATTCGCAGTACATTGTTCCCGTTCAGCTTCTCACCGGTGCAGTAGGCTCCAGCATCCGCCTGCCCTATGTTCCCAACTCCATGGCCATGGATCGTATCGGAAACTCAATTTACTTAGGCTCGGCTCGTGAGCTGATGACCGTGTCTACAGCGACCAACAATGTCACCAGGCAGGACACCGGTGCGCCGGGCGTTGTACTGGCTGTTTCTCCCACCAATACGCAGTTGCTTATCAACGACCAGGCCCGGCACTTGTTCTACCTTTACCCGGCCGCGGGCGGCCCGTCTATCACCTTTGGCGGAATGGGTGCGGCAGCACAGTGGACTCCTGACGGTCAGACGCTATACGTCTACGACAACGCACAGCTAAACACTCCAGCGAGCTGCGGTACTGTAGCGAATCCCATCACCGGCCACACAGACACGCTTTACGTCTACAACGCAAACACGGGCTGGACCGTGGAAGCATTACCTCCCAGTCCGCCGCTGCCCGCAGGCGCCCAGACATCGTGCAATGCCACTCCGAACACGGTGTTGCCGGTCATGCAGCAGACACCGGCCATCATGATTCCAGGTGTCGGCGCATACTTCAGCGGTGATCCGACCACTGCGCATACCTGGTGCCCCACGGGAACAGTCGGCAACAACGCCGCTGTCAAGTTCTATCCCCAGGGCGATTCTCAAAATGTTCAGTCTGACATAGTGAATGCCACTGTCGATGGCCTGCACATTCTTGGAGCCACAGCCAACGCCGGCGGCACCATTACGGTGAACGACATTCGCGATCCAGTCCCGACGTCAATGCTGCAAAGCAACGGGATTCCCACGCCGGACAGGTGCAGCGTTACAACCGATCCCGGCACCGGTGTACAAACCATGAATCCGCTGCTCATCAACGCGGGAAACCCTGCCGACTTCACCCAGGCCAGCATCGCCAACGTGGATGCTTCTGCCGCAAACCAGGTAGTGGTTGGATCGATTCCGCAGGTCAACGGCGCCCAGACCGTTTCGTCGAACATCGCGTTTGTGACCTACACGCCGGCATCAACAACGGCAAGCACAAACGCTGTGCTGCCTTACTATCTTCCCGCCACTTCCGGACCTGGAAGCGTTGGCACAGTAACCTTGAATGTGAGTTCCACCTGCACCAATTGCGGCGTGATAACCGCTCCCCTGGCTGGCGCGTTCACGCCCGATCACACCCTGTTCTTCGTTTCAACAGCGGGCGACAACGAAATTCACTACATCACTTTGAATCCCTCGGTGAATGCCACCACGCCGCCGAAGGATACGCAGCAGATCAGCCCGAATATTCCCGCCTGCACGCCGCCGCCGCCTCTCGGCACCGGCAACGATGTGGGATGCACTTACACAGGGAGCGGAGCAATCGTCCCCGCCACCGCAATCGAGGTTAAGCCGCGCTCCACTACATAAGCGGAGTACAACAAGCGTAGGCGCGTTGGGGCCGGTCACAAGCCGGCCCCAATTATTTTGGAGCAGCAAAACGCATCGCATGTTCCCTCGCTCCCTTGCTCCCTGCCTCTCCGCCACCAGCTAGAATTAAAAAGTGATCAAGGCCATCTCCATCCTGAAACCCACCGCGAGCGCCGCTGCCTATGCGCGGCTGGTCAGCTTCTTTGCGGCCCTCGGCTTTGAGCGCGGCTCGGGATGGGAAGAAGAAGCATCGAGCGGCGCATCCTTTCTTGCTTCGCTTGGCAATCTGGAATTTGTTCGCGGCCAGTTTCCCGACACTGCCGATATGCTCATCGAAGTCACTTCGCTCGACTCCGTTTATCAGGCAGTGGAGTCATGGCTCAAAGCCAACGGGACGGACGATTTGGCTGCGCAGCTTTCGCCCGTCGCCGAGACCCATTGGAAATCGCGCCTCTTCACCGTCGAGCCTGAGCCCGGCCACAAGTTCAGTTTCTGGGCGTGGACCCATCCCACCAGGGGCAAGCCAATCGCGCTTGAAGGCGATCTCTCTGCCGCGGGTATGCGGTTTGCAATCGTGGTCGCACGCTGGAACGCCGTCATCACCGACCGCCTGCTGGATGGGGCGATGGATGCATTGCTGCGCAGCGGCGCTAAGCGCGCCGATATTCAAATTGTTCGCGTGCCGGGCGCGTGGGAGATTCCCACAGCTGCCCGCGAAATTGCAAATGCCGGCAGTGTGGATGCGATTGTCACCCTGGGTTGCCTTTTGCGAGGAGAGACAGCGCACTATGAAGCCATCTACAACGAAGTGGCGCGCGGCATTGGCCAGTCGCAGCAGGAGACGGGCATTCCCCACAGTTTTGGCGTTCTGACCTGCGAGAATCTTGAACAGGCCCTCAATCGCGCCGGCATCAAAGCCGGAAACAAAGGCTTCGAGGCGGCGGCAGCGGCCATTGAGATGGTGAGCCTCAAACGAAAACTCAATGAAGGCGGTCGCTCTTGACCCAGGGAACCCGCAGAAAATCCCGCGAAATCGCGATGCAGATGCTCTATCAGGCTGACCAGGGCAAGCAGACGCCGGATGAGGTTCGCGCCACCTTTTGGAAGGCCGCCGATGAGGTTAAGCCCGAGGTGCGCGGCTTTGCCGAAGACCTGTTTCGCGTCGCCATCGATCAGCAAGTCGCTATCGACGAGCTTCTCGCCAGCCACTCCCGGCACTGGCGAATCGACCGCATGCCCGCGGTTGACCGCAACCTGTTGCGCATGGCTGTAGCAGAGATGATCGGCTTCAAAGGGACGCCGTTCCCAATCATCATCAACGAGGCGCTTGAGATTGCGCGGCGCTACTCGGCCGCGGAGTCAATCAACTTTCTCAACGGCGTGCTCGACTCCATCGCCCACGCGCTGCTGCCCAAATAGGCGCAACCTACTCCGCTGCCCTCTTCCTGATATCCTTAAAAACGTGAGTTTCCGCACAAAAATCAAGAGAATTGCCGCCATCGGGCTGCTGCTTCCCGTCGCCCTGGTGGCTTGCCGCAAAGAAGAGCGCGCCGTTGAAGGGGTAGCGCAGAACGCCGTTAAGGCCGAACACCAGGCCCAGGCCAAAGAAAGCCAGCTCGACCTGGACCGCGCACAACTTGAGCAGATTGCGCTGCCCACCAAGAGCCTTTATATCGATATCCACGACCCTTCGCGGTGGGCCAATCCGTTCCTCGTCGTGGGCCCTGAGAACTTCACTCTCCGCATCCTGCTGCCCGATGCAAACACCAGCAACGTAGGCCAGGGCACTCTGCTGCGGCCTGAGAGCGCGCGCCGTCAGGAACTGCAATTGCACCCCGCAGACCTCGACAAAGCCATCGTCGCCATCCCCGCCGGCGCATGGCACTACGGCCGCGTAATCGCTATTGCTGAGCTGCCTGAGGCCCCTGCCAAAGATCGCGCGCAAGTTCGCCGCAACCTCGAAGCCGCAATCCAGGACCTGAACAACCTCGGCCTGGTGGTGCAGGAATGGCCGTCGCGGTAGAGCGCTGCCCGCCGCTCGCCGAGCCCGGCAGCCTGGCTATGTTCACAATTGGTCATCCCTCACATCACAAACTGGTTAAAGTGTGGAACAATCCTAGAGTGTTTGAACTTCCACGCATTATTCAAGGCGGCATGGGCGTCGGCGTATCCAATTGGCGCCTGGCGCATGCCGTTTCGCGCCTCGGACAGCTAGGCGTAGTTTCAGGCACGGCACTTGACGCACTGCTGGTGCGCCGCCTCGGCGATGGAGACAAAGACGGCGCCATGCGGCACGGCCTCGACGCTTTTCCGTTTAAGGAGATGGCACGCCGGGTATGGGATGAGTATTTCGTCCCCGGCGGCAAACCCGCGGAGACGCCCTATCGGCTGACTCCCGTGCACCAACGCAACGAGCCACGCAAGCTGAGTGAGCTGTGCATGGTGGCCAACTTTATTGAGGTCTTTCTGGCGCGCGAAGGGCACGACAATCCGGTAGGAATCAACTATCTCGAGAAGGTTCAGATTCCACACCTGGCATCGATTTACGGAGCCATGCTGGCCGGAGTTGGCTGCGTGTTGATGGGCGCGGGCATTCCGCTGCAGATCCCCGGGGTGCTTGACGCGTACGCGGCGCAGATTTCCGCGGAGTACAAGCTTTCGATCACCGGCGCACCGGCCGATGCTGACACCAAAATGCGCTTCGATCCAGCGGAGTTTGCCGAAGGGCCGCTTCCGAAACTTACGCGCCCAAAATTCCTGGCGATTGTATCGTCAAATACGCTGGCCACTACCATGCTGCGGCGCGCTTCAGGCAAGGTGAATGGCTTTGTAATCGAGAGCCCCACCGCTGGCGGCCACAATGCGCCTCCGCGTGGAAAACTGCAACTGACTGAGGCTGGTGAACCCGTTTACGGGGACCGCGATCGCGTGGACCTTGCCGCGCTGCGTGCGCTGGGGGTTCCATTCTGGCTCGCGGGCGGCTATGGAAGTCCGGAAAAATTGCGCGAGGCGCTCGCGGAAGGCGCTGCCGGCGTGCAGGTCGGCACCGCGTTCGCGTTCACCGTGGAGTCGGGTCTGCGCGACGACTTGAAGAAAAAGCTCTTGGAGCAGGCCGCGGCGAAGAACGCTGAGGTGTTCACTGATCCGCTGGCGTCTCCCACCGGTTTTCCGTTCAAAGTTGCGCAGTTGGTAGGCACTTCGTCTGACGCGGGTGTATACGAGGCTCGGCAGCGGATTTGCGATCTGGGCTTTCTGCGGGAAGCGTACATGACGCCGGAAGGCAGCACAGGCTATCGCTGCTCGGCAGAGCCGGTGAACAGCTACGTGGCCAAGAGCGGCGCGATCGAAGAGACCGTGGGCCGCAAATGCCTGTGCAATGCGCTCATGGCCAACGTGGGCAAAGAGCAGATTCGGAGTGGCGGCACAGTAGAACCGGCGCTGGTGACAGTGGGCGACGATCTGAACACCGTGGGGCAGTTTCTGGCTCCGGGCGCAACTACGTACGCGGCAGAGGATGTAGTCAACAAACTGCTTGCCGGATTGAGTCATTCAGCCGCATAACTACAATGTACCGCCGGTCTCCCGACCGGCTGTACCGGCGGCGTCCTCGCCGCCGAATGAGCGAGACAGTTATTCATCGTCAGGTGACCCGAGCCGTTTTCTCATCTTCGCGCTACCATATTCGCCACGAGTGCAAAACTTGCAGGTACAAAACGGCGGCTTGCCCTTCGCTTTTGGAGAAAACCTCCAGCCGATGACCTGAGACAGGTGCCGGACTTTTTGAATTTCGCTCGGCTCTATACGTCGGGGAACCACAACCTGCCAGCCGAGTGGGTCGTCTGCCGTGGCGAAAACGGCAACCGCTTCTGCCGCGGTAACAAGACGATGGACCTGCCCGTAATGTCCAACCCAGACGAGTTGTTTGTCCGGCAGTCGAAAATAAACTCCGGCAATCGGGCCTTGATTTCGTTGCTTCAACTCTCTAAGCCATTGATGAGAGGCATAGAAATTGCGCGTAACGGGCACAGCAAACACGCCCTTAGTTGACGGTTCATCGCCTTTGCGCAGACGGGAAATTCCATTCCTGCGAATCTGCGGAATACGCGACACCGTCGTTAAGTGAACAAACATGGCCATCTGCAGCCCTTTGACGATTATATGAACGTCTGACACCACCCTCGAACATCGAACGGAAGATATCGTACTAGCTACCCTCACGCGCTACCATTCCTTGGTGAGCAATTCTCCATTTGCAATACTTCAGTCGCGACTCGAACAGTCTCCGTTCGATCACGAAAAGTTCTCGGCTCATCGCGAACTTGAATCGCTGCTCAGGAGATCCCTTCGCGGTGAGGTTCACTTCGACGCCGGCTCGCGCGCACTCTACGCTTCTGACTCGTCGAATTACCGCCAGCTCCCCATCGGCGTAGTTTTCCCACGCGACGCTGCGGACGTTGAAGCCGCACTGACCGCCTGCCGCCAGGTTGGCGCGGCCGTGCTGCCTCGCGGTGCGGGCACCAGCCTCGCCGGCCAATGCGTGAACGTTGCCGTGGTCTTTGACTATTCGCGATTCATGAACGCGCTCAGCTCCATCGACCCCAACCTAAAAGCCGCTCGCGTAGAACCCGGCATCGTCCTCGATCGTCTGCGCGATGCGGCCGAGCTTCATCACCTCACCTACGCGCCCGATCCCGCCACTCACTCGCGCTGCACCCTGGGCGGCATGATTGGCAACAACAGTTGCGGCGTGCACGGACTGCTGGGCGGCAAAGTGGTGGACAATGTTGAATCGCTCGATGTGGTTCTTTACGACGGCACGCGATTGACGGTTGGCGCAACCCCGCCTGAAAAAATTGAGGCGCTCATCAGCGGCGGCGGCCGTGTGGGTCAACTCTATGCGGGCCTGGCGCGGCTCCGGCACCGTTATGCGCCTCTCATCCGCGAAAAGTTCCCCAACATTCCCCGCCGCGTTTCCGGTTACAATCTCGACCAGCTTCTGCACGAGAACAATTTCCACGTCGCGCGCGCGCTCGTCGGCTCCGAGGGCACCTGCGTCAACATCGTATCCGCAACGTTGAACCTGACTGCCAGCCCACCCTACCGCGTGCTCACCGTGCTGGGATTCGACGATGCCTTTTTAGCTGCCGACGCCGTTCCTCTAGCGCTCGAGCACAAACCCATCGGCCTTGAAGGATTCGATCATCTGCTGGTTGACTTCATGCGCCGCAAAGGCCTGGCGCTCAAAGACATTGACAGCCTGCCGTCCGGCTCGGGTTTTCTGCTGGTCGAAATGGGCGCGTGGTCACCTGAAGATGCGCAGGCCAAAGCCGAAGAAGTTGCCCGCACATCGCGATCGTGGCCGCACCCGCCCGCCGCACACATCTGCACGCCTGAGGAAGCAAAGTCAGTGTGGCATGTGCGCGAATCGGCGCTCGGCGCAATGGTGTTTGTGCCCGGCGAACCCGACCGCTGGGAGGGATGGGAAGACGCCGCCGTGCCGCCCGCGCAACTCGGCAACTATCTGCGCGCAATTACCAAGCTGATGGCCGAGTACGGCTACAGCAGCCCGCTTTACGGTCACTACGGCCAGGGCTGCGTGCACATGCGCATCAACTTCGACTTCTCAACTCAAAAAGGAATAGAAAAATTCCGCGAATTCATTGAGCGCGCAGCCGACGTGGTGATTTCGTTCGGCGGCTCGCTCAGCGGCGAGCACGGAGACGGCCAGGCGCGCGCGGCGTTGCTGCCCCGCATGTTCGGGCCCGAGTTGATTGAGGCGTTCCGCGATTTCAAGGCGTTGTGGGATCCTGACAACCGCATGAATCCCGGCAAACTGACCGATGCGGTGCGCGTCTACGATCCGATAGAAAACCTTCGGCATTCCGCACATTTGGGGACCGGGGAGACCAACTTCGCATTCACCAACGACGCCGGCTCCCTCACCCGAGCCACCGAGCGCTGCGTCGGAGTTGGCTCATGCCGCAACACCGTTGGCGGAGTCATGTGTCCAAGCTATCGCGCCACCGGAGAAGAGCAGCACTCCACGCGCGGCCGCGCCCACCTGCTGTGGGAGATGCTGGCCGGCTCGCTGCAATCCGAAGGCTACCAGAGCGAAGCGGTCAACGAAGCCCTCGACCTGTGCCTGAGCTGCAAGGCCTGCAAATCGGAATGCCCGGTGCAGGTGGACATGGCCGCCTACAAATCGGAATTTCTGGCCCAACGCTACAAGGGCCGCCTGCACCCGCTACACCACTACATCTTCGGCTTCGCAGACCGCCTTGCAAAGTACGGCTCGCTCGCTCCGGCACTCACCAACGCCATTCTCACAGGCCCGCTCACCAGCCCCATCGTCAAGCGCATCGCCAGCGTAGCCGCCGAGCGGACGTTGCCGCGCTTGGCGCACGAGAACTTCCAGAAGTCGCGGCGCGGATTTCTTCGAACTGGCAATGATGCAGGCCCAGTCACCGGGCGCGAAGCGCAGTTGCCTGGACGGCCAGTCCTGCTCTGGCCCGACACCTGGAACAACTACTACCATCCAGCCACTCTTTCCTCCGCCGATGCGGTCCTGGCCGCTGCCGGGTTCACCGCGCAAACACCTACGGGCCACATCTGCTGCGGCCGCCCGCTTTACGACTTTGGCTTGCTCGATTCAGCACGCTCCTATCTGGCCGACGTACTTACCCGGGTCGCGCCGCAGATCGATGCCGGCCTCCCCTTCATCTTCCTCGAACCAAGCTGCGCCAGCGTATTCAAAGACGAGCTGCTCGAGCTCTTCCCCAACCAGGCCCGCGCCAAACGCCTGAGTGAGAACGTGTGGCTCCTGGCCGACTTCCTCGCTTCCCACGCGCCCAACTTCTCCCCAGGCAGCCTCGCCGGCTCGCAGATCCTCGTGCACGGCCACTGCCATGACAAGGCGGTCTTCGGGGGGCCGGCAAACGAAATTGCGCTGCTCGGCAAGACCGGCGCAATCGTCAACCTGATTGAGGCCTGCTGCTGCGGCATGGCTGGACCATTCGGTTTCGAGGCCGGCAAAATCGGCGTCTCGAAAACCATCGCCAACCAGGGCCTGCTTCCTGCCGTCGAAGCCTCAAGCCCCCAAACCATTCTTGTAGCCGACGGATTCAGCTGCCGCGAGCAGATCGCCCAGCTCTCCGGCCGCACAGCCCTGCATTTTGCTGAAGTTCTGGCTGGCGCATGCGCTCAAAATACCAAAAACGGCTAAGAGCGGCCCGCAGCCTCTTTCAATTGAATCCATGGCAGCCGCTAACGCATTGCGCACTGTACGCATCAAACCGACTGGTATTGATTTGCGGTACACTGAAGGGGAATTGATTCCCTCGGTTGTTTTTGTAACGAAATGAAAGGGGTTCATCCTTATGGCAGAAGATAATAACTCGGTGGTCGGCTGGTTCATTGCTGGACTGGGAATCGGTGCAGGTATTGGCGCCGCTCTCGGCATCCTCTACGCTCCCAAGGCAGGCAAAGAGACTCGCGAGGAGATCGCAGCTCGCACGCGCGAAGGCGCAGAGTATATTCGCGTCAAGAGCCGGCAGGCGGCCGAGAGTGTCGGCGAGATCGTCGACAAGGGCAAGGAGCAGGTGAGCGCAATTGTGGGCAAGGGCAAGGAACAGGTAGGCGAGTATGTCGACCGTGGCCGTGAAGTGGTTGATCGCGGACGGGCGCAGTGGGAGGAGTTTGTGGAGCGCGGCAAGAACCTGGTCGCTGAACAAACTGTCCGCGTAGGTGCGGCAGTTGACGCAGGCCGCCAGGCTTATCGCTCCACCGTTTCCACGCCCGAAGAAGAGGCTCACGAGTCCTAAGCCGTTGTTTCGTTGCGGGGATGCATGACGCATTCCCGTGATGACCTCGGCTCCCATGAGTGCGAGGCGACTCCAGAAGTCGGATGAACGCGCCGTAATTCTGGAATCGCCAAGTTCGGCTCGCGACCGCACTTCAGCATTTTGGTCCGGGAATTGGGTCAGGCATTCGGCCCCGCGCGGGCTTGTGGCTTGGCCTTTCCGGCCTTTCTTGCTTGCGGCATCTTACCTCTTGGCACTATGCTTCCCTTGGCCTTGCGACAGGCGCTATCTTACCGAACGCGAACACTGCCGCCAGGCCAAAATGCGAGACCACTAACATGCCACATTTCGACCCTCAAACTCTTCAGATCGTTGTTGCCGGCGTTGTCGCGGGAACGTTGCTGCTGCAAGTCCTCGTGCTCGTTTTCATCCTGATCGGCGTTCGCAAAGCCGCCATAACTGTGCGCGAAGATCTGGATCAAATCCGTTCTTCCATCACGCCGCTCTTCATTGACAGCCGCGAACTGCTGGTTCGCATAGGGCCCAGGATTGAAGCAACAACTGACGATCTGGCTGTACTTGCCCACTCGCTTCGCGAACAGACGGTCAACGTTCAATCAACTGTAACTGAAATCAGCGAACGTGCGCGCTACCAGGCCGGCCGCGTCGACTTTATGCTCACCACGGCGCTTGACAAGGTCGACCACGCCGGTGCCGTTGTGAACAACACCGTGGCCAAGCCCCTCCGCCAGGTCACCGGCATTCTGGCCGCAATCAGGGCCGTGGCTGAAACGCTGCGCACCCGCCAGGCCCCTGTTCCCAAACCGCCCGCCAACGGCGCCAAGGGCGATTCAGGCATGTTTATCTAAAACCGGATCGGCATGTTCCCCCCCGCATCCGATGGCGGAGGTCGCGCGATGAAGCTGCTTCCCAAATTTGTGTTGCTCGCCGCAACACCATTTGCGGTTCTTTTGAGCGCCGCTCAAACCACGCCTTCGCCGGCGCTGCTCATTCTCTACAAAACCGATCACGCGCTCTCGATCGTCGATCCTTCAACATTGCAGGTGGTTGGCCACGTCCCCGTCGGCGACGATCCGCATGAGATTGTCGCCTCGGCAGACGGCAAAACTGCTTACGTGTCGAACTACGGCTTTGGCGCTTTTCACACCATCACGCCCATTGATCTTGTTGCGCAAAAGCAGCTCGCCGCCATTGACCTGGGCGCATTGCGCGGCCCTCATGGCCTCATGTTTCAAGACGGCAAAGTCTGGTTCACGGCTGAGGCCGCCAGGGCCATCGGCAGTTACGACCCCGCCTCCGGCAAAATCGACTGGACCATGGGCATCGGGCAAAACCGCACCCACATGATTTATGTCTTCCCCGGAGCGCGCCGCATCGTCACCACTAACGTGAACTCGGGCACGGTCACCGTACTCGATAAGTTCGATACCTATCCCGCTGGCGGCCCTCCTCCCATGCCGCCGCCTCCGGGTGCGGGCATTCCCGGTCAACAATCCGGGCCGCCGCCCGGCCCCATTCTTCCGCCGGGAGGCGACTGGAAGCTCACAAACATCGTCGCCGGCGAGCGCAATGAGGGCTTTGACGTGACGCCCGACCTGAAGCGGGCGTGGACGGTCAGCCCCGTGGACGGCAAGGTCTACATCATCGATCTGGATGAGAAAATGGTAACGGCAACGATCGAAGCCAGCGCGCAGCGCGCCAACCGGCTCAAGTTCACCCCCGATGGCAAGCTCGCCCTCATCTCTGCCGGCCCCGAATTCGTTGTCATTGACGTTGCGGCGCAGAAAGTCATCAAGCGCATCACCACCGGCCACGGTTCAGGCGGAGTGCTTGTCGAGCCTGACGGCGGGCGCGCATATGTTGCCTGCAGCCCCGACAATTATGTGGCTGTAATCGACCTTAAGTCGTTGACGATTGTAGGACATATCCAGCCTGGCGGCAACCCGGACGGCATGGCCTGGGCCGTGCGATAAGCTCGGCGGATGCGAGAATTCTGCTCGTTGCCCGGCAGTTAAATTTTCGAAGTTTTCTGCGTGACCCGGCCGCCATCTCAAGCATCTTAGGTGTGAGTGACAGCAACCGCAGGAGGCAGGAATATGATGACCCGCTTTCGCAAAAGGCAAGACGAAACAGGTTCCGATTCGGCAGGGCAGTCGGGTGATATTCAACAGATGAACGACGCGCCCGACGCCGATTCTGAAAGCGTCAAAGAATTGGCGGAAGAAGGCAACGCGTTTGAAGCCACCGCCATTTACGGAGTTGAAAACGCCCCGGACCCCGACGTTGCCGAAGTCACCACGCGCGAGTTTTCTGAAGACGACGTTCCCGAGGAATACCTGAACAGCTACGTTGACGTTTTGGGCTGGGACAACACTCCCGCTGGGGCTTCCGTGCACCGCTGACTTGCCGGGTGCCGGACCTCAAAAGATCCAGCCGCCGCCGACCACCTCGTCGCCGTCGTAGAAAACGGCTGACTGGCCCGGCGTGACCGCACGCTGCGGTTCATCGAATGTGGCAACAACCTCATCCGGTCCAGCAGGGGCCAGCGTTGCCCATGCCGGCTCGTGCCGGTGCCTGATCTTCGCGCGCACCCGCATCGGCGCTGTCAGTTCGGGAATGCTGATCCAGTTCAGCCGCCGAGCCCGCAGCGTTTGCGTGGCGAGTTCAGCATCGGCGCCAACCATCACGCGATGGCTCGCGGAATCGATGTTCAGCACGTACAGCGGCGAAGGCGACGCGACCTTCAATCCCTTGCGCTGTCCCACGGTGAAGTTTGAAATCCCCTCGTGCCGCCCAATCACTTCTCCGTTTGAAGCAACCATCTCGCCTGCTGTATCGGGCATGGCCTCGCCCTGTTCCTCGAGGTAAGCCGTCAAAAACTGCTTGTAATCGCCGCCGGGAATGAAGCAGATCTCCTGCGAATCGGGCTTCTCGGCCAGCCGCAATCCATGCTCGCGCGCAACATTGCGAACCTCCGGCTTCGTCATGTGCCCCAACGGAAACAGCGTGCGCGACAACTGCTCCTGCGTCAGACCAAACAGGAAATAAGTCTGATCCTTAGCCATGTCAGCCGGCCGCTTCAAAATCCATCGCCCCCGCGCTTCATCGAATTCGTTCACCGCGTAGTGTCCGGTGGCGATGCGATCCGCGCCAATGCTGCGCGCCGTCTTCAGCAATTGATCGAACTTTATATGGTCGTTGCAAAGCGAGCACGGAATCGGCGTCCGCCCCGCCAGGTACTCATCCACAAACGGCCGCACCACGTCGCGCTCAAACCGCTCTTCCTGGTTCACCACGTAATACGGAATGCCCAGGTGCTCAGCAACGCGGCGCGCATCGTACACATCGTCAATAGAGCAGCAGCGGCCAGCCTTCGGCGCATCGGGAATCCCATGCTTGCCCGCCAGCCGTTTCTGATCCCAAAGCTGCAATGTGAGGCCAACCACCGTAACGCCCGAGTGAGCAAGCATCGCCGCCGCCGTCGAGGAATCAACCCCTCCAGACATGGCTACGGCAATGGTGGTGTTCTTCATCTGGAAAACTCTCAGTCTTTATTGTCCCATCGTTGCCGAATTCGCGCTAATCGGCCGCCCGAAGCCCAGTACGCCATGGAAGAGCCGCAACGAGACATCGAAACCACTGTGACACTTCAAAAAGTGGCACATTCGCAGGCTCTGTTTTATGCGAACCGTCTAGGATTCAAGTCCAGGATTCAGTTTGTTCGAGAGGACACTCGATGACCCAATATCCAATCAGTCGTATGGGAATCATGCTCTTGGCTGCAGGCTTGTTGTTCCCGTCTGTCCTTGTGTGCGCAACAAAGGACTCGCCGCCGAGCATCATCGATTTCCACCCCACTACTTTTGAAGCGAGAGGCAACACGTCCTTTTTTTACTCCATTGGGAGTGAACTCAAGTATTCCGACTCGATCGATCCGACCGCTCCGACACTACTTCGCGGCAAGATTTCGAATTTCCAAGTTTCTCCAGATGGGAAGCGGATCGCGATCATATCGGGACACGAACTATCTGTCGTCGATTACAGCGGAAATGTGCAGAACATCGGAGCAGTCGATTCGATCTATCGCACTTTCAAACCGATCGGCCGCACCTTTATTCGCGACGACGATTTTCAGTGGTCGCGCGATTCGAAGGGCCTTTACTTCATCAAGGACACGTTTTACCGGTCCAGGATGTCCCAACTTTTCTCCGAGTTCGGCGAGCTTTGGAAGGTCGATGTCGAAAGCGGGGAGCAGCAGCTCGTTATCAAGCCATTTCGAGCGTTTGAAATCATCTTCGGCAAAGGGACTAACATTTACTTCGCTGTCCCTCTTACCAACGGTGATCTAATTCTTGAAATGTTCGACGGAAATACAGTACGCAACGTCGCGGCCCCGAATACTGAACCAGCTTCTCCAGGAGAATCTAACCCTATCGAGAAGACTCCCTTTTACTCATTTTCGCGCCACGAGTATATGCAAAATGTGCTACCGGGCCTTCACTTGGTTCAAAGTTTTGACTCGAGCAAACAAATTGAGATGTTGGCATTCAGCGACAAATTGTTGTTAGAACTGACTTATCCCTGTGATTCGTGGTTCGGTTGCGGTGAAAGCGACCAGATGCTGGATAGCGTATTTCTTCCTGGAGGTCGCTTTTTCCTTCTGAATGTGCCCTACTGCCGCAACTTCAAAGGGCAGCTTCTAATTGACACGCAAACCGGTAACTACGAGACTCTGCCGAAGGACACGCGTGTTTTCGTAACTGCGAACACCGGAACTTATCCCCACTACAAGTTCAATAACGAAGGAATCCAACCTAAATAGGGATCTCACGGCATACAGTGAGCCGACCTGAGACCACACATTCGCAGCAAACACCGCTAGGCCGGCGCCAGCGCCCTCAACCTCTCCACCGCCACAGGCACCACTTTCAACACATGATCCACATCCGCATCGGTCGCTGTCTTCAGCAGGCTCAACCGCAAACTCGCCAGCGCCGCGTGCCTGTCCAGCCCCATCGCCATCAGCACGTGGCTCGGCTCGGTTGCGCCCGAATGGCACGCCGACCCGCCGCTCACCGCAACGCCTTTCAAATCGAGCGCAATCACCAGCGCCTCGCCCTCAAGCTGGTTGAAGGTGATGTTTGTGGTGTTCGCCGTTCGCGGCGCGCCCGCGCCATTCAATCTCGTGCCTTCAATCGTGAGCAGCCCAGCCTCAAGCCGATCGCGCAATTTTGCAAGTCTCTCGATCGTGCCGTCGTCAAGGCTCTTCATGGCCAGTTCTGCCGCACGCCCCAGTCCCACAATGCCCGTCACATTCTGCGTGCCTGCGCGCTGGTGGCGCTCATGACTTCCGCCCACCAGCAGCGGATCAATCGGCGTTCCGCGCTTCACAAACATTGCGCCCACGCCCTTTGGCCCATGCATCTTGTGCGCGCTGATCGACATCAAGTGGCAGCCGATTTGCCGCACATCGAGCCGCACCTTGCCCGCGCCCTGCACCGCATCGATATGGATGAACGCTCCGGCATCCGCCGCAATTTTCGCAATCTCTTCCACCGGCTGCAGCACGCCGGTCTCATTGTTCGCCAGCATCACGCTGATGAGCCGAGTGTTCGGTCGCATCGCCCGCTTGATCTCTTCTGGATCGATCAGCCCATCCGCCCGCGAGCCCACAAATGTAACCTCGACTCCGCGCTCGGACACTCGATCGGCCGCGCGCAACACCGCCGAATGCTCAATCGACGTGGTGATGAAATGATCGCCGGCCTTGAGCATTCCAAAGACGGCGGTGTTGTCCCCCTCGGTGCCGCCGGAATTGAACACCACCTCAGCCTCGCTGCAGTTGAAGAGCCGCGCTGTAATTTCGCGCGCATGATCGACTGCCTTGCGGGCTTCCTGCCCCTGCCTGTGAATCGACGAGGCATTGCCAAACGCTTCCATCCAGTACGGACGCATTGCTTCCATCACCTCCGGCAACAGAGGCGTGGTGGCATTGGCATCCATGTACACGTAATTCAAGCGAGTTTCACTCCCTCTTTAAATTGTACGGGGAATGGCGCTTTTGCGCGATGCAGTCATCGGCCCTGCCCAAATTCCTTACCCGCACAATTAGAATGAGTAAAGCGACTTCAACTCCCCGATTGGAGAATTTGCTTGAGCGGTCATGGGTTGGAACATCCTTTGAGCAGTCACCGCATCCTCGTCGTGGGCTCCGCCGGCCAGCTTGGCGTCGAGCTTCAGAAGTGTTTTGCCGGGGCGGGCTCAATTACCGCGGTCGATCTGCCCACAGTCGACATCACCAAAGAGGATCAGTTCCGAGCCTTCATCCGTGAAACCAATCCCGACGTGATTCTCAACGCCGCCGCCTACACGGCCGTCGATCGGGCTGAGTCGCAGGCGGAACTGGCCCACGCCGTAAATGCCGAAGCCCCCCGCATCATGGCCGAAGAGAGTTCGCGTTTGAATGCGCTGTTTGTCCACTACTCCACTGACTACGTTTTTGACGGATCGAAGCAGGGCCCATGGGTTGAGACTGACGCGCCTAACCCGCTAAGTGTGTATGGCGCCTCAAAACTTGCCGGAGAACAGGCAGTCGAATCCGTTGGCGGCAAATATCTTATTTTTCGCACCAGCTGGGTCTACGGCAGCCACGGCAAAAACTTCCTGCTCACCATGTTGCGCCTGGGGCAAGAGCGCGACCAGCTCTCGATTGTTGACGATCAGATTGGCGCCCCCACTACTTCAAGCGAACTTGCTGCCGCCACTTATTCCATCGTCAGCGGAGTACTGAGCGGCAAATTCGGCGACGCTGCTTCGTTGGCCGGACTCTACCACACAACCTGCTCGGGATCGACTTCCTGGTTCGGATTCGCGGATGCGATTTTCACGCGGGCGTCAGAATTAATGGGAGCGAAAGCCCCGGAGCTCACGCCGATTCTCACCAGCGCATATCCAACTGCGGCCACGCGGCCAATGAATTCGGTGCTCTCAAACCAAAAACTCAAAAATCGCTTCAGCGTTGAACTTGCCACGTGGGAATCTGCGTTGGACGACGTGTTCGAAGCTCTTCTCAAGCAGCACAACAGTTGAGCCGATCTATTTCGATTTGAAATAGGCATCAAGCAGCATCTGTGCGGCGCGAAACGATGTTGTTTGCCCTTGAACAACTTCGCGCTCCAACACTGTCATCCGCTCTCGCACTTGAACATTGGTGTCGAAGTGCTGCCTGAGCCCGTGCTCAATTAGCTCGCGCATCCATTGCCGTTGCTGCTCGTTCCGCGCCGCCTGTCGCCAGCCATTGCCGTGCGTCAGGGCTGCGTGCTCTTCCACCGCAGACCACAATTCGCGGATGCCTTTACCCGTTCGCGCCGAGCAAGTGAGAGTGCGCGGAGCCCAGCCGGAAGCCGCCACAGGAAACAGATGCAGCGCATTTGCAATCTCGCCGCGCGCCCTCTCCGCAACCTTCACGTTCGCGCCATCGGCCTTGTTCACCACAACGGCATCGGCCAGCTCCATTACGCCGCGCTTGATGCCCTGCAGCTCATCGCCCGCGCCGGCCAGCGTCACCAGCAGAAAAAAGTCCACCATGCCGCGGACTGCGGTTTCGGTCTGCCCCACGCCCACGGTCTCGACAAGAATGTTTGAGTAACCCGCCGCCTCGCATAGCAGCATCGCCTCACGCGTATTTTGCGCAACGCCCCCTGCTGCTCCGCGCGTGGGCGAGGGCCTGATGAATGCACTCTCGCTTGCGGCCAGCGCCGTCATGCGAGTCTTGTCGCCCAGTATGCTGCCGCCCGAAATCTGACTCGTGGGATCGACGGCCAGGACGGCAACCTTCTGTTGCCGCTCTTCAACAAGGAATCGACCAAGTGCCTCAATCATGCTGCTCTTGCCGCCACCCGGTACGCCAGTAATTCCTACTCGCAGCGAGTTGCCACTTTGCGGCAGGCAATCCTCAAGAATCTGCCCGGCCAGGTCGCGGTCCGCTTGGCGCGCGCTCTCAATCAGCGTGATGGCCCGCGCCAGCATTCCACGGTTACCGCTGACAATGCCTTCAACATATTGTTCGCGTGTGTGTTTGGTGCGAGCTCTTTCAACGCGCGGCGCCTCGGGTAACGCCACTCCCCGCCGTTCGCTCAGCGCGCTTTTCATCGGCGACTCAACTCCGCGCGCCCACGAGGCTCGCGCTCAACGTCTCAACAATATGCTGT
>Ga0265338_10001813_pt1 | contig 33558 bp, 22 predicted proteins | sample 42126metaG_FD_193579 | JGI IMG/M metagenome (GOLD analysis project Ga0265338, IMG submission 193579) | Rhizosphere microbial communities from Carex aquatilis grown in University of Washington, Seatle, WA, United States - 4-21-26 metaG | ecosystem: Host-associated > Plants > Roots > Rhizosphere...
GTGAAAAGATGATGCGCTCCGATTGGGCGGGGTTTTTGGAACGGATCCGTTCGTAAACCTGTTGGCCATTCAGGCCGGGCATCTTCCAGTCGCACAGGGTCACGTCGTATTTTTCCCGGTCCAGGTGGCGCAGGCCGGCTTCCCCGTCGGCGGCGGTATCCACGTGGTAACCCCGGCGGGTCAGTGTTTCGCGCACCATCAGCAGGATCGGTTCCTCGTCGTCAATCACCAGCACTTTTTTCCCCACCCCTTCGCGCGAGTCAATCTTCTCCCGTTCCGGCGCATGTTTAATTTCTGTGGTGGATTTCTCCTCGACGCCATAGGCGATGGGCAGTTCGATGATAAACGTCGCGCCTTCGCCTGGCCGGCTGCGGGGGACAATGGTGCCGCCGTGTTCCCGGATGATGCCGTAGCACAGGCTCAAGCCCAGGCCGGTGCCCTGGCCCACCTCCTTGGTCGTAAAAAACGGGTCGAAGATTTTTGAAAGGTTTTCCGGGGCGATGCCCGGGCCATTGTCCTGGAGGGTGACGCGCACGTTGCTCCGGCGGGTTTCCGTGGTGATTTTAATCCAGCCTTTGGCCTGGTGTGATTCCATGGCCTGGCGGGCATTGTTGATGATGTTCAAAAACACCTGCTGAATCTGGTGGGGATCCACCATGGCCTCGGGAAGCCTGGAATCCAGGTGCGTGATGACCTCGATGTTGCTGGTGCGCAGTTGATATTGAAGCATTTCCACCGCGCCCTCGACGAGCGTATTGACGCAAACCGCCTTGCGCTCCGGGCGATGGCGCCGTGCGAAGCTGAGCAAAGACTGGACAATTTTCTGGCAACGTTGCGAACTCTTGAAAATCATGTCCAGGTGCCGTTTGCGGTCGGGATCGACGTCCTGTTGTTTCAGCAATTCGGAAAAGCCCATCACCGCGGTCAGTGGATTATTCAATTCATGCGCCACGCCGGCGACGAACTCGCCGATGCCGGAAAGTTTTTCGCTTTGGATCAGCTGGGCCTGGGTGTTTTTGAGGGTGTCCACGGTGGCCTCGAGCTGTTCGCGGGAATTCTTCAGGTTCTCCGTCATCTTGTTGAAGACGTGCGCCAGCTCGCCGCATTCATCCTGGGAATGGGCCTCGACGCGCCGGGAGAAATCGCCGCGGCCGATGGCTTCGGCGCTGTCGCGCAATTCCCGCAACGGGGCGGTGACTTTGCGTACCCAGAACCAGATCCCCGACGTGCCCAGCAGGATGCCCAATCCGCTGATCAACAAAATCCTTTGCAGGATCGAGGCCAGGGCCTGCAGCGGCCGTTCATAGGAGGAGAGCACCAGGTAATTCAAAGGATGGGCCTGGTTCCGCGCGTTCAAGCTCCCGGCCCGGCAAAGAAAACGTTCGCCATCCAGGGTGATTTCCCCGGAAGAATTGAAATCGATGCCGGCCGGCAAGGCGGACAATTGCGACATCTTGTCCAGCAGCCGGGCATCCATGTCCGACTTGGCCAGCGTGGAACCGACGACCTGTCCGTCGTAAAAGAGAACCAGGTCGCTCCGGGTCAGTTGTTTGAATTCCCCGGCGATGGCATTTTCCAGGCCGAAGGTCATCATTCCGACGATGTGGTTGTCGACGTGGATGGGGATGGAAACGACGTCAAACAATTTGTCGCCGCAACGGATCGTGCTCACGGCGGACTGGCCTTTGGCCGCCTGGGCGGAGGTGGCGGCGGAACGGGTTTTGAATTCCTCCAGGTTGAGCAGGGGGTCGCGCGCGGCCGCCGATTGCGCGCTGCCATCCCGGGAGGACAAGACCATGACCTCGGCGGCATCTTCCCCGATCAAATCATCCAGCAATTGGCGGAACGTGGCCGGGTCCTCCGTTTTGGCGACGGCCTGGATCCGGGATTCCTTGACGATGTTATAGAAACGCAGGGAGAAGTCGTTGGCGCGGGTCTCCTGCCATTTTTTGAGCATGGTGTCGGCGGTAAGCAGCAATTGTGCGGCATCATTCTGCAGCTGCCGGGTGATCTGCCGGTCCACCAGCCACATGGAGGCGGCCAGCAACAAAATCATCACCGCCACCACCGGGACGATGACTTTGGTCCGGAAACTCAGCAGCAAGGCGGTTTTGATGCGCTCCATGTCAGTATTGGGGCAGGTTGGTGAGGCTGAGAACGAAATCGGTTTTCACCTGGCCGTCCCTGGGCACTGTAATTTCCCGGGACTGCTTGGGCAGGCGCTCGTGCCAGGCAGTCAATTTATACGTCCCCGGCGGCACGTTGGTGATGGTGTAATGCCCGGAGTCACCGGTGGCGGCGAAATAAGGATTCTCCAGCACCAGAATGATGCAGTGCATGTTGGCGTGGATGGAGCAGAACACATCCACCCGGCCTGGCTTGTCGAAGGTCACGCGTTTGCCCGGCTCACCGTGCTTGTACAAGCCCAGATCGAATTGCCGGGCTTCGGACATGGAAAATACATTGTGAAAAATATCATCGTTATTGGGCCATTCCACCGTGGTTCCCACCACAATGGGCAAGACATGGGGGTTGAAAACCGCCCCTTTCTGGACGACGTGGTGGGATTCCACCGTCGCCGGTGTTTCCGGGGCCACGGGTTTGTCGCCCACCGGGCCTTCGAGATAGACGACGAAATCATGCATCGCGGCGTAGTCAACACGCTCGACGAATTTAAACTTGCGACTGTCATAGGCGCCGCCGCCGGTAGTGTCGCTGTCCGTGCCGGGTTTGCCTTCGGCCCGGACCGTGCCGGTGATGGTGCCGCCGCCGGCCGGGACGGCGAGGAGCGCAAGAATCGGTAGGATTTTCAGAACGGCGGATTTCATGATTAGAATTTGAAGGCGGCTTCGGTGCCGACAAAATCCTCATCATTCCGATGGTCGCCGTTTGCTTCCAGGCCGTGCTCAAAGGCGTATTCCACCTTGATGACCAGCCGTTTGCTGAAGCGGTAACCCGCGCCGATGCTCAGTCGCCAGAGTCGCGTGGTCAGGCTGTTGTTGAAATATTCGTTGAAGTTGCCTTCGCCCGGGATGGAATAACCGTTGGGGGCAAAAACCTGGCTGAACCGCGCGGCGGTGTAGAACTTGCGGGTGATGTCCCCCACGCCCTCGACACTGTAATAGTACAGCTCCCGGACATTGTGTCCCGCCGAGTCATTGTCATTGTAATGAATGTAACCGCCGAACATTTTGATCTGGCCGCGCGAAAAATTCAAATCGACGTCTCCCTCCACCAGGTTGACCCGGAACAGGGTGGTCGTGCCCGTGCCGCCGATGGATTTGAACCACCCGTTGCCAAACCACAGCGCGGAGGTCTGGTCATTTTGCACGCTCAAATTGCCGGTACGCATGCCGCTTACGCTCACGTGCAGCCAGTGGGTGGGATCATACCCCAGCCGGCCGCTCACCGCCTTGTCGCCGTTGCCGTCAGGTACCATGCCGCCCCCGTTCTGGACCGCCGTCACGTAGCTGAACCGGCCAAGCGTGCCGTAGAGTTCGACGCCGGCGTCAATGCCCCATAGATCCGAGACTGAATTCAAGATGAGCGGGTTATCAATCGCGTTGCGCTGCAAATATTCCTCGCCGAACGGAATGTGCATGCGGCCGGCGCGCACGTTCAACATCCGGTCGCACCCCCAAAGCTGCGAAACATTCTCGAAATCGAGATACAGCTCGCCGAGCTGGGTGTTCAGGCTGTCGCTTTCCGGCGTGGCCAGGTCCACCTCGCCGAAGAAATAGACGTCATCCCAGACGGGCGCTTCCGCATAAACGCGCGCTTCATTCACCCGGAAATCGGTGTCGGGATATCTCCCGTCGGCCTGCGAACTGAACACGCCCACACCGCCTTCAACACTGAGATTCACGTTGCCGAGGCTGAAGCGGTTGGCCTTGGGGGCGGCCTGGGCATCGGCCACGTTTGTCTTCAAATGGTCCAGTTGCTGGTCATGCTGGGTGGACGTTTGTTCCACGGCGGAGACGCGATTGCTCAGGACTTCAATCGTCTTTTCCTGCTGTTGCACCTGCTGTTGCAACAACCCATTTTGTTGCGTCAACAGTTCCATCTGCCGTTTCCAATCCGCGTTGTCATCGGCAAGCAGCGGCCCGCCGATGATCAGCAAAAAACCGACGACCATCGTACCTGCCGCAAACGGGAATTTATTTCGGCCAGACACGCTCTCCAACGGAGCAACCGATATGCCTCAATTCATCCCGGGCCAGAATCAGTTGGACGAGGGATTCGTTCGATAATTACGCGGGAAAAAGAAAGGCCTGTCTTGAATTGGGGCAGCGTGCCTCGCGGTCAAGTCAAAGGCGGCCGGATCTGCGCCGAAAGATAGTGGCCGGTCAAGGCGCTGCCGGCGTCGCGTTGAGCGGAATTTCCTGGCCGTTGCCCAGGACCACCTTGCCCACGATGCGTCCGTTCGACAACCGTTGGGACTGATTGACCATTGACTGGGAAATAAGACCGCTCTCACCGCCGCCGCCGCCACCGCCACCGCCGCTACCGCCGCTACCGCTTCTCTGCGTGACGGCCAATAGGTCCACCAGGTTGGTTGCGGCGATGAATTCACCGCTGATGGTGATTTTTTGGTTCAAACTTAAATTGGTGCCGGTGGCTTTGAACCGGAAATTCTGGTTTTGCTCCGCGACCTGGTTTGGGACGGACAGTTTTTCGTTTCGATCGGCCAGTCGGCCGAATTGCTTTTCCGGTTCCTTGGCAGGCATGGCGGCCGGTGCCGGCTCCTCCACCGCTCCAACGGTCACGGGTGTTTCCGTTTTGGCGACAGTCAAATCACCATTGTAAACCGAACCGTCGCTGTCGGTGATGCGAATCTGGTTGCCGGTTTGTTCCATTTGAAACGTCGCCAACGGAATTTTATCGCCAACCGCCTTGGCCTGGTCATCCAATGAACGCTTCAAATCCGATTTGGCCAGGGTCTCACCGGCCTGGCCGCTGACGGGCCGGGCGCCCCAACTGGTGCCGGGAGGCACACTCGCATTGCGGAAGTAAAAATTCTGCTGTGCGGATTGCGATGCAAACGCCAGCGTCACCGTTCCGGCCGAAAAGCCAGGGACAATACCGTTGGTGACACTCAGGGCTGATGATTTTGCCGCGACGTCGTTCAAGGCAACTTCCCGGGTCGTGACCGGGCGGTCCTTGTCCGTTTCGTCCCGCGTTGACGGCGGCGCCTCCGCGGGTGCCGGGGCGTTTTCCCGGTAGGGTGTTGCCGTCTGGTTTTGAGCGGGTCCGGCAATTTTATTCACGCGCCATTCCGAATTCTGTGCGAGCCGCCGGCTTTTGGTTTTACTCTTCGACAGCGGCGGGAGAAAAATGGACGCCACCACGGCCACGACGCAGGCGCCCACGGCCATTCGGAACCACCAGTTGGCAAAGAGGGAATTTCGCTCGACGGCCCCATCCGGCCGGGGATGGGCCCGCCGGACCTCGTCCTGCAGCAGCCGGCGCGTGGCCGGGTGCAGCTCAAAGGGCGCGCCCGCCTCGAGGCGCCGATGTTCGGCGGCGGCGCGCAACTGTTTCTCAATGTCGCGTTCTTCAGCCATGTTGTCAGGTGTTGGACGGAATTGTGCCGCCCGATTCCTCGGCAAAAAGCGTCCGGGCGATAATTTCCAGCCGGTCCAGGCATTTGCTCAGGCGCGAACTGACGGTTTTCAGGTTCAAGTTCAAGATGCCGCCAATCTCCTCATAACTCAAATCGCCGAAATAACGCAGCTCGATGATCTCGCGGCAGGGCGCCTCCAGCCGGTCCACCGCCTGCCGGACGAGTGCCAGGCGCTCGGCGGCCAGCAGGCTGGCATCCGGGCCGGGCGCGGACGCCGGCGGATCAATCGGCGGCCGGTCGTCGTCCCCGGCGTCAAGCGAAATCGGGGTCATTCCTCCGCCGCGCTTGGCGGCTGCGCGGCGTTCCCGATAATCGCGCGCCCGGTTGACGGCGATGCGGAAGAGCCAGGTCTGGAACCGGCTTTCCCCCTCGAAGGAACCGAGGTTCTTGATGACGGAAAGAAAAACCTCCTGGCAGATTTCCTCCGCGTCCTCGCGCGTCAGGTCGTACCCGAGCTGGAAGACAAACCGCGCCGTAGCCTCGTAGTTCCGGTCGAACAATTCATCCCAGGCCGCCGCCTCACCGCCACGGCAACGCGCGAGCAATCCGCTTTCCTCCGCCGGAATCATCGCCCCATGTTCAACCGGCGGCGGGCCCGAATCAACACCGATCCACCGGTCATAAATTGTTTTTGCCAGGGACAAATCCCGTGTCGTTGTTCCCGTACCGCGCGGGAGTATTTTGCCGTATATCCCGTCCAACCGCCATGAACGTGTCATCCGCCTGCGTGAAAATCACGCGCTTTGCGCGAAGCCCACGCGGCTTTGCCGGAGCCACGCATACAATTCTTTTACAAACCCTTTACCGGCAACTGACATCCGCATGGCCTGACCGATGCTAAAGGTTATTTCATGAAGCCGAATATCTTCTGCCGCGGTTCAACTTCAAAACGGAGTCTGTTATGAAAACCATCGCCACTGCCCTGTTCGTTTGTCTGTTTCTCGCCACCACCGCCCAGGCCAAAAAATCGAAACCGGCCGTTCCCCCGCCGGTGACGGAGCCGGTCATCGCCCTGTCGCTCCGGGAAATTCGTTACGACGGGAAATTGTCCGACAACGAGGCGCGTTTCACCGTGAACATCGACGCCGAGGCGTCCGGTCAGGGCGAGATGACCCTGACCTTGTTTGAAGGGGATGTGGCGCTGCTGCCGGCCAAATTGCCGCCCGATTTGCAGATCATCCGCGAGGGCAACCAATACCGGCTCACCGCCGCCCGTCCGGGCCGGTACCAGTTCAAACTCGATCTGGTCGCCAAAATCCAGCGCGCCGAACCGTGGAACCAGATTACCTTCACCGGCCCCGGGGCCGCCATCGCCTCGGTGATCGCCCAGGCGTCCAGCGCGGGCATTGAAATTCAACTGCTCAACGGCACGGTGCTCGAATCCGTCCGGACCAACGGGGTCTCGCGGGTGCGCGGATTTCTGGGCGCGGACCGGACGGTGGCTTTGCGCTGGCAGGGAAAGGTCGCCGAAGTGGCGCGCAAGGCGTTGCTGACCGCGGACACCCTGGCGCTGGCGCAAATCACGCCCACCGTCATTAAATACACGACAAAATTCCATTACGAAATCGTCCAGGGCAATGCCCCGGGCCTCACGCTTGCCCTGCCGTCCGGCCAGTCGTTGACCCGGCTGGTGGGGGAGCAAATCCGCGACTGGCAAATCAAACCCGACGGCGACCGGCAGGTGCTCACCGTCGAATTCATCAAACCGGTCGAACAGGAATACGACCTCACCGTCTTCTCCGAGCAAACCATTGAGACCACGCCGGCGACGGCACCGTTGAACCCGCCGCAACCGCTCGACCTGGATCGCGAATCCGGCGCGCTGACCCTGGCCGCCGAGGACACGCTCGTCGAAGTGGAATCGCTCGGTGGTCTGCGGCAGGTCAACGCCGCCAGCAACGAACTCGCCGCCTACCGTTTCAACGCCCGTCCCTTTCACCTGACCCTGAAAATCAAACGCATCGAGCCGGTCATCAACGTGGCCGACCGCGTCGGGCTGTGGCTGGAGGAGGCCCGGCTGCTCATCACGCACAACCTGGCGCTCAACATTGAGAAAACCGGGCTGTACGTGCTCGAACTGGCCCCGCCGGCGGGAATGGTTGTGGCCGATGTGCAGGGCGATGGGGTGGAGGACTGGAACGTTGCCGACAGCCGGCTGACGGTGAATTTTTCGAGCCGGGTCCTCGGTTCGCGCGCGTTGCAGGTGCAACTGGAGCAGGCGTTGAAGGCGTTTCCGGACCGGATTACCGTCGCGCCGTTGCGCGTCGCCGGCGCCACCAGGGAAACCACGCAAATCGGCGCGGCCCCCGCCCCGGGCATCCGTTTGAAAACCGCCGAGCTGGGCGGCCTCCGCGAAATCCCCGTCAACCGCCTGCCCAATCACTCGGACGAATTGCTGGCCTTCACGGCGGAACAGCCGGATTGGAAACTGACGCTGGCCAGTGAACGGCTGGCGGCCCGCGTGGTCGCGGATGTTTTCAACCTGGTGACCATCGGCGACGGGCTGGCCGGTGGCAGTGCCACGATTCGTTACGGTCTCATCAACCAGGGCGTTCAGGAATTCAAGGTGAAGCTGCCGGCTTACTGCAAGAACGTCGAATTCACCGGGCCGAACATCCGGCGCAAGGAATTGACGGGCGATGTCTGGACCGTTGGCCTGCAGGACAAGGTGTGGGGCGGTTACACGCTGGTGGTCACCTACGACTGCCAGTTCGATCCGAAAGGCGCGACGCTGCCGATTGGCGGCATCCACGCGCTTGACGTGGAGCGCGAGACGGGTTCCATTGCCATCACCACCGCCGCCAGTCTGAAGCTCAATCCGAAATCCACCAGCGATTCGTTGCATCGCGTGGACGAGGCGGAACTGGCCGCGGCTGACCGCGCCTTGATCTCGCGCAACGTCCTGCTGGCCTATCAATACACCGGCGACCAATACGACCTTTCGCTGGAAGTGCAGCGGCACGGGGAGGTGCCGGTGCTGGAGGCGGTGGCCGACCGCACGGAAATCACCTCCGTGCTCACGGAGGCGGGGGAGATGCTGACCCAGGCTTCGTTCATGGTGAAGAACAATGAGAAGCAGTCCCAAAAGTTTCTCCTGCCCCGGGGCGCGGATTTGTGGGGTTGTTACGTCAACAACCAGCCCGCCAAGCCTGAACGCGATGGCGACTGGGTGCTGGTGCCGTTGCCGCGCAACGTCAACCGCGACCAGACGTTTGCCGTGGACATCGTGTACGCCCAGACCAACCGGGCGCTGAATTCCCGCTGGCCGGGGCGGCTCGAACTGGCTGCGCCCCGGACCGACGTGCCGAACACCTATGCCGAGTGGGAACTTTACGTGCCGGCTTCCAAACGGCTCTCCGGCTTTGACGGCAGCATGAGCGTGGCGCAGGGGACGACTTACGGATTGCTGGACGGATGGCAAAGGTTCCTGGCGTTCTACGGTGCGGTGTTGCGGGAAGCCGGCGCGGGCCTGTTGGTCATGGGGATCCTGGCGTTCCTGGTGCTGGCCCTGGTGGTTTCCGCGGTGCGCCGCGGCTGGAATGGCGTCGTCACCGTGCTGGTGGTGTTTATGGTCCTGGCCGTGCTGGGCGCCATGTTGCTGCCCGCACTCGCCAGCGCCAAGCGCAAGGCGCAACGCATCAACGCCGTCAGCAACCTCAAACAAATCGGCGTGGCCATGCGGCTTTTCGCCGGCGACAACGGCGACCGGCTGCCGGCCTCGTTCGAGGAGATGAAAAACGAGCTCGGCACGGACAAGGTCACGATCGATCCGGAAAGCCAGCAGCGGTTTGTTTACGTCGGTGGCGGTTATGCCGAGGCGGCCTTGCAGCCGGACTCGGTGGTGGCGTTCTCGCCGGTGAACGATGACCATTGTGCCGTGTTGTATGCCGACGGCAGCGTGCAGCAGGTGAGCGGCGCGCAGTTCGCGGAAATCCAGCAGCGCGGCTTCCTCAAACTGGTGCCGCAAGACGAACTGGACCGGAGGAGACAGGTTCAGGCGGTCTTGGAAAGACAATCTACTGGAGACGTGCCGGTTCCGGCATTCCACGGAGGCAGGTGGGAACTGACCGGCGGTGCCGGAGGTGGAGGCGGGGGGGCCGGCATAACCGTCACCGGCACGAATGGCCTCGCTTCGGCCGGAGGTGAAATGATTGATTCAACCACCGGATTGCCAGTGGCGGCGGCTCCCTCGGTTGGCGGCCGGCTGGTTCCGGACGAAGAGCCGGTTTCCGCTCCGGTGGCGACCGTTTCCGGCATTCGCTCCATCCGCATCGAGATTCCGCACACCGGCAATTCGTTTCTGTTTACCAAGGTGCTGAACATCCGCGACGGCGGGGAGCCGCTTTCCATCCGCGCCCGGGTCATCTCGCTGCATGCCTTTCAGATGTTGCAGATGGTCGGGCAGGCCGGCGCATTCGTTCTCGGTTTGCTCATCTTCGGCTGGCAATGGCGGCGGGAACGGCCCAACACCTTCATTCTCACGCTGGCGCTGGTGCTGATTCTCGCGTCGGTGTGCAGCCTGTTGATTGCCTGGCGCGCCCTGCACGACGTGCTCATCATCGGGTTTCCGCTGGTGACCCTGGCGGTGATCGCGTGGCTGGTCTGGAAATACTGGCCGCGCGGGGTTGTGCCGGGCGACGACACGCCCGCGGCACCGTCCGCCGGTGTGCCGCCGCCCATGGTCGCCGCCATCGTATTGCTGATGACGCTGGGTTTTGCCCAGGCGCAGGCCGCGGAATCGGCTGTTCGCAATCCGTCATCCGCAACGGATGCCGTTTCCATCCTGGCCGCCAGCTATGCCGGTTCAGTGAACGACCGCGTGGCGCAACTCGAGGCCACGTTGCAATTGTCGTCAGTCAAACCGGACCAGAAAATTGCCTTGTTCGGCGGGGACGTGGCGGTGCAACAGTTCTCGGTAAAATCCGGCGAAGCCCGGCTGGTCCGTGACGGCAACGGCGTGGCCGTGCAACTCGGCCGGCGCGGCGCGGCGACCATCCAGATCCGGTTGCTCGTCAAACCCGGCGGAGATGTGACCAAACGGCGGCTGGCGTTCGGCATCCCGCCGGCGCTGTCCAGCCAGTTTGCGCTCACGCTCGACCAGCCGGACGCGGACGTGGATTTCCCGACGGCCATTTCCTTCCAACGCGTCACGGTGAAGGACCGGACCCGGGTCGAAGCCGTCATCGGTTCGAGCGGCGCGGTGGAATTGCTCTGGACCCCGCGCATGAAACGCGCGGCGGAGACCGCCGCCACGGTGTTTTGCTCGACGGCCGCGCGGGCGGCCTTTGGCGGCGGCGTGGTCAACGTGCGTGCCGTGCTGGATTACCAAATCACGCAGGGTGAATTGCGCCAGGTCCGGGTGCGATTGCCCGCCGGCCAGCGCTTGTTGCGCGTGGAAGGCGAGGCCATCCGCACCTGGGAAATCCGGAATGAGAACGGCGGGCAGATCCTGGTGGCGGACCTGCTCAAGGGGGTTTCCCCCGCCTATCGGCTGACCGTGGAAACGGAACGAATCCTGGAACCGCCGCCGGTGACGGTGCCGGTGGAAATCCCGCACGCGCTGGACGTCAAACGTGAAACCGGCCTGGTGGCGCTGTCGAGCGCGGAGGAATTGAACCTGTCGGTCACGGCCGCGTCCGATCTGCAGCGCGTGGACGCGGAGGAATTTGCCCGCGTGTCGCCGGCGACCGGTGAAGGCGTGACCAGCGTGTTCCGCTTTCTGAAACCGGAATTCAACCTGCAGGTCCAGGCCGAGGCCATCCAGCCGCAAATTGAGGCGGTGGTGCGCAACAACGTCCGCATCGGTTCGGATCAATTGAACCTTTCCGTCGTCGTGGATTACACCATCAAACGCGCCGGCGTGTTCACCCTCCGGCTGGCCCTGGCGGCCGGTTATCGGGTGGAATCGGTCACCGGGGAGAAGGTTTCCCAATGGTCCGAACGGACCGAGGGCCCGGCCCGGCTGCTGGAGGTGGCGCTGAAAGAGCGGACCAGCGGGAATTATTCGCTGCGCGTCGAGCTGACGCGCAGCCTGAAGGAATTGCCGCGATCGCTGGCCATCGAGGGCATGCATCCGCTGGAAACGGGGAAGCTGACGGGCTTCGTCTCGGTTTCGGCCGAGCCGGGGGTCGCCGTGAAGACCGAGGCCTTTGACGGGCTGGCGGAGGTGCCGGTGGTTTCCTTGCCCGACTTTCACACCCTGCGCGGGGTGGCGGGCGTGCTGGCTTATAAATGCACCGCCCGGGAACCGGAAGCCGCGCGGGATTGGAAGCTTTCCGTGACCACGGAGACCGTCGAGGCTTGGTTGCGCGCCGAGGTGGCGGACACCCTTACGATTTCGGAGACATTGGTCAGCGGCCGGGCACAGGTGCGTTATGAAATCGCCAACGCGCCGGTTAAAGAACTGCGCCTGAAAATTCCGGCGACGTTCAAGAACGTGGAAATTTCCGGGCCCAACATCCGCCGCCGCGACCAGAACGGTGATGAATGGCGGGTGGAATTACAGGGCAAAACCAGCGGGTTTTACACGTTGACGGTGACGTGGGAGGAGCCTCGCGTGGCTGGGACCAACCGGGTGGAACTGACCGGGGTGTCCGCCGCCGGGGTGGAACGCGAGACGGGTTTGCTGGCCATTGTGGCGAAACCGCCGTTGCAGGTTTCCGAACGGACCGCCGCGGACCTGAACCGTCTGGAGGCGGGCGACTTCCCGGAGTGGGTGGACCGGCCCGACGACGCCCCGGTGTTGTCGTACCACTATCTCCGTCCCGGTTATTCGCTCGTGGTGGAGGCCCGGCGCTACGCCGAGGCGGAGGTGTTGCAGGCACTCGTGGACAATGCGCGCTTCACCACGGTAGTAGCGGATGACGGCCAGACCATGACCGAGATGTCGCTGGATTTGCGCAACAACGGACGGCAGTTCCTGGAAGTGGAATTGCCGGCCGGCGCGACGGTCTGGTCGGCGTTTGTGGCCGGCCAGCCAGTGCGACCCAGCCAGAATGGCGGCAGACTCCTGTTGCCCCTGGAACAATCCGGTGACGATGCCACGGTGCCGGTGACGTTGACGTATGTCGGCACCAACCTTTTCCCGAGGACGCACGGGCAGCTGGGCTTTGTTTCGCCCCAATTTGACGTGCCCTTGAAGAATGCGCGCTGGGAATTGTACCTGCCACCGAATTACGACTACGAGGGTTTTGGCGGGACGATGACGCGGGAAGTGGCCACGGTGAAACCTTCGCGGCTGAGTTTCACCCTGTCCGAATATTCACGGATGGAAAACGAAAGCAAGGCCGTCGCCTGGAAGCAGGCGAAGGAGGACGTCAGCAAGGCGCAACAATTGTTGCAATCGGGCAACGTGCGCGAAGCCATGGCCAATTATAACCGTGCTGCGAATGGTTTTTACGGAGGCAAATCGAAAGACACGGACGTCAAGCAACTGCAAAAGGACCTGAACCAGGCGCAGGCCAGCAACCTGATCATGGCACAAAATGACTTTGCCCTGCGCAATTCTGGACCGGTGGCCGGCCAGTCTTCGGTCTCCGGTCCGGTGCCGTCATCCGTAGCGCTCTATGACAACGCCGCGGCTGAACAGCAATGGGTCAAGTTGCAGCGCGCCCAGGAAGTGGCGTTGGCCAAGGTGCAACCGTTGCATGTGAACTTGCCCACGCGCGGTCTGTGTTACGCTTTTACCCAGGTGCTCCAGACCGGGGTCCACAAGCCGATGACCATCCAGCTTTCCGCCGTCAAGACCGGCACCGGGAACTGGCCGGGCCGGTTGGGGCTGTCTCTCGCCGGCTTCCTGGCCCTGTGGGCGATCATGGCCATGGCCACCGCACGATGTGCTCCTTTGAACAAATAGCCACCAAGCGGTCTCTTTTGGCCGGCCCCGACCTGACTCGCTCCACGGCCGCCGGCGCGCGCGCCTTTGTGTCCAAGGCATCTTGATTCTATTTTTGATTGGTTTGCTGCGTAAGGCGGCTTGGGTCTGCGGCTTACTCTTCTGCCCGCCGCCTTCCCTGAAGGGGTGTTGGACCAAGGTCCAATGTTCAGGCTTTCCCGGTTCGACTAGAGTGCGCTTGCAACTTGGCCCAGCCGACGCCGGCTCCGCAACTTGCGTTAAGCTGTGACTAGCCCAAAACCGCTGATTGCCATCGTGGATGACGACGAGTCGGTATGCCGCGCCCTGGAGCGATTGGTGCGTTCACTGGGCATGGCGGCGGAAACGTACACCAGCGGTGCGGATTTCATTGAGCAGGTCGAGTCGCAGCCGACCTTTAATGCGGATTGCGTGATACTGGATGTGCAAATGCCCGGCCTGAACGGAGTGGAGGTGCAGGCGCAGCTGCGGCGCATCCGCCAGGACATTCCGGTGGTATTCATCACGGCCCATGATGACCGGTTGTCGCGCGAGCGGGCGCTGGCGGGCGGGGCGGTGGCCTTTCTGCGCAAGCCGTGCAATGACGCCCTGATCATCCGGACGCTGGCTACCGCACTCAAACGTCGCGGGTCGGATCAACAACCAGGTGGACTGGATGATGGCCAATGAATACAGTACCACCCCAGCCGGGGCATTAGACCAAGGTCCAATTGTCACGAGCGGTTCCCGGTGAGAGAAAAAGGACAAAGACAGACCTAAAGGCCTGCGCCGTCACTAATGACAAACCCAAAACCAATTTGGCCTGATTCCAGTTGGACCGGCCGCCCATTGGCAGCGGCCGGTTCCGCCGCCAACTAACCAAAACCATGAACAACCGTTTAACGACCTAGGAAATCAAATCTATGAAGATCCAAATGTTGGGAATCGCGGCACTCCTGCCGGTGGTGGTCCTGGCTTTCAGTTCCTGCTCCACCGCACCTGAAGGTAAAGACGTTCAGCTCACCCCGGTCAAGGCCGGCGAGCCGGGTGGGGTCATGGACGCGACGTATAAAGAAACCGCCACGATAAAAGACATCAATAAGGCGACGCGCGAAATAACCCTGGCCACCAAAGAAGGCGCCGAAACCACCGTTACCGCCGGACCGGACGTCGCCAATTTTGACCAGCTAGCTGTTGGCGATCGGATCAAAACCACATTGACAGTGCATCTTGCGGTCTCCATGCGCAAGCCCGGGGAACCAGCGGGCAATGATGTCGCCGCTTCGATGGAAACGGCGCCACCGGGCGCCAAACCCGGGGTCAAGCTGGCGGGCACGATGGAGGTTACCGCGACCGTCGAAGCCATCGATTTGAACAACCGGACAGCGACCCTCCGGTTTCCGGATGGAACGAGCAAAACCTTCGAGGTGCGGAAGGACGTGGATTTGACCAGGCGGAGTGTGGGTGAGGAAGTCATGATCCGTGCCACCCAGGCGCTGGCCATTAGTGTTGAAGCGCCGTGAATTCACTTTCAACCCTGAACCGCTGCGCTCGAAGGACTCCGATCCGGGATGTGCAAATCGCCCATTGAATATGAAACACTCCAAAAAACTCGGGCTCCCTGCGCTGGGCATCACGCTGATCGGGGCGCTGGCGACGGGGTGCAGCGGCATCAACGTGGGCAAATCCTTTTCGCCCATCGACTTCATCCTGCCGGGCCTTATGCAGAACGGCCCGCCGCCGGTCAGCCCTCTCGCCACCAACACGCCTCCTTTGCTGGCCCAAGCCGGTCGTGTCCCGCTGCAAAACCAATCATACCCAAACGACCTGGCCAGTCTGACTTCGCTCGCGTTCACAGACCATGACGGTCAATAGCCCAGCCGCAGAAGTCGCTCCACCGCGTCGCAAATTCGTGACGCTGCGCGGCCTGGCCGCGGCGATCGCCTGGTGCGTCCTGGCCCCGGCCACGGCCTGGGCCGTCACTGCGCTCTATTTTGATATCCAGGTATCCTGGCTGCGGCTTCCGCTGGCGATCCTCTACGGGCTGAGCCTGCTGGCGGTGTGGGTGTGGGTGCGCCGTCCGTGGAAAGCGCTCCTCACGGCGGGTGGATTCCTGCTCGTGCTGGGCTGGTGGCTCGCCTTGAAACCGGCCAATGACCGGGACTGGCAGCCGGACGTGGCGGTGCTGTCGTACGCGGACATCGCCGGCAACCAGGTGACGATCCACAACCTCCGCAATTGCGATTACCACACGGAGACGAACTACGACGTGCACCATTACGACCGGACTTTCAATCTCGACGCGCTGCGCACGGTGGATTTATTTCTCGTCACCTGGGGTTCGCCCTTGATCGCGCACACGATGGTCAGCTTCGGCTTCACCAACGGCGATTACGTCTGTTTCTCCATCGAGACCCGCAAGGAGAAGGGCGAAAATTATTCGGCGGTGAAAGGGTTGTTCCGCCAGTTTGAACTGACCTACATCGTCGCCGACGAACGGGACCTGGTTCGCCTGCGGACGAATTACCGGCAGGGCGAGGAGGCCTGCCTGTATCGTTTGCAGGTAACGCCGGAAAAGGGCCGGACGCTTTTCCTCGACTATCTTCACCGGGCCAATGAACTGCACGAGCACGCCGAGTGGTACAACGCCATCACCGACAACTGCACGACCGGTATCCGCGCCCAGCGCGCCGCGGCGGATCGCGCGCCGTGGGACTGGCGGATGCTGGTGAACGGGCACCTCGACGAATTACTTTACGAGCGCGGGGTCATCGTCACCAATCTGCCGTTCGCGGAGTTGAAGCAACGTTCCCACATCAACCCGCAAGCCCGGGCGGCAGACCAGGCGGCTGATTTTTCGCAGCAAATCCGCACGGGATTGCCCGGCTTCGGCGAAGGGCCGGCGCCGGCTAATCGCTAGAACGACGACCATGAAAAAACATTTGCTGAATGTTTGCGCACTGGCGGCGCTGTTTATGGTCATGGGTTGCCGGGCGCCCATCGGGGCGGACCTGGCATCGCCGCGACAGGCCTACCTCCATCTCAATCGGAACGCGCTCAACAGCGGCGACTGCAGCAGTGAAACCCTCCAGGTGTTGCATCGTTATGATCTCGAGCTGTCTTTCGCAAAGGATCCGGATGGCACGCTGGGATTGCTTCAGGCCAAAGCCTGCACCGACGACCGGCGGGACCTGCTCTATGCGCTGTGCGAATTGAATTATCTGAACGCCTATCACCTGAGCCGGAGCGTCAGGCCGGGCGTGCCGCGCCTGGCGCGCAACAGCTATTTTGCCTCGGCCATTTACGCCTATCTTTATCTGTTCGGCGACAGCCGGGAAGCGCCGCCGGGCCCGTTTGACCGCCGCTTCCGTGCGGCCTGCGATTTCTACAACCGGGGCCTCGGCCTCGGGTTGATGGTCAACACGAACGCCGTGGTGGAACTGGACAGCGGCCGGCGTCAGACCCCGCCGGGGCCGGTGGAAGTCCAATTTACCCGCGCGGGATTCCCGTGGGATCTCGATCAGGCGGAGGAAATCTATTCCGCCGACGAATTCATCGTGCGCGGCCTGAGCACGCGCAACCGCGACTCGGGCCTGGGCGCGCCGCTGATCATCGCCAGCAAAAAAATCGGGAGGTTTCAGGACCAGCGGCGGGTTCCCGCCACGGTTTTCCTGCGGGTATCCGGTGACGTGCGCGCCTGGAGCGCCGGGAAAATGGCGGCTACGCTCGAACTCTATTCCGCGTTCGACGCCACGCAGCTTGAAGTGAACGGCAAACCGGTGCCGCTGCAGACGGATACCACCGCGCCGCTGGCCCAGGGGTTGAACAATAGCGCCATCTGGAACCTGGGAGTGGCCCAGTTCTTTTCCACGGAGGAAATGGTCAAGACCGGCATCCGCCTTATGCAACCCTACACGCGCGGCCGGATTCCGGTGGTGTTCGTGCATGGCACGGCCAGCAGCCCGGTCTGGTGGGCGGAAATGGCCAACACCTTGCGGGCCGACCCGGTCCTGCGCAGCCGGTTCCAGTTCTGGATGTTCAATTACGCCAGTGGGAAGCCCATCACCTTGTCGGCGGGAATCCTGCGCAACGAGTTGATGGACCTGGTCAAAACCTTCGACCCGGACGGGAAGGACCCGGCCCTGCGGCAGATGGTCATCATCGGTCACAGCCAGGGCGGGCTGCTGGCGAAACTGACGGCGACGGACACGGGCGACAAGCTCTGGCGCCTCGTTTCCGAGACGAACATTGACGAACTGAAGATTGATGAAAAAACCCGTGAGTTGTTGCGGGCCAATTTCTTCTTCAAGCCGTTGCCCTGCGTGTCGGAAGTCATCTTCATCTCCACGCCGCACCGGGGCAGCTACCAGAACACCCGGTTTGTCCAGCGGTTCCTGAACCGTTTCATCGAACTGCCCGGGGACCTGATGAACGCCTCAGCCAGCTTGTTGAAATTGAAGGACACGATCCGGCTTCCTGAGCCATTGCGCAAAGGCGTGCCCACCAGCCTCAACGGCATGGCCACCGATAATCCATTCATGCTTACGCTGGCGGAGATTCCCACGGCGCCCGGCATCAAAGCCCACTCCATCATTGCCATCAAGGGCGACGACCAGCCGCCCAACGGGGCCGATGGGGTCGTGGCATACACCAGCGCCCACGTGGATTACGCGGAGTCGGAATTCATCGTGCGCAGCGGCCACTCTTGCCAGGGCAATCCGCTGACGATTGAGGAGGTCCGGCGGATCCTGCTCGAACATTTGAACTCGATGAAACGGGAAGATCCAAGCCAAAGGCCACGATGAAACAACTCTACCCGCCCCAGGCCCGCTCTGACAACCGTGTGCAGGACTTCCAAAGTGTCTTCGCGGATTTGGAATCGCGGTCGCGCGTTCGCGGAAACGGAGTTTATCGGAGTCCGCTGTCGAATGTTCGCTGCTTCCCGCGGCCCGTCGCCACCCGCCTCGGGTTGCTAGGTGTCAGCCTTCTGCTCGTCACCCTGGCCACGGGCTGCCGCCTCGTCCAGTCCGTCGCCAATGTTCCGGCCCAGGCGGTCCACGCGGTCACCCCGGGTGGGTCGGCTAAGCCGGCCGTCGACCCGGTGGAGGTGCAGCAGTCGCTCGTGCGATTCTCTGACGCCTATTTCTCGCGTACGCTCGCCGGCCTGGACAGGCTTCGGCGCGGCACCAATGCGCCAGACCCCGCCGAACTGCTCAAATGGAAAATAGCGCTCGGCACCGAGATCTGTTCCATTGCTTCCGGTCCGAACGCCGTCGCGAATGCGCTCGACCTGACCATTTTCATCACCATGACGCGCATGGCGCTGGAGGACTACTGGCAGCCCAAGGTCTTTGGCGAATCGGCGCAGCCCTTGCTGGACAGCTGTCGGAACACCGAAACGAATATCTGGCAACTCACCGGCCGGGTGCTGACGCCGGAGCAGCAGACGGAATTACGGCGGGCGATTGGGGTGTGGTACCGGCAGAATCCGCTGCCGGAGAGTGTGGTGGCGGCGCGCGCGGTGGGTTTCGCGTCGCAGTTGGCGGAGGCCAACCCGTCCGAGAGCACCAAATCCACCAGCGTGTTCAGCCTGCTCATGCTCGACCCACTTTCCGGCCTGGACCCGGCCACGCGCGAAATCGCCCAGACGCGGCTGTTCGCCGAGCGCGCCCTCTACGTGGCCCAAAAAATGCCCATGTTGCTGCGCTGGCAGACGGAGTTGCTGACCATCAACGCGGGCCGTCTGCCTGCCGTGGAGCAATTGGTCACGAACTCCACGCAGATCGCGGCTTCAGTGGAACGTTTCGCCACCGTTGCTGAAAAACTGCCGGACCAAGTCAGTGCCGAGCGTGAGGAAATTCTCAAAGCGCTCCAGTCACAGGAAAAAGATGTCGCGTCAATCCTGGCGTCCGGCACGCAGATGTCCACATCCCTGAACACGACGCTCACGACCTTTGACGAATTGATGAAACGCTTCGGCGTCGGCGAAACGAACCAGGCCGGGCCGCCGGAGACGAACGCCGAGCCGTTCCGCATCCAGGACTACACGGCAACCGCCACTCAACTGGATGCGACGGCGCGGCAACTGACCGAGTTGCTCCACACGTTCGACCAGACGCTCGGCTCAACCAACCTCGCGAAGCTCTCGGCGCAAGTCGGCCCGGTGGTTCAGCAGGCGCAAGCCAGCGGCCGGGAGATCGTCGACTACGCCTTCTGGAAAGGCATCCTCCTCCTGATCATCACCCTCGCGGCCGCCTTGCTTTACCACTGGCTCGTTGCCCGCCTGTTTCCGCCCGGAAAAACCTGAATCCACCCGCCATGGCCGGGCCCATCCATCGCATTCGGTTCGGCACCGCCATTTGCTTGCATGCTGGTGGCGATCACCCTTAACTTCCTGCGACCCTGGGAGCAATGAACAACGCGGTCGCCAACCCATATGAACTGCCGGCCGATGGTCCTCCCCGCCGACAGGGTCCGGGCGCCGGGGCTAGGCTGCAGGTCCTGGTTCTCGTGGCCGGCGCTGCCGGCGCGCTGTTCCCGGTCCGGCTCCAGGCCACCGAATTGACGAATCTCCCGCCGGTGCTGCCGCCGCCGGCATTCATGGCCAACAAGACTCCGTTGCCGGATCTGTTGCTCAAGGACAAACGCGCCGGCAGTTACTACACCGGTTTTCCCGCCCTCGGCTGGGATCCGGAGACCGGATTCAATTACGGTGCGGCCGTGCAATGGTTCGACAACGGGCCCGCCGACAGCCCGTTCTTTCGCTACACGCCGTACCGGCGGCGGGTGGCCGTGGCGGCCACCGGCAGCACCGGCGGTTCGACCCGCGCAGCGATCGGTTACGACCAGCCGTACGTGGCGGATTCCCCGTGGCGGATCCGCACGGCAGCCCTGTTCAACCAAAACAAATTTGAGAATTATTTCGGCGTGGGTGAATCCACGCTTGGCCCGCTTACCTACCCGGGGTCCCCCCGCACGTTCGATAATTTCGATGACTACACCCGCGCGCTGGAGCAGAACGTGGGCGGCCAAACCTGGGCGCGCTACAACCAGTACGAGCGGACGGAGGCCGGCGGCGTGATCACGGTGGAACGGGACTTTTGGGGCGGCTGGCTCCGGCCGCAGCTCGGCTTGCAGTTCAATCACGTGGATGTACACGATTACACAGGCGAGAATGTCAACGGAGCCGTGATGCAGCCGACCCGGCTGCTCCTGGACCAGGAGGCCGGAAACGTCACCGGATTCAATGGCGGCTGGGACAACGCGCTGAAGGCCGGGCTGACGTTCGATACGCGCGATTTCGAGCCCGACCCCGCTTCCGGGGCTATGCTGCAGGCCGTCGGCCGGATCTCCAGCCAGGCGCTGGGCTCGGCGTTTGATTACCAGCAAATCACGGTGAGCGGGCGGGGCTTTCACAACCTGCTCGGCGAAACCGGACGGCTGGTCCTCGCCGGCCGGGCCACCTATGTCATGCAGTTCGGCCAGGTGCCGTTCTATTCCGCGCCGAACATCCCGTCCACTGATGGCGATGTGAGCGGGCTGGGCGGGCATGCGACGATGCGTGGTTTTGTCACCGACCGGTTTGTCGGCGATGCCGCCGCGCTGGTGAACGGGGAATTGCGGTGGAGTTTCGGCGAAACGATGCTCGGGAAGCAGCACCTCCGGTTCATGCTCGTGCCGTTCGTGGATTCAGGCCGGGTGTTCGATTCCGTCAGCGACACCACGCTCGAACGTTGGAAGTTTGACGGCGGTACCGGTTTCCGGCTGGCGTGGAATCTCTCGACCGTGGTCAGTTTCGATTACGCCCGGTCCGGCGAAGGCAGCATGTTTTACATGGAACTCGGACATCAGTTCTAAAAGGATGTTTACCAGACAGCCCGACTGACATTGCTCATGTTCAACGAACCCGGCAAATCCTCCAAACGCGTGCTCGAACCGTACGACCGCATCTCTGAAGTGCTTTTCGGTCTGATCATGGTCCTCACCTTCACCGGCTCGCTCAGTGTCGCCCAGGCGGACCGCAACCAAGTCCGCACCATGCTCGTCGGTGCGCTGGGATGCAATCTGGCCTGGGGCATCATTGACGGCATCTTTTATCTCATGGGGTGCCTGAGCGAGCAGGGACAGGGCATCCGCTCGCTGCGGGCCCTGCAAAAGGCGGCGGTCCCGGAGGAGGCGCACCGCGTGATTGCCGACGCGCTGCCGCCGATGGTGGCCGCCACATTCGGCCCCGCGGAATATGAGACCCTGCGCCAGAGGCTGGTGCAGCTGCCCGAGCCGCCCGCGCGCCCGCGGTTGGGCAGGGGCGAGTGGCTGGGGGCGCTGGCGGTATTCTTTTGGGTGTCCCTCACCACCTTCCCGGTGGCGATTCCGTTTATCTTCATGGACAACCTCGGGCAGGCCATGCGTGTTTCCAACGCCATCGCCGTCGTCCTGTTGTTCCTGACCGGTTATACGTTTGGGCGCATCGCCGGGTACCGCCCCTGGCTGACCGGTCTGGCCATGGTCGGGCTCGGAAGTGTGCTGGTGTACCTGACCATAGCGCTGGGAGGATAATATGATGCGATTACTTGCCGTCAGGGCGATGTCGATTGTGCTCGCGCGCGAAACTGTGCTGGCCCGGACGCCGACGTTCGGACGCGGAAGCCGCCTTGGACCAAGGTCCAATTGTCATGGGTCATTTCCGATGAGATAAAGAACGAAGACAGACCGTGAAATCAACAATTATTGAAGGTAAACAGAGCGCCTGAGGTGAAACCAAACACATGAACCTGCAAGAAATGTACAACTCCGTGTCCAACCATCTGCCCGAGACCGGGATGAGTGCCGGCGCAATCGTTTTGTGTCTGATTGTGTTGAAGCTGTTCCGGGGAAAGTTGCGGCTGGTTCTGCTGCTCGTGGCCTTGGGTTTGCTGGCGGGCGGGATCTGGTGGTACCGGCAGCATCGATAAATGTAGACCGGCGAACCGAGCCCTTCTGAGAACCGCGCGGAGCCCGGTCAAAGTACGATCCAACATTCAAAACTATGAAACTGCATCCTCTCATCCTGATCTGGGCTGCCACTAGCATTTTCATGGCCCTGACCGGCTGTAAATCCGTCGGCCCGGGTACCGTTCCGCGCGACCGCTCCGATTACAGTTCTGCCATCGGCGATTCCTGGAAACGGCAGACCCTGCTCAACATCGTCAAGTTGCGCTACGTGGACCCGCCCATCTTTGTGGATGTGGGCCAGATTGTGGCCGGTTATTCCCTGCAAACCGGCGTCAGCGCCGGCGGCACCCTCTCCTCGGAAAATGCCATCCAGGGCAACTTCGGAACGATCGGCGGCTCGGCCATTTACACCGACCGGCCCACCATCACCTACGTGCCTCTCACGGGAAACAAATTCGTCCGCGGCCTGATGACGCCGCTGTCACCGGAGTCGGTGTTCTTCACCATCCAATCAGGCTGGCCGGCCGACGGCGTGCTGTTCGCATCGGTGGCTTCGCTCAACGGCTTGAAAAACCAGGAAAGTTCGATTGCCGGGATCACGCCGCCCGATCCCGATTTCCTGCGCGTATTGCAGTTGATGCGCAAGATCCAGCTCTCCGAGGCCGTTTCGATGCGCATCAAACAGGATGCGCAACAGCAGCCAACGACCATCCTCACGTTCCGCTCGAAGAACATTTCTCCGGAAACCCTCAATGACATCCACGAAATGCGGCGGTTGCTGCGTCTGGATCCCGACGCCGATGAACTCCACCTGATCTTCGGGGGAGGGTCCGGCAGCGACAAGGAAATCGCGGTGATCACCCGCTCCATGATGCAGCAGATGACCACGATGGCTTCGCAGGTGGAAGTTCCGCCGGAGGACGTGGCCCAGGGCCGGGCCAGCCCGGGCTGGGAAACCGTTGGCACCAATATCAATACCAGTGCCGTCCGCCTGATCCAGATTAAATGCTCCAAATCCGAGCCGACCAATGCCTTCGTGACGGTCGAGTATCGTCATCATTGGTTCTGGATTGACGACCGCGATCTGAAATCCAAGCGCGTTTTTTCCTTCATGATGATGCTGTTCACGCTGGCGGACACCGGCGAGAAGGAAAGTCTTCCGCTGATCACCATTCCGGCCCAGTGAAACCATGACGCCACCTGCGCCCGTCGGTAAAACACCCGCTGCCCCGAAGCCAACCCGATCCTTGCGAAGTTCCGACGGATGCCGGCCTGGTTTTCAACCCGACTGGCTTGACGGTCGAAGCGTGCTGCCGCAGCATCGGGCACCCGCTGCCGGAAGCGGTTATCTTCCGCACACAGGGACCGGCCCTGGGCTTCGGCTCCGGGTTGCCGCCGGGAGCCGGCATCTGCTATCCTGCAGACACAATTTTAATGTATGTATATTAATGGCAAGCTGTTCACCCGGGCACTGCATCTGTCGCTGTTCAAGACGCGCTTCAGTCTCCGGCGCTGGATTTACGTGGTTTTTTTCACGGCGTTGTATGGGATGATGTGGATCATCGTGGCCGCCGGGCGGGCGCTGGACCATGTGTTTTTTTCCGGGTACAAGCGTCAGCCGCTCCGGCAGCCGGTGTTCATTGTGGCGCCGCCACGGAGCGGAACCACGCTGCTGCAAAAGCTCATGAGTCTCGACGAGGAACGGTTTGTCTACAACGCCCTGTACCAGACGATTTTCCCGGCGGTCTTCTTTCAGCGGTGCTTCGACGCGGTGGTCTGGCTCGATCGGAAAGCGGGCCGGCCGTTGGGGCGGATCGTGGCGTGGGCGGAAAAAAAGTGGTTCGGCGGCTGGGATGACCTGCACCAGATGCGTTTCAACCAGCCGGAGGAGGACGATGGTTTTTTTGTTTACACCTTCGTCACCGAGGCGATTTTCCTGCTGTTCCTGCACGTCGATGAGTTATGGGAGGCGGGTTTCCCGGATGCGCTGCCGCCGGAGAAACGGCGCAAGCTGATGGCCTTTTACCGGAGCTGCCTGCAGCGTCGCCTCTACGCCAGCGGTCCGGCCAAAACGATATTGACCAAGGCTACGCAGTCGTCCGGCGCCGTCGAATCGCTGCTCGAAGCCTTTCCGGACGGGAAATTCATCACCCTCATCCGCGATCCCCACAAATCCGTCGCCTCCCACGTCAGTGTGTTCTGGCCGGTCTGGCAGGCACACTCGCCCGGCTTGCAGAAGGACGGGCCGGAATCGAAGGCCTATGCGCGCCTGGCGGTGCGATGGTTCCAGCACCTGTTCGAGTTCCGCCGGAAGGTGAATCCGGACCAGTATTATTGCCTGGATTACCGCGAACTGACGCGGGATCCCCAGGCGGCGCTGGAGAAGCTTTACCGCCACTTCGGCTGGAGCATGAGCACGAAGATGCGTGAAAAGCTGGCGGTCGCGGCCCGGAAACAGCATGATTTCAAAAGCCGCCATGAATACACACTCGAGGAATTCGGCCTGTCCCGGGAATGGATCCAGGAAGAATTGGGCGATGTGATAAAATACTACGGACTGGCTACAACAACCAGTCCAGACCACTATGAACAAAGAAACCTGCAAAGATAACGGCCCGGCGCCCTTTGACATCCGCGCCCTGCTCAAGCAGCACGAAGGTCAAAATTACGAGCTGCACACCGCGCATGTCAACCCGGCCAATGCCCGCACGCTCAAGACTATCGGCTTCGACCGCTGCTATGTCCGCGCCGAGGGCCCCTACCTCTGGGACGCTCAAGGCGTGAAGTACCTGGACATGCTCGCCGGCTATGGCGTGTTTGGCCTCGGGCGAAATCATCCGGACGTCCGCCGGGCGCTCACCGATTTTCTTGCGCTGGAATATCCCAGCCTCGTGAAGATGGAGGCGCCGCTGCTTTCCGGCCTGCTCGCCGCGGAATTGAAGAAGCGCATGCCCAACCGGCTCGACATGGTGTTCTTCACCAACTCGGGCAGCGAAGGGATCGAGACGGCCATGAAGTACGCCCGCTGCGCCACGCGCCGGCCGACCATCGTGCATTGCGAGAAGGCATTTCACGGCCTGACCTACGGCTCGCTCTCGCTCAATGGCGACGAGAATTTCCGCGAGGGTTTCGAGCCGTTCCTGACCGGCTGCCGCAAGATTCCCTTCAACGACCTCGACGCGCTGGAGCGGGAGTTGCGCCAGGGCGACGTCGCGGCGTTCGTCGTCGAGCCCATTCAAGGCAAGGGCGTGAACCTTCCGTCGCCGGGATACTTGCGCGCGGCCGCTGCGCTCTGCCGGAAACACGGGGCGCTCTTCGTGGATGACGAGGTCCAGACCGGCATGGGCCGCACCGGCCGCTTCCTCGCGATCGAGCACGAGGGCGACGTGGATCCGGACATCGTGGTGCTGGCCAAGACGCTCTCTGGCGGCTTCGTGCCGGTGGGGGCGGTGTTGTGCAAGCGGTGGATTCACGAAAAGGTTTTTTCCAGCATGAATCGCTCGGTCGTGCACAGCTCAACCTTCAGCCAGGGCAGCTTCGCGATGGTGGCCGGGCTCGCGGCGCTCGACGTCCTCGATCGCGATCAACTGATTCTCAACGCGGAGAAGATGGGCGGCCGGCTCACCGACGGCCTGCGCGCCATGATTCCCCGGTTTGAATTCCTCAAGGAAATTCGCGGCCATGGCCTGATGATCGGCATCGAATTCGGCCCGCCCCGGTCACTTAGCCTCAAAGCCGCCTGGACCCTGATGCACAAAATGGACAAGAGCCTGTTCCCTCAGGCTGCCCTCATTCCGCTGCTGGACAAACATCACATCCTCACCCAGGTCGCCGGCCACCACATCGACGTCATCAAACTCATCCCGCCGCTGGTCATCAACGAGGAGGATGTGAAATGGTTCCTGACCGCGTTTGAGGATGTGCTGGTGCAAATGCACAAATTCCCCGGACCGGCGTGGGGTGTTGTGTCGGATATCGGCAAAATGGTGTTCACCAATCGGGCGCGGTCAACCGAACCGGTTCACGAAATCGCTTCGCAATCCTGAAGCCGCCGCGACCGCGTTGAGCGTAGATCCCTGACCGGGCCAGCGTTCACGCGCCGGACCGTCGCGTTCCGGCCAAACGCCACCAGCCGACGTGCAACAAACCCATCCCGATCAGCAGAAGCCCGTTCCCCACCACGGCCGGAACCACCGGTGTGCCGGGGAAGCTTTGAATGGCCACGAGCAATGCCAGGGCGATGTTGCGGTTGCTGGTGCCCAGCGCCACGACCTGCCGCGCGCCGCGCGCCGGGCCGCCCAGCAGCCAGCCCAGCAGGAGCGAAAATTCGAAGACCACCGCCATCGCCAGCCACGCCCTCCAGCCGAGATTCAAGATCGAGCCGAACTCGGTCACCGTCACAAACGCCAGCGATGCCGCGCCGGTCGCCTCGGAGATCACTTCCACCGGGCGCAGCAGCCGGCGCGCGAGGTTGGGGACACGATGCCGGACCAGCACGCCAGCCGCCAGCGGCAGGGTAATGGTGGCGGCGAGCATCGCCAGACTGGTCAACATATTGAATCGCAAGTCGTCCGTGTCGGCCAGCACCCGCATGGCGACCTGGGCCGCGAGCGGCGTCAGGAGTACGGAAGCCAGCGGGAACCCGGCGGTCAAGCCCGCCGCCAGCGCCAGATCCGCGCGGGCCAGGCGGGCGAAAACGGGCACGACCGGCGCGAACGGGGATGCGGCGAGCAGAACCATGGCCACCGCGATGTCGCGGTTCAGGCCAAACCCGCGGGCGGCGGCGATGGTGAGCGCCGGGACCACGGCAAAGTTAACCAACAAAATCGCCGCCAACCGGCAACGGATCAGCGCCGCCTTTACCTCCTCCCAGGTGAGCCGCAAGCCCACCGCGCCCAGCAGCCCAACCAGCGCGCTACAGGTCAGAATTTTGACGGTGGTTTCGATGCCGGTCATGGTGGCGTGATGGATTACACCCCGGCGCCCGCGACGACAAGCCAAGACCCTCAAAAATCCGCCATCCTCACGTCCACACCGCCTCGTTGAAATCCGTTATGCCGAATATGTGTCCACGATGTCCCCATACACACGTCTCACCTTTGATGAGTTTCAACTTGGCGCCATAGCGGAAACGGGCAATCATCGCTTCCGTGAGTGTCTGTCGGCGCCACGTATTTTTCCACGGACGGTTGCGGTTCGGATACGGAGTCGAGCCCGGGGTTGGGTGGCGGCGTGAAGTGGTACATCACACCGAACATTATCTTGCGGGCCGACCGGCGCGGCTTCTGCACGGTGATCGCTGCAGGCATCATCCGACACGAACGATGACATAGACGGCCCGGATACTGATCCTGAATTGCTCGCGTTCAGGGGAGGGCCAAAGAGTATGAACAATGCAAAGCATGAATGGCAACTGAATCGCGAACCCGAAGGCTCCATGGGCGCCCAGGCAGAACGATTTGAGTCCTTCGGCCGCACAGCGTTCTGGGTTCTGCTCAGCGGTGCCTGTTACTATCTTGCCACGCAGATCGCCTGGGTGCTTTGTTTCCCAGACAGCAAAGTTTCACTCTTTTTCCCCCCGCACGCGGTCCTTGTTTCGGTGCTGTTGCTCGTCCCCACCCGACACTGGTGGGCATATACGCTCGTCGCCATCGGCGCTCATTTTCTGGCCACGCAGCAAGCGCACTGGCCGTTTTTATACTCATTGCACTGTGAGGTATTCGATGCGGTGCAAAACGTGGCGACCGCGGCCGGACTTCGCTTCTTTATCAAGTCTCCGGTAAGATTGATTACCCTTCGTGACGCCATCTTCTTCGTTCTCATTGCCGGAGTGATCGTTCCTTTTGGGACAGCCTTTTGGGGCGCTGCCTTCACCGTCTCCAATCATTTTGGAACTCGTTACTGGGTCGAATGGCGCAACCTGGGAATCTCGAACGCTGTAACCGCGATCGTGCTGGTGCCGGCAATCCTTCTCGGAGTCAGCCGTTTATCCGCTCCACGGATAAAGGTCACCCCAGCGCGACTGATTGAAGCGGGACTCCTGGGAGCGAGTATTCTGACGGCTGGAATCTTTGCCTTCGATCTATTGCTTGCCGGGCCCAACGCATCTCCCGCTCTGTTGTATGCGCCGATACCTCTACTCATCTGGGCGGGGCTTCGGTTCGGACTTGGCGGAGTGAGCGCCTCAATGTTGGTTATCACGATTCAAGCGATTTGGGGAACCATGCATGGACGCGGCCCGTTCCTCATGCAAACCCCTGCTGAAAATGCGCTCGCGCTGCAGATGTTTCTCCTGGTCTCGGCCATCCCACTCATGCTGCTGTCGGTTGTGATCGAAGTGGACAGACGCTCGCAGGACAATCTGCGCGAGAGCGAAGAGCGGATGACTCTGGCTGCAAAGGCGACGGGGGTCGGCGTTTGGGGGTGGAACATCCCGGGCAACGATGTCTGGGGCTCGGAACGGTGGCTCGTTCTGTTCGGGTTCGCTCCTGACACGGCCGTCACTTTCGAAAACATCATTCAACGAATTCATCCGGATGACCGCAAGATGGTGGAAAGTGAAGTGCGGCGCGTGCTGGCGGACCGGAGCGAGTACATGGCGGACTTCCGGGTGGTATTGCCGGACAGCACCGAGCGCTGGATCGTGGCCCGGGGCCGGATGTATCAGGACTCGCACGGGAAGCCGGCCCGGATGGTGGGCACGGCGTTTGATATCACCCACCGCAAACGGACGGAGCTGGCGTTGGTGGAAAGCGAACTGCGCTATCGGACGCTCTTTGAAACGGCTCCGGAAGGCATCGCGCTGATTGGAGTGGACGGGTATGTTCGCGCGGCAAACCCCGCCCAAGCCCGCATCTACGGTTATGAATCGCCGCAACAACTCGAAGGTTTGTACGCGCCGTTGTGCGTTGCCGAGACGGACCGCGAGCGAGCGACCCAGGTCATGAAAGATTTGTTGAACGGTGCGGAACGATCCACCCGGCACTACACCGCCGTGCGGCGTGATGGGTCCGAGTTCATCGTGGAGGTGACTTCGGCCATTCTTCGCGGGCTGGGCCGGGAGATTCAAGGATACCTCTGCCTGACGCGCGATATCACCGAACGCCAGCGGACGGAACAGGAATTGCAACGACATCGCGCGGAACTGGCCCACGTTTCGCGTGTATCCACGATGGGCGCGCTGACGGCATCGCTGGCGCACGAACTCAACCAGCCTTTGAGCGCCATCTTGAGCAACGCCCAGGCTGGCTTGCGATTCCTCGACGCGACGACCCCCGATATCGGTGAAGTCCACGGCGCGCTGGAAGACATCGCCCAGGATACCAAACGCGCCGGCGAGGTGATCCGTCAGATGCGCGCGCTGGTCCGGAAGGATGAGCCGCGGCTGCAGCCGCTGGGCGTCAATCGGGTGATCAGCGAGGTCGTGAGGCTTCTGCATAGCGACATGGTCATCCGGAAAGCGCAGGTGGCGCTCAAACTGGATCCGGACCTGCGGCCGGTGAGCGGTGACAACGTTCAGTTGCAGCAAGTGGTGCTGAATCTCCTCGCGAACGCGTTTGATGCGATGCGGGACATCCCGGAGGACCGGCGGATAGTAACGATTCAAACCCGGCTACAGGATCCCTCCCTGGTGCGGGTCGGGGTCAGCGACCATGGCACTGGTATCAGCGCGGAGAAACTCCTGACCCTGTTCGAACCATTTCGCAGTTCCAAGCGGGAAGGCCTGGGACTGGGATTGGCGATCAGTCATTCGATCATCGAGGCGCACAAGGGCCGGCTTTGGGCGGAGAACAACCCGGAGGGCGGCGCTACGTTTTACTTCACTTTGCCTGTTCACGAGACGGAGTTGAATCTGGGCTGATCGCCACAGCCGTCGCAGATGAGGCCATCAACAGTGGGGCAGCGCGCCGTCTCCGCCTGCATCGAGCCGGGCTTATTTTGAGGATTGATTGGATGCCGGGGCGGGTTTAGGATGCGGGGTAATCCATGGCAAAGGCAGAACCCAGTGCAATGGTCTTTGTAGTTGATGACGACGCATCGGTCCGCCGCGGACTTGCCCGGCTGTTGGTTTCGGCGGGTTATGCCGTGGAAACGTTTTCTTCGGCCGGGGATTTCCTGGCCCACGCCCGGAGCCGGGATATCTGCGGCTGTGTGGTGCTGGATATGCGCATGCCTGGATTATCGGGGCTCGATTTGCAGCAGGAATTGAAGGCGGTTGCCCCGGCGCTGCCGATTGTGTTCATCAGCGGGCATGGGGACGTGCCGATCAGCGTCCGGGCGATGAAGGACGGGGCGGTGGATTTTCTGACCAAACCGGTGGATGAAAAGGATCTGCTGTCGGTGGTGGGTCAGGCGGTGGCGGGAAATCGGGAGGCGCGTACGCGGCAGGTGGAATTGGGGGAACTACGGCGGCGCGCCGCAACGCTGACGCCGCGCGAGTGGGAAGTGATGCGGCTGGTGGTGCAGGGCCGGTTGAACAAAGAGACGGCGGCGGAGCTGGGCACGGTGGAGAAAACGATCAAGGTCCATCGCGCGCGGGTGATTCAGAAAATGGGTGTTGAGTCGCTGGCCGAGTTGGTGCGGGTGGCCGAAAAGCTGGACATGTTTCGGAATGGAACCGCCTCCGACCTGACTCGCGCCCCGGCCATCGTTGTGCGCGCCCTTGTATCCAAGGCATCCTGATTATTTTTTGATTGGGTTTTGCCGCGCAAGGCGGCTTGGGTCTGCTGGTTACACTCCCGGCTGCCATTTCTGAAAGGGTGTTGGACCAAGGTCCAATGGTCAGGTTTTCCCGGTTCGACTAAAGTTTCCCTGCAACTTGGCCCAGCCGACGCCGGCTCCGCAACTTGCCCTAAGCCGTGATAAGCCCAAAACCGCTGATAGCCATCGTGGATGACGACGAATCGGTTTGCCGCGCCCTGGAGCGATTGGTGCGTTCCCTGGGAATGGCGGCGGAGACGTACACCAGCGGGGCGGATTTCATCGAGCAGATCGAGTCGTTGCCGTCCTTGGATGTAAGTTGCGTGATACTGGACATGCAAATGCCGGGCTTGAGCGGGGTGGAAGTGCAGGCGCAGTTGCGGCGCATCCGCCAGGACATTCCGGTGGTGTTCATCACGGCTCACGATGACCGGATGTCGCGGGAGCGGGCGCTGGCGGGCGGGGCGGTGGCGTTCCTGCGCAAGCCGTGCAATGACGCCCTGATCATCCGGACGCTGGATGCTGCACTCAAACGCCGCGGCTCGGATCAACAACCCGGCGGACCGGAGGGTCGCGAATGAGAAGGACCAGGCCGGATTCGGCAACGCATTGGACCAAGGTCCAATTGTCATGGGTTTTTCCGGGTGAGAAAAAGGGCAAAGACAGACCCAAGAACCGGTCCCGCCAATAATGACAACCCCAAAACAAATCCGACTGAACAATTACGAGGACTATGCGACGGGTCCTGGTCTCTGTTACACGAAGGCAAAATATAGTGTTCCAATCCACCCTGAAAAATCTATGAAAACCATTCGAACCCTTATCCCCCTCGTCATTCTCGCCCTTCTCTCAGGCCCGGTCTCCCGCTGCATCGCAGCCGACGCGGCCGATGTGCCTGGCGCTATCAAGACCCAGCCAGATCAGCCCTGGGAAAAGGGAAACATTGCGTTCGGCGGCTTTGTCGCGGCCTTTGACAGCACGTTGTCAATTGGCGGGCCCAACGCCGGCGTCAATGTCAACGCCGAGAAGCTGCTGAACCTGGATTCGGAACTCACCGTCTTCCGCCTGAATGGCCTGTATCGCCCCGGTGAGAGCCGGCGCAATCAGATCGATTTTACCTACGGAGCCTACCATCGCAGCGGCAGCGCCATTCTTGACGAGGAGATCGATGTCGGGAGCGTCGTACTGCCGGTCGGAGCCAAGCTGGACACCGTTTTCAACTTTGACATTATCCGCGCCGACTACACGTATGCGTTCCTCCAGGACGACCGTATGCGGATTGCGGCTGGGTTGGGGGTTTACGTCGTGCCCCTTAAGTACAGCTTGACCTCCACAACCAGCGGCGGGACCACGAAAGTCGAGGGCGCGGATGTCACGCTGCCCCTGCCGGCGCTGGCGCTGCGCGCGGATTTCCTGTTGGTTCCCAAGCTCTACCTGACGACTTCCATCGATGCCATGTATCTCCAATACCAGAACTTCAAGGGATCCCTCTGCGATGTTAATCTTGCCTTGGAATATCGCCCCTGGAAACACCTGGGCTTGGGCGTGGGCTACAACAGCTTCTCTGTCAATGTCCGGGCAAGCGGTACCAGTTCAAGCTACCCGGGCGCCACTTTTGATGGCGAGGTGGGAATCCACTACGCGGGCCTGATGCTCTACGGCAAGCTCCTGTTCTAGCCCGGGCAATTTGCGATGCGCGCACCCCGCTTCATCACCAGCCAAAAAGACCCTGAACTGTGTCTTGACTGGTCAATTGTATCGTTCGGCTGCCTCCAAATTCCAAGCCTTTAGGGCAACCTGGTGCGGAGCAGACTATTATATATGGCCGCAAGGTGTTGCCGAAAATGTCCTTTGGTTCATTCGGATTATCTTGGTAGATACCCAGGAAGTCCTGCATATTCGTTGTGTATAACACCTTATGTCCATTGAATCTAAATCTTTTTCACAACGGCTGTGCGGCTTTCTCATTCTCCCGGCATTGCTCGCCGTTCTTATTCCCAGCACGCCGGCGGCGGGAAAACAGTTGCTCATCACGGCGGCGGGAGCGGTGGGCGACGGTGTAACGTTCAACACGGCTGCCATCCAGAAGGCGATCGATGCGCTGGCCCTGAAAGGTGGGGGGACGCTGGTGATTCCTCAAGGTGAATTTTTGTCGGGCGCGATTTTTCTCAAACCCGGAGTGAATCTGCACCTGGACAAAGGCGCAGTGTTGAAGGGTTCGACGAACATTGAGGATTATCCGGAGCTGGAGACGCACATCGAGGGGCGTTTTCAGGTCTGGATTCCGGCGCTGGTCAACGCGAGCAACGTGGATCATCTTCGCATCACGGGCGAAGGCACAATTGCCGGCGGCGGCCAGCCGTTCTGGGACGAATTCTGGAAAGCGCGCAAGGCGAACAAAGAGGTCACCAATCTCGCGGTGAAGCGTCCGCGCAACATTTTTAGTCAAGAC
>Ga0265338_10001814_pt1 | contig 33548 bp, 27 predicted proteins | sample 42126metaG_FD_193579 | JGI IMG/M metagenome (GOLD analysis project Ga0265338, IMG submission 193579) | Rhizosphere microbial communities from Carex aquatilis grown in University of Washington, Seatle, WA, United States - 4-21-26 metaG | ecosystem: Host-associated > Plants > Roots > Rhizosphere...
TGCGAGGATTATAGCTCGTAGAAAGCATACCAATACTATCTCTAAATGAAATGCGAGGATCTGTTTGTGTATTGGCCAACGCTGTTTTGTATTCACTCATCTGCGAAGCAAAAGCATCATTATCCTTGCGAGGTGCTGTAAAATAAAGATACGAAAGTTGTAGAAGTGTTTCAATATCTTTAACCGAAGAACTTCCCTTTAAACCCTCAGAATATCCCGATATATAAGGAGAAACAGAAACTATTTTACCTGCGAGCATTTTCGTTAGTTCTGTTGTAGTGAATTTTCCCAGCCCATTGTTATCAATAATACTGCTAGCTAAATGTGCCGATGGCAAATCCTCTATTTTACTAACCAACGAAAGTCCGCCATCACTAAATGCAGAAAACAAAACTTCATCATCTTTATAAGTGGTTGGTTTTAAAATTACTTTCACACCATTACTCAATAACCATTCGGTTGTTCCTAACTTATCATTAGTACTTTCTTTTACTATTTTACCTTGTTTTGGTTTGTTACCTACCAACGGTTTGTTATTTACTTTCTCGGCATACTGACTTACTGTTGCTTTGGCAGAAGAACTTATGTCAGCAAGCACTTCCTCTTTCGTAGGCAAAACAACACCGGCTTTTTGAGGACCTGAGATATCCACCACCAAGTTATTATCAGTAATATATCCTTGCACTGTTTTGTTTACTTTGTCAAGAGTTATTTCTTCCTTAAATGCTTTTTTTGTCTTTTCAAACTCCCAGGCAATACCAGGTATTGGTTCTTTATTAAGGAAGTTACCTATATATTCGCGTACATAACTGTCACTTTTTTGTTTATCGCGTTCGTTATAGATTTTTTCATAAGAAGCTAGCATTTCAGTTTTGGCTCTATCTAATTCTGTTTGTGTAAAACCAAAACGCTTAATTCGTTGAACTTCTAGAAGCAAATCATTAAATGCTTTTTTCTCTTGACCCTCTTTTGCAACAATGCTTATTTGAAAAGCATCTTCCGAACGAGCAATTTCACCATAATCAGCCGAACCTTGAATATATGAAGCAGTGGATTTATTTGTTGCTTCAGCAAAGCGACTATTCTGCATGGAGGATATTAGCGAATTAATTAGTGACAAAGTGTAACTTTCTTCTGTTTTTTTAAATTCATCCGTTTCCGGTTTGTGTTTATATTCAAGTCCGAAAGTTGACACTTTTGCTTCAGGATCTGTAACTATTGAGACTATAGGTTCTTTGTTGTCATAAATAGGATAAATAATGCGTTCAGCCGGATTAACTGGTTTTGGTATATCTGCAAAGATGCGTTTGATAGTGCTTTCTACTTGATCAACATTTATATCTCCCACAATAATTATGGCTTGTAAATCGGGACGATACCATTTTTTATAATAAGCACGAAGTGTATCATATGGAAAATTATTTATCACGGCGGTATCTCCAATAACATCGCGTTTAGCATATTGAGAACCAGGATATTTAAGTTTATTTCCTTCTTTCATCATTCTACTGTTTGCATTGTCACGAGTTCGCCATTCTTCACGAATCACACCTCGTTCCTTGTCAATTTCAGTTCCTTCCAAGCTGATAAAACTGGACCAATCATGTAAGATAAGTAAAGAACTATCCACAATACCTGGTCTAACAGTCGGGATATTCATTAACATATATACTGTCTCGTCCAGAGATGTATAGGCATTTAGATTGGTACCAAACTGTGCTCCAATACTTTCCAAATAATATTTAATTTCCATTTTGGGGAAATTTTTTGAACCATTAAAAGCCATGTGCTCAAGGAAATGTGCCAAACCATTTTGAGAATCTTGTTCTAAAATAGCTCCTACATTTTGAACTATATAATAATCTGCTCTTTTGTCGGGTTGTTTATTGTAGCGGATATAGTAGGTCAAACCATTTGATAGTTTCCCATAATGAACATTTGTGTCGATTGGAATGAGGTTTTGTCCAAAAGTAGAATTCAAAAGAAATACTGATAACAGTATTATGTACGCCTTCTTCATGTCAAGAATTTAATAAATAATTATGTAAAGTTAATAATCACGCATTAAGAACGATTTCTTTTTGCTATAAAAAGTTATAATTTTAGATAAAATAGAGAATTTATTACTTGATTGGATATAAAGAAGAAAGTCCCGAAATTAATTCGGGACTTTCTTTTGAAAATAAAAAAGTTTGTTTTTTACTTTTTAACTTCTTCTTTTTTAACTTCAACTTTTTTTGCTTCTGCTTTTTTTGCTTTAGCTTTTTTAGCTGGAGCTGCTTTTTCATCTTTTTTAGCTTCGTCTTTTTTAGCTGGAGCAGGAGCTGCAACTTCTTTTTTAACTTCTGCTTTTGGAGCTGCTGGTTTTGCAGCTGTTTGAGCCATAACACTTACTGAAACTAAAGACAAAGACACCAATAGAGAAATAATTAATTTTTTCATAAATAAAGTTTTTTAAATGGTTTAACAGAAGCAAAGATAAATATCGTTTTGGTATCATTATTCTTTTGTTAACATTATTTACATTTAGATTACTTTAAAATTTTATTATTCCTGAATATATTTATAAGTTTCTGTATATGTGTTTCTTATAATGGATTAAATACAATATGGTTTTTCCCATTTTTGAAAAATGTATTTTGCATTATCAAAAACTATTAAAATTAAAGAAATATTTCTTTAATCAATCGAAAAAATATACTTTTGCACGACTTAAATCTATACAAAAATCAAAAATATTATGCAATTAAATTACAAAGCTGTTTCAGCAGCAGAAGCCGTGAAGGTGATTAAATCAGGCGACCATGTACATTTGAGTTCCGTGGCTAGTGTGCCACAAGTTTTAGTTAATGCCATGTGCGACAGAGGTCGTGCAGGCGAGTTGAAAGATGTTCATATCCACCACCTTCACACAGAAGGGGGAGCTCCATATGCCGATGCAGAATTTGAAGGCGTGTTTCAACACGATGCGTTTTTTGTAGGCGGAAATACTCGAAAAAGTGTACAAGCCGGTTATGCTGATTATATTCCTGTTTTCTTGCATGAAACACAAAAATTATATCGCGAAGGTTATCTGAAATGTAATGTCGCTATGGTTCAGGTTTGTCCTCCTGACGAACATGGATATGTATCTTTGGGAACTTCAGTAGACGCAACACTTGCTGCTATCGAAACAGCCCAATATACCATTGCCGTTATCAATAAAAATGTGCCTCGTGCTTTTGGTGATGCTTTGATTCCGCTTAGCATGATTGATATTTTTGTAGAAGATAATACCCCTCTTGAACCGGCTCATTTCTCTACTCCCGACGAAACCGAAATTGCTATTGGTAAACATTGCGCTGAACTTGTGGAAGATGGCGCTTGTTTGCAAATGGGTATTGGTGCTATTCCAAATGCAGTATTGGCCTGCCTTGGCAACCATAAAAATTTAGGTGTACATACAGAAATGTTTGCTGATGGCGTATTGGAATTAGTTAAAAAAGGCGTAATTAATTGTGCCAACAAAGAACTAGACAGAGGCAAATTGGTAGCAACTTTCTTAATGGGTTCTCAACAGGTTTATGACTTTGTTAACAACAACCCTCAAGTATTGATGCAAGATGTAGCCTATACCAATGATCCGTTTATCATTTCTCAACTTTCTAAAATGACCGCTATTAATACGGCTCTACAAATTGACCTTACCGGTCAGGTTTGTGCCGATTCAATTGGAACAAAGCACTACTCAGGTGTTGGCGGTCAAGTTGACTTTATTTATGGGGCTTCCCGTTCTAAAGGAGGAAAAGCTATTGTAGCCATGCCTTCTATTACAAAAAAGGGAGTGAGCAAAATTTCTCCAACATTAACTTTAGGTGCAGGTGTAGTTACAACTCGTAACCACATGCATTGGTTTGTTACCGAACAAGGAGCTGTTGATTTATATGGCAAAACTTTGCAAGAACGGGCTAAACTAATTATAAGTGTTGCTCATCCTGATAGTCGTGAAGAACTTGAAAAAGCTGCTTTTGAGCGTTTTGGTTCTCATTTCCGCTTTATTATAAAGTAAAAAATACTTTGTTAGCATATAAAAAGAAATGCCTGTCATCTTTTGATGGCAGGCATTTCTTTTTACTTTTTACCTTCAAAGCTTATCATCCATTGGATACCAAACTTATCGACAAACATGCCGAAATAACCTCCCCAGAAATCGTTATCCATTGGCACTTCCACTTTTCCATTGACAGATAAACCATTAAATAAACGGTCGGCTTCTTCTTTACTATCTACGCTAACTGAAATAGAGAAATTATTACCGACGATAAGTTTAAACCCCATAGATTCAGAGGCATCTGTACCCATTAAGGTATTTACTTCCCCAATACGAAGTGCAATATGGAGAATCTTTTCCCTATCTTCTTTTGATAGGTTTTTCCCTTCTGGAGTTTCTTTAAAGCGTTGCAAAACAAGAAACTCTCCTCCAAATACTGATTTATAAAAGTTAAATGCTTCTTCAGTATTTCCGTTGAAGTTTAGATATGTATTTATTTTTATCATAATTTTATTATTTTATTAACTGAAAAAAACCAAAGCTAAGCTTCGTAATGTGTTAAAACAAAACCATCTCTCAAAAGGTTTTTATTTTAATACGGAATTAATATAATTTAAAAGAAGAGTTTACTTTAAATCAAACGGTGCAGAAGATTTTCGGTTGGTATTATTCGAAGCAGTGAGTTTTACAGCACATTCAGCAAATAGAGCCAACAGTTTGTTGGATGGAATTATAGGAGTCCACTTGTATTAGTTTTACCTGTGTACACTTCGTTTGCTAGTTATAGTTTCTACCGTCCAAACATCTTCATCCGTATATGGAAACTGGCGTACATGACAATTACTCTTTGAACATTGATGACAAAGTTCTGGAAAACAAGCATCCATGTGAACAGTAAAGTCCACTGGTTCAGAATAATGTTCTAAAACTACAGCTTTAAGGATATCGCTTTCGTGATGTGCCTCTCTAATATTGAGGTACCAAGGTACCACCAAATCGCAATCGATATGATATGCATCGCCATATTTTACCATCCGTAAATTATGCATCTCCACCCAATTTTCGGTTTTGTTTTTCCAAAGGATGTCAGTTAACTCTTTTACAATACCAAAATCCGCTTCATCCATTAAATTGGAGGTTGTTTCTTTTAATATTTTAAATCCGGTGTAAATAATTATTCCTCCAAAAATAATCGCTATCACACTATCTAACCATGCTATTTTGGTAAGCCAAAGTAAAATCAAACCAATTACCAATCCAATGGTTGAATAAAAGTCTGAATATAAGTGTTTTCCCCCTGCAATTAAAGCGATAGAATTGTGCTTTTTACCCGTTTTGGTACTATATAAACCAAGTAAATAATTCATAACACCGCCACCAGTGACAATGAAAATACCCACACCAAGATCTTCTGGCATTGTAGGTGAAAACAATCGTTTTACTGCTTCATAAATGATTATCAAACCAGCCAATAAAATTAAAAAGCCTTCCACCGAAGCAGAAAGAGATTCTACCTTACCATGCCCAAATGGGTGATTAGCGTCTTTTGGTTTCAAGGCCACACTAATACTGTAAACCGTAAGAAATCCAGTAACAACATTCACAATACTTTCTAGCGCATCAGTAAGAATTCCCACCGAATTGGTAAGGAAAAACGCTCCTAGTTTAGCTAGAAAAATGATGACAGAACCAGCAACAATCCGTTTCTGAACGGTTAATTTAATTCGACTTTGTTCGGGATTCATAGTTGTTTCTGAATAATTTTCAAGTGTCAAAAATACGCAAAAGAATGATGATTTTATTAGAAATAATGTATTATGCGTTTACTTTAATAAATGCATAGTTACCCAAAGCAATAGTCTTGAAATTTTTTGAATAACTATCTATTCATTCCTCACTCCTCATTCCTATTTTTTTGTAACTTCGTAGTTTGTAAAAATTTAGTATGATTGACCAACCCACCATTGATCGAATTCTTGAAGCAGCTCAGATAGAACAGGTTGTGTCCGATTATGTTACGCTTCGCAAAAGGGGTGTGAACTTAATCGGTTTATGCCCTTTTCACAATGAGAAAACACCTTCATTTACGGTTTCTCCGGCTAAGGGAATCTGTAAATGTTTTGGCTGTGGCAAAGGTGGTAACTCGGTTAATTTTATTATGGAATTAGAGCAACTCAATTACTACGAGGCCCTTAAACATCTCGCCAAGAAATACAACATTGAAGTCGTAGAAAAAGAAATGTCGGCAGAGCAAATGGCCTACCGCAACGACCGCGAAAGTATGTTGGTCGTAAATGCCTTTGCTCAAAAACATTTCTCAACTATTCTACACGAACATATAGATGGAAAGTCTATTGGTATGAGTTATTTCCGCGAACGCGGTTTCCACGAAGATATTATCCAAAAATTTCAATTAGGCTATAGTCTTGACCAACGCGATGCCTTTACACAAGAAGCTTTAAAACAAGGTTATAGCAAAGAATACCTGATAAAAACAGGTTTAACCATGGAGGGCGAAACCGGCTCTACTGCCGATCGTTTCCGTGGTCGCGTTATGTTTCCGGTACATTCACTTTCAGGCAAAGTGGTGGCCTTTGGTGGTCGCATTCTTAAAAAGGATGATAAGATGGCAAAATATGTCAACTCGCCTGAATCCGAAGTATATCACAAAAGCAACGAGTTATATGGCATCTACTTTGCCAAGCAAGCCATAGTAAAGCACGACCGTTGTTTTATGGTGGAAGGCTACACGGATGTTATTTCTATGCACCAGTCAGGCATCGAAAATGTGGTGTCCTCTTCGGGCACTTCGCTCACGCATGGACAAATCCGTTTAATTCATCGTTTTACACCAAATATCACTGTGATTTATGACGGTGATGCTGCCGGAATCAAAGCTTCCATTCGAGGCATTGACATGTTGTTGGAAGAGGGTATGAACATTAAGGTGGTGTTGTTACCTGATGGCGAAGACCCTGATTCATTTGCTAAGAAACAAAATGCCTCAGATTTTATCGCATACATAGAGAAAAATAGTGTTGACTTTATTCGCTTTAAAACTAATTTATTACTAAAAGAAGCCGGCAACGATCCGATTAAACGAGCTGCATTAATATCTGATATTGTACGGAGTATTTCTGTGATCCCTGATAATATTATTCGTTCTGTTTATATCAAAGACTGTAGCAGTTTGATGAATATTGACGAAAAAGCACTGTACAACGAAATAAATAAAATTAAACATACCAAGGTTGAAAAAGAAGCTGAACGCGAAGCAAATACTAGTAATTTGCCTTCAACAAACCCTGCTTCAAACACACAAACCGTTCAAGCTGAAACTAGAAGTCCATACCATCAAGAAGAACTAAGCCTCTTGTATTATGTGGTGCGCTTCGGAGAGCTCGTATTATTTCCTGCACAATCAGAAACTGAAATTCCGGTAACTGTTACCGCTTATATTTGCCACGAACTAGAAACAGACGGATTATTTATCCAGAATCCGCTTCATGCATTGATTATTGAAAACGCCAAACTACATGTTGGCGATTCCAATTTTGTGGCAGAATCATATTTTCTAAACCATCAAGACCCTACCATAAGCCGATTAGCCTTAGACTTGGCAACCGACAAATACACCTTATGCAAAACCCAAGCCGACCAATTAGATAAGGAAACCGACCACCTTCACAGCCTTGTACCTCGAGCGGTATTCGAATTCAAAAGCCGAGTTATTATTAATATGATAAAAGAAAAGATGTTGGAGATGAAAGCGGCCCATGAAGAAAAAGATATTCCACGTCTAGACCAACTAATGAAAGAAATCAGTGATTTAAATCATGTAAAATCGGTTCTTTCAAAAGAGCTTGGGGAACGGATTATTATAAAGTTGTAAAATTTTCTCAAAGAAAGTCAAAAAAATCTGCCAACTTTTAGGAAAAATTGCATCTATATATTGTAACATAAAAAATATAAATATGAAACGAATCCTATTCTCGCTATTCACATTCTCGCTAGTAGTAGGAAGCCTTTCGGCACAGGTCGAAAAGCAAATTTCCTCCGAAATCAAAAAAGTAGTTCTGTTTCCTTACGAAGCCCAGGAATATCGAACGGCTTCGGTACAGTTAGAAAACGGCAAACAAGTAATTAAACTTACCGGACTTTCTCCTTACATTAAAAAGGAAAGTGTCCGCGTAGAAGCCGATGGTAATTTTTCCATTTTAAATGTAAACTATGAGTTGGATTATCTCAACATCACGCAAAAGAGTGAGGCGGTTAAATCTCTACAATCAAAAATCAATCAAGTGACTCTCCAAATTCAGGATGAAGAAACTGAATTGAGTATTCTGAAAGAAAAAATTGATTATTTCCAAGCAAATCGCAATTTGGGTAGCAAAGAAAACAAGTTAAACCCTGTTGACTTCAAAACTGTGACTGATTTCTACATGAAAAACATGGAGCAAATACGGACAGAGAGTTTGGTTCATGAACGAAAAGCAAAAGTGTATCGTGATTCTCTCACAGCATACAATTGTCAATTATATCAAATCAACAACAAACAAGTAGAACCAAGTGGCATAATCACTGTAATTGCTACTTCCAAAACAGAACGAAAAGCATCGTTGAAGTTTTCATATATAGTACAACGCGCTTCGTGGGTGCCAAGTTATGATATTCGTTTCGAGAGCTTAACAAAACCATTGAAATTATCTTATAAAGCATCCATGCAACAAACTACGGGCATCGATTGGAATAATGTTGCGTTGAGCCTTTCTACCGCTCAAACCCAAGTTTCGGCAGATATTCCAGAACTCTTCCCATACTACTTGCAATATGTATATATCCAAGCAAAACCGCAACAGATTTCCATGCAAGCCAGTGCTTCCAATATATATAACGCGCTACAACCCCAATTTAGAAAAGCAAACTTTGTTTATGATATGAGTCCTGACTATCTACAAAAACAAGCACAACAAGCTACCAGCTTTACCTTTGATGTGGATGGCTTGCAAACAATTAAATCAGAGGGTAAACAGAACCTTTTGCGATTCAAAGATGCAGATGTACCATGTACCTATATTTATAAAACTATTCCGAAGCTTTCGGATAAGGTGTATTTAATAGGTCGCATAACCAATTGGTTTGATATGGGCATCCAAAATGGCGATTTAAATCTTTATTTTGAAAATGCTTTTATTGGCACTTCCACCATCAACACCGAGCAATTTAGTGACACGCTGGATGTTTCTTTTGGTGTGGATCAAGGTATCTCTGTGAAACGAGATAAAATCAAAGAATTTACAAGCACTAAATTTCTTGGCGACTCGAAGAAAGAGAGTATTGCTTGGCGCATTGTATTGAAAAACAATAAAAATGAAGCTGTAAAAGTCAAAGTATTGGATCAAGTGCCAATTACGAAAAATGAAGATTTTAAGGTGGATGTAGTTACTTTAACAGGTGGAGTTAAAAACGAAACCAGTGGAGAAGTGGAATGGAATATTGATTTGGCTCCAAAAGAATCCAAAGAGCTTATTCTTCAATACACCGTGAAATATCCAAAAGGAATGAATCTAGTTACTGATTAATAAGAAGATGACGATGAAAAAATATATAATCACCACCATTCTGGCTCTTTGTAGTCTGTTAAATATGCAGGCACAAAAGGAACAAGAAGTAAGTTCGGAACTTAAAAAGGTAGTTGTTTTCCCTTTCGAAGCTCAACTATTTAAACAAGCAGAAGTGACTTTACCAGGCAATACAGTATTACTCAAATTCACCAAATTATCTCCTTATATCGAAGAAAAAAGCATCCGCGTAAGTGGCGACAAAAGTTTGACTATTTTAAATGTCAGCTCCCAACAAGATTTTCTTTCTGAAAAAGAAATGAATGAAAAAGTGAAAGCAATTAAGAATAAAATTAATGTTTTCAAAGACAAACAAGAGGACTTTAAAGTTCAAATAAAAGTGTTGGAAGATAAGGATGCTTATTTGGAAGCCAATAAAACCATGAGCCAACAATCAGCTGCTTCACCTGCTAAGTATCAGGAAATGAGCATTTATTTCACCAATCTGATGAAAGAAGACCAACTACAACTACTCAAATACAACCGACAAGTAAATGCTTATGCAGATTCTATCCAAACTTACAATACTCAAATTAATCAACTAAACTTAAATCAAAAAGAGCCTAGTGGCATAATCACGGTGTTGGTAAGTTCAAAAGAAAGTTATGCAACAAAAATTGATCTATCATATATAGTAGGCCGAGCTTCGTGGATTCCAAGCTATGACATTCGTTTTGAAGGATTGACCAAACCTTTAACCTTAAACTACAAAGCCAATGTAACTCAACAAAGTGGCTACGATTGGAATGATATTAAATTAAGCCTTTCCACTGCCGAAACACAAAAATCTGCCGATATCCCTTTGTTGCATCCTTTGTATTTGGGATATGTGTATACTGAACAACCAACACAGGCCAACAATTCGGCAGGGATAAATAATGGTGAAATATCTGGAGTTGTTAAAGATGAAAAAGGAGAAGTAGTAATTGGTGCAGTTGTAAAAGTTAAAGGAACCAGTATCGGTGGCATTACCGACTATAATGGACAATACACGCTTAAAAATATTCCTCAAGAAAGTAATACTTTAGAATTTTCCTATCTCGGAATGGAAACAAAAGATGTTAACATTTATGGAAATATTACTAATGTAGTGTTGAAAGACCTTTCCAAAGAATTGAATGAAGTGGTTGTTACGGGTTATGGACCTGTGGCAGAAAGAAGAGACATAGTAGCATCAGTTTCAGCTTCTTCGGGTAAGGAGTTAGTTGATTTGGAGGAGTCAACAGGTGACGGGTACCAAAAAAAAGAAAAAATACCAGATGGCTATCAAACAAATGTTACTGCTACTCGCAAACCAACCACCAGCACATTTGAAGTGGATGAAACACAGACCGTGAAATCAGAAAATAAAACAAGTCAAATACCATTTAAACAAGCAGAAGTGCCTTGTATATTTGAATACAAAGCCATTCCAAAACTATCAGAGAAAGTGTATTTGATGGCACGCATTCCTAGTTGGGTTGATTTTGGCTTACAAACTGCTGATGCCAATTTGTATTTTGAAAATGCTTTTATTGGGCAAACACAAATAAACACCAATAGTTTAAACGATACCTTATCCGTGTCTTTCGGACCTGACCAAGGCATCTCCATTAAACGCGAAAAAATTAAGGATTACACTGAAAATGTCTCTTTTGGTTCTAAACAACAACAAACCCTAAGCTGGCGAATTGTGATTAAAAACAACAAAAACGAGGATGTGAAAGTGGATGTGTACGACCAAGTGCCTCTAACCAAACAAGATGATTCATCTATCAAAGCACTTGAATTAAGTGGTGGAGAACTAAAAGAAACTACCGGCGAAGTACATTGGCCTGTTTCCTTAGCCGCTGGAGCTAGCAAAGAGTTGATTTTAACTGTTCAAGTCAAATACCCAAAAGGGAAAAGAATAATTCTAAAATGAAAATAATATGCAACTAACAATTCGTATTGTCATTTTCCTTATTATCAACTTCCTTGCTCTAGGAATTGGTGGGATGTTTACAAGCAAAGCAGTATCTGCCGAGTGGTATCAAGGGTTAGAGAAAGCACCTTGGACTCCGCCGGGGTGGGTGTTTGGTACTGCATGGACTACCATCATGATTTGCTTTTCACTCTTTATGGCTTTTGCTTGGGGCGAAGTTGAAAATAGAACTTTACTTATTACACTTTTTGCCATTCAGTGGATATTAAATGTATCTTGGAATCCGGTGTTCTTCAAATTTCATGCAGTTTTTGCAGGACTAATAATTATCACAGCACTTACCCTGCTTATAGGCTATTTTCTTTTCCATTATTTTTCAGAGTTAAAACTTAAAACCGTACTGCTGCTTCCCTATTTTATTTGGTTACTAATAGCAACAAGTTTGAATGGGTATGTTTTGTTGAAGAATTAGGAAAAGATAAGATACAGATGCAATATGGATATTTTTCTTAATTTTATCCTCTCATAAGTGACGCTAAAAATAAAAACATGAATTACGGATTTATAAAAGTAGCTGCGGCTATCTCTTCGGTGAAGGTGGCTGATTGCCAATCGAATACAGCAAGTATATTGGGTTTGATACAAAAATCAATAGAACAAGAAGTGCAAATTGTATGCTTCCCGGAATTATCGATAACGGCCTATACTTGTGCCGATTTATTTCACAATCAGTTACTAATTGATGAGGCTGAAGCATCCTTGGCGTATTTGCTGGAAGAGACCAAAAGGCAATCAATTGTTTGCATCGTGGGAATGCCTGTAAAATCGCGCAATCAATTATTCAATGCAGCAGTAACTTTTCAGCACGGAAAGATCTTAGCTGTAGTTCCAAAAAATTACTTGGCTGCTTACAACGAATTTTACGAAACACGCTGGTTTTCATCTGCTCAAGATGCTGTTGCTAAAGAAGTTACGCTGTGTGGACAAACTGCTCCTATCGGTTCAGATATTATACTAAGTGCCGGTAGATTCTCTTTTTCCATGGAAATTTGCGAGGACTTTTGGACGCCAATTCCACCAAGTAGTTTTCAAGCCTTGGCCGGTTCTCAATTGATTTTCAACTTATCCGCTTCTAATGAATTGATTGGCAAACACAATTACCGCAAACAACTTATTACACAACAATCGGCTCGATGTTTGGCCGGTTATGTATACGTTTCTTCAGGTTTTGGTGAGTCAAGCACCGACTTGCTTTTTTCCGGCAACGGTATTATTTGCGAAAACGGAACCATCATTGCTGATAACGAACGCTTCTCCCTCGATGAACAATTGGTAGTGAGCGATATTGATATCGAACGCTTGAGTGGTGACCGTCAAAAAAACACCTGTTTTATGCAGGGTCTTTCACCACAAAAAGAAGGCATTAGCTTCCGCACAGTAAGCTTTGAATTACCTGTTTATAAACGCTTTGTGTTGTCACGCGATGTGTATCCATTTCCTTTTATTCCAACCGGACTGGAACTAAACGATCGTTGTCATGAGATTTTCCATATACAAGTAAATGCTTTAGCTACACGCTTGCATCATACTGGTATTGACACGGTGGTCTTGGGCATTTCGGGCGGATTGGACAGCACGCTGGCTTTGTTAGTTTGTGTAAAAACATTTGATAAACTTGGTTTACCTCGCAAAAATATTCAAGGTATTACCATGCCTGGCTTTGGAACAACGGAGAGAACTTATAAAAATGCCATCCAACTGATTGACAAGTTAGGTGCTACTCTTAAAGAAATCAACATTATTGATGCTTGTAATCAGCATTTTAAAGATATCAGTCACGAAGGAGAGCTGGATATAACTTATGAAAATGTGCAAGCTCGTGAGCGAACTCAAATTCTTATGGATATTGCTAACCAAACAAACGCCTTAGTTATAGGTACGGGTGACTTATCGGAATTGGCTCTGGGTTGGGCAACCTACAACGGCGACCACATGAGTATGTATGCTATAAATAACAGCATCCCCAAAACCTTAGTACGTTATTTAGTGAAATGGGTAACCGAAAATAAAATGGAGGAAGCTGCTAAACATATTTTATTGGATGTAATCGATACACCTGTAAGTCCAGAGCTTCTACCGGCCGATATAGACGGCAATATTTCTCAAAAGACCGAAGACTTGGTGGGTCCTTATGAATTGCATGATTTCTACCTTTATTATTTGTTACGTTTCGGTTTCCGTCCAAGTAAGATTTACTTCTTAGCCGAAAAAGCCTTTAAAGGAAAATATGATGATGCTACCCTCAAAATGTGGCTCAAAGTATTTATCATTCGCTTCTTTTCCCAACAATTCAAACGCTCTTGCATGCCTGATGGACCGAAAGTCGGTTCGGTAAATCTTTCTCCTCGTGGAGACTGGCGTATGCCTAGCGATGCATCGAGTAAGATGTGGTTGGATGAAGTGGAAGGCATATAATGAATTATCATTATTAATTGCCTCCATTAATAAAAAGGAGGATGTTTTTTATCTGCTTTAATCTTTTATTTCAGCAATTTCTTTTTTATTCGCGAAAGCGTTTCCGGTGCCATGTTGAGGCACTCGGCAATTTTAGCTTGAGTAAGTTGTTGTGACAGTTCTTTATTTTCTCTTGCAAAATGGAGATATTGTTCCGTAGGAGTCGAGATTAAAACCTCCTGCAATCGCAACGATTCTTGCATAAATCCCTGCTGATACATTATTCGAGCTATTGTAGCAAAAGTAGGAGACATAGAAAACACTTTCTCACTAAATTCTATGGTAAGTTTAACAACTGTTGTATCGCTCAAACATTCAAAAGAAAAATTAGATGGTTTTTGTTCGCATACACTTAGCAAATCCGTTAGAAATCGTTGATTACTATAAATGTTATGCGTAATCTTTTTTTCTCCTTGTTGTGAAAATTTCCGAACTGTTCCATTAACTAGAAAGAACATATGTTCTGCTTTGCTACCTGCTTTATGAAATATCACATCCTTTTTCAATTTCAGCACAGTCAGATGAGAAACAATGTAATCCCATTCAGCATCATTTACACTGGCTATACCACTTAGAATGGTTCTAAATTCATTTAAGACACGAACGCTCATGTGTATTATTTTTTTGCACAAATATAAAACTTATTATTCAATTAACTTTATAATTAAATACTTTTATGTCATTATAGATGAGCTTGTTTTTATTTTTTGTACACATTGAAAAATTAATTATGTTTGTACAAAAGAATAATCTTCAATTTGTAGCAACGAAATCAATGATGAAATCTCCCAAAGATTGCCAAAATATAAATGAAGTGCGCGAGTGCATTGATACCATTGACTCTCAAATAATTGAATTACTTGCCCAACGCCTTGAATATGTCAGAGCGGTTGTTCCCTTTAAAGACAAAACGGTAGATGCCATCATAGCTGAAGAACGCAGAGATCAAGTGCTTCGTGACAGACGAGCATTAGCCCAGAAACATGGACTAAACCCTGATATCATAGAAGATATATACAAATTGTTGATACAGTATTTTATTGACGAAGAAATACAATTATTAGATAACCAAAAATAAAACCCAACGAAAAACATGTTTAGAAAAGAAATTAAAGTGATGGATTGCACCATCAGAGATGGTGGTTTGCAAAACTGTTGGCAATTCAGTGATAAATTTGTAAAAGCTGTTTATGATGCTTGCGTTGAAGCGGGCGTTGATTATATGGAGATTGGCTACAAGAGTAGCGAAAATGCCTATTCAAAGAAAGAAAACGGACCATGGAAATTTTGTGAAGAAGCAGATTTGAGAAGAATTGTAGGAGACAATAACACAAATATGAAATTAGCTGCCATGGCAGATATAGGCCGAATCAGCTTTGACGACATACCTCCAAAATCTGAAAGTGTATTAGATATGATTCGTGTGGCATGCTACGATTATCAAATAGATAAAGGCATTACCCTCGCTGAACACTGCATGGACAAAGGTTATGAAGTTTGTATCAACTTAATGGCCGTTTCAACAGTTACCGAAATGGTCTTAGATCAAGCTCTTATTGACTTATCTAAATCAAGAGTTACAACTATCTATTTAGTGGATAGTTTTGGGAGCATGTACAGTGAACAGATTGCTTTTTTAATGAACAAATATAAAGCTGCTCTTCCTGATAAAACTATTGGCTTCCACGGACATAACAATATGCAATTGGCTTTTGCCAACACGATTGAGACGATCATTCAAGGAGCAAATATGTTGGACGGAACAATCTTGGGCTTAGGTCGTGGAGCTGGAAATTGTGGCACAGAATTATTACTCACCTTCCTAAAAAACCCAAAATATAGAGTAAAGCCTATTATTAAAGTGATTCAAGATGAAATTATTCCTTTACAAAAGGAATTAAGCTGGGGTTACTACATCCCTTATTTGGTTACGGGTTATTTGAACCTACATCCAAGTTCTGCTATCAAGTGGATGGATTCTGATAAAAGAGATGACTACATGACTTTCTTCGAACACACAATTGATAGTCGAAAAGAATTAGAATAATAATGAAATCCCTATATCGTTTTGATGTAGGGATTTTTGTTTAACCCATTTAGTAAAATGTCCGAACAAAAAGAGAAAAAGCAACCCGATAAATTTCTGGGATATGCCTTAATTGCACTAGGAATCCTTGGAGCAATTGGTAAAATCACAACGCATCAGAATGGATGGAATGTCGGTTCGATAATAAAACTCGGTTTGATAATTGGAGCTTTAGTTTATGGTATTTGGACAGTTTTAAAAAAGAAGAACCCGTTATAATATATTATCTCTCAAATATTTTTTCCACACATAGCCTCCTTTATCGGAGGCTTTTTTATTTAATATAGTATGTTTTTGTGTTCGTTGGTTTGAAAATGCGCTTTAAAATAGTACTTTTGGAAAATTATATCGTTTGTTATCCGTCAGAAACGATTTTAAATTTAGAATTGATAACTCTTTATGAAACCACTTATCACTTTAATTTTACTTTTTATCCTTTCAAGCTTACAAGCCCAGCAATCACCATCTGCAATTGCTTCGTCTACAGCTCCGGCTAATGCTTCCACGGCATACAAGGAAAAATGGACAGCCTTTCACAATCCGGCAGTTTTGTCGTCGGAAGAAACCGTAACTGCTTCGGTAAATTACGAAAACAGATTTCAACTCAAAGAACTTTCCACAGAAGCCTTAAGTGTTGCAATACCCATCAAACAAGTTGATTTGGGCGTGGCAATAAGTCATTTTGGGTATTCGCAATATAATGAAATGCAAGGAGGGTTGGCCTTGGCTCGAAGTTTTTCCAAACGCTTTTCGATGGGCGTCCAGTTCAATTATTATTCGGTGTATCTGTCACCCGCCGAAGGAAGCAAAGGCACGGTGGTGGCTCAAGTTGGTATGCTTTCAGAAGTATTGCCCGGATTCTTTGTTGGATTTCATGCCTTTAATCCTGCCCAAACTAATATAAAAACAGGCATTACTGAAAAACGAATTCCATCCGTTTTCAGCCTTGGGTCTTCTTATTATTTCACAGAGAATTTAGTTTGGCTGATTCAGTTGGATAAAGAAATTGACTACAATCTGCAATGGCGAACAGGCTTTGAATACAAGTTGATAAAGGAACTTTCTATTCGAATGGGTGCATACGGTAGTCCTTTTGTGCCAAGTCTTGGCGTAAGTGTGTTAGTTAAAAAATTCCGGTTGGATTTGAACTTTGAACAACATCCTACGCTAGGAATTAATTCTGTTTGTGGATTAAGTTACGCGTTTGGATGATCCGCCGCTACCTCATACTATTTATTCTAATCATTAGTAATATAACTGGTTTTGCTCAACAAGAAAAGCAAATTCCGGATGAACTGTTGGATGCTATTTTCTCACAAATTGCAGAGAATAGGGAAACAGAAGATATTGATCAAACACAAGTTTACGAGGACTTACAATACTTCGTCCAAAATCCCATCAACCTAAATAAAACAAGTAAAGAAGAATTGGAGAAGCTTCAGTTTCTCACAGACACACAAATTGAGAATTTGTTGTATTATGCAGATATGTATTATCCGATGGAAACTATCTATGAACTGCGATTGGTGGAAGGCTTTTATGGACAAGACATTCGAAATCTGCTTCCCTTTGTATATGTTGGTAAAGTGGACAAGCAAGCTCCGCCGCTAAAGTGGAAATACATACTGAAATATGGCAAACAGGAATTATTGACTCGCCTCGATCATGGGTTGGAAACGAAGGAAGGTTACAAGTTTGTTCCGGAGGAGGAACTGGCAGTAAATCCGAATAAGCAATATGTAGGCGACCCTTTTTATTATTCGATAAAATATCACTTTAGATACAGCAATCGCATTTTGTTTGGCTTAACGGGAGAAAAAGATGCCGGCGAACAAGCCTGGGGAAAGTATAACAAGGGTTTTGATTTCTACTCTGCCTATTTGCAACTGAATGATATCGGCAAATTTAAAACGCTAGTAGCAGGAAATTTCAGTGCAGCTTTCGGACAAGGCTTGGTGATGAGTACGAGCTACGGCTTTGGCAAATCTTCAATAGTGTTGAATGTGGATGCTCGCAATGAAGGTTTGCACAAATGCAGCTCCACGGATGAATATAATTTCTTTCGTGGGGTAGGCACTACCGTAAAATTAGGCAAGGTAGAGCTAACCGCTTTTTACTCCAACAAAATGATTGATGGCGACACCCTTGGAGGTTCGTTTTCCACCATAAAAACGGATGGATTACACCAAACGATGAGCGATTTGTCCAAAAAGAACACGGTAAATATGCAGGTAATGGGAACACATGCATCCTTCATGGTTCAATCGTTTAAAGTAGGCATGACACTTACCAATATGCAACTTGACAACAGTCTCAAACCTTCGCCTTATCCATACAATTTTTATTATTTCTCGGGAAAAGAACAAACGGCAGGAAGCGTGGATTACAAACTCCGTTGGCGCAGGTTATATTTCTTTGGTGAAACGGCAATAACCGACAAGACGGCAATGGCAACACTTAACGGACTTACCCTCAATCCAACATCAACAGTAAGTCTAGTGGTATTGCATCGTTATTATTCACCAAAATATGATGTGCTTTTTGCCAACGCTTTTGGAGAAAGTTCGCGGAATAATAATGAAGAAGGCTTATATCTGGGGGCGGAAGTGCATCCATTTAAAAATTGGAAGTTTTCGGCGTATGGAGACTGTTTCCGTTTCCCTTGGCTAAAATATGGTATTGACAAACCATCTACAGGTTACGATGTACTGTTTCAGGCGGAGTATACACCGAAACGGAATGTAAGTATGTGTGGACGATTCAGATTTGAGCAAAAAGAAGATAATGTAGCCAATGATACTGCTACCACCCCAACTATTAGCAATTATGATCGGGGTTCATTGCGCTATGTGTTGCAATATTCCATTTCTGAAAATTTGAAACTACGGAATTCCTTCGAAGGAACCTACTCGCAAAAGGCGGATGATGACCCGACATGGGGCTTTATGTTGGGGCAGGATCTAACTTATTCATTTACTAAAACACCTCTTTCATTCGATGTGAGCTATGAACTGTTCGACGCGATGAACTACGAAAATCGCATCTACACTTACGAAAAGGATGTACTCTATGCCCTTTCCATTCCTGCTCTTTATGGCAAAGGCAATCGCTATTACCTCAATATCAAATACAAATTAAGGAAAAACCTTTCGCTATATTTCAAGATAGGACAGACGACCTACATCAACAAGGACGTGATAGGAACTGACCTAGAAGAAATTCTGGGGAATAGAAAAACAGATATGCGGTTGTTGGTGAAGTGGCAGTTTTGATTCACACGGGGCTTCGACTGCGCTCAGCCGCCTTCCGACTGCGCTCAGTCACCTTTCGGGCAGGTCACAGGTGGCTTCGGCTACGCTCAGCCTCCTTTCGGTAAGTTCGTTGTGAATAAGAATAAAAGATGATTATCTATCTTATTAAAATAAATAAACTTTAAAAAATAACTGTCGGAAGGCGGCTGAGCGCAGTCGAAGCCCCGTGCACTAAAACATTGTCGGAAGGCGGCTGAGCGCAGCCGAAGCCCCGTGTTCTAAAGCGAAGCCCCGACACAAAAAAACAACCCAATGAAATCATACATGTATATCCTACTCTGTTCCGACGGAACCTATTATACCGGAAGCACCAAGAACTTAGAACGCCGATTGGAAGAACATCAAAACGGAGAAGGAGCCAATCACACAAAAAAGCGTTTGCCCGTAGAATTAATTTATGTAGAGGAGTTTGCCCGAATAGATTATGCATTTTACAGAGAGAAACAAGTGCAAGGATGGAGTCGTGATAAGAAAGAAGCGTTAATAAAGAGTGACACTAATTTGTTACATAAATTGGCAGAATGTAAGAATGAGTCGCATTATAAGTTTTTTAAGAAATAAGTCTATCACACGGGGCTTCGGCTGCGCTCAGCCACCTTCCGGTTAGTTCGTCGTGAATATAAGATACTATATATCTATTGACTATTGAAATAAATAAACTTTAAAAAAATAACCGTCAGGAAGCGAGCATAGCATTGCCGGAAGGCGGCTGAGCGTAGTCGAAGCCCCGTGTTCTAAAGTGAGCCGAAGCCCCGAATCACCACACCCCTCCAAAAAAACAAAAACAATCCCCCTCCAGATTGAATAAGACAAGAAAAAAATTGAATTAGATTACCACAAAAAGTACTTAGTTCCACACAAGAAGTAAATAGATCAGCTAAAAAATCAATTAGATTCTCAAAAAGTGCATATAGATTACCACAAAAATCAATTAGATTACTGTAAAATGTACTTAGATCACCACAAGATTCAATTAGTTCTGCTAAAAATCTACTTAGATTGCTGCAAGATGTTGTTAGATCATCACAAATGCACATAGATTATCACAAGATTTAAATAGATTATCAAAAAGTACATATAGATCTACACAAAAATCACTTAGATTTCCTCAAAATGTAGTTAGATCACTACAAAATGTAGATAGATCTGCTCAAGATGTTAATAGATTTACTTAAGAATCAATTAGAACCACACAAAGTATAGAGAAACCTTTACAAAAACATAAGAGAAATCATTCAAAACCTCCCAAAACATATCCAAGAAAAGACAAATCATGAAAAAAAGACAATAAAACTAGCTCAAAACTCAAAAAACCATCCAGAAAATGATTGAATTTAGACCCCAAACCACTTAAAAGGAGTTAATATTCGTTAAACATTTGACTGAAGAAACAATCAAAAACTAATACTTCGCGATATGTTATCCGATATACCGGAAGCTATATCAGAACTCAAAATCAGGGATGAAAAAAGAACCATTTCATCGAATAATTCCCTACTTCTGATTAGAAATAACGACAAGTTTTTTTATTCAAAACAATAGGAATAATGGATTAAAAACGTGGATAAAAACGGGTAATAAGCTGAACCACATGCAGCCACAAATAGGAGTGACCCAAGCTTCGAACCTTTTTTATTTAGAAAATAGGCAGTAGTTTTGTTGATACGTATTCGTAATGAACCAACGGAAAATACTATAAACCAAAAAGAACTAACCATGAGAAAGACCATTCTGGTAAAAAGCAACATGCTAATCCTAACACGCGACTACCTGCTCAATAATGCCTCCATCACAGCTTCAATAAGCCAATTTGCATTATTATTTACCCAGTTTACAAACGACATAGACCTATTGCAAAACCTGCGAGAACAATTCGCTACCAACCATAGCGGAGTAACAGAAAACAAAAACATCCTCAAAGCCGATTTAATAACCGAACTAAGCGACCTGATACGAAGAATACTGGTCTATGCCAAAATAACCAACAACCAAATACTCGAGACCGAGGTAAACTACACCGACAAAAAACTAGACGTACTAACCAATAACGATCTTTGCGATATATCCCAAATAATATATGCACGAGGAAACGCCAACTCAACAGCCCTTGCCAGCTATGGAGTGACAGCCACTACACTAAGCACCGTAAAAACTGCCATAGACAGCTTCACCCAAGCCTTGCCCCAAATAGCCCTCATACGGAAAGAGAGAAAAACGATTAACATGCAAATAGATGAGCTGCTAAAGAAAATAATGGCAGAACTCCATATACTGGACTGCCTGATAGACATACTCAAAAAGGCTCAACCCAATTTCCACGAAGGATACAAAGAAGCACGCCGAATAGATAAAACCGCCTTCAACACTCTATCCCTCATAGGTAAAGCAAAAGATGCCGGTACAGGCAAAGATTTAAGCCGAGCCACCATCAGCATAAACCCGGCCCTCACCACCGCAGCAGATACTACCACCACGGCACTAATAACGAAAAAAATAGCAGGCAAGGGGGGCTTCAAAGTAAAATCCCTGCCCGAAGGCAACTACACACTAACCATAAGCAAATACGGCTACGAAACACAAGAAATAAACTTTAGCATAAATGGCAAAGAAACCACCCGTGTACACCTAAGTCTGGAAAAACAAGAACACCCCGGTTGAAACACCCGACTTGGGCATTTCCAAACTTCCAGCTAGAAGTATGGAACCAACAAATCCATAACTCCACACCAAGCCAAGTAACAAGCTTTTTTGTTGAATCAGTTGTACCCAATAGCCTTATGAGCTAAGGCAGAATAATTTTTTAAAATATCGATTGATTTAATTTTAATTATCTTATTTTTGATGAGAGAATCGACAGTCACAAAAGGTATGCATACAAACCCTTATTCGCGTGGAAGCCATACCTTTATGACGAAGATAAACTAGTTTGGATTCAGTGTGAAAAGAGTAGGTGTTTGTTTTTAAAGAAAATTGATTTAGATTTGACATTTGAATATAAAAAGAATCATTCCAATAATTAAATTTTAACTCTCATGAAAAGAGTAATATTTTTAGTTTCAATAGTATTGACTGTTTCGTGCTACATTTATGCACAACAAACAAAGAATCCATTCTCAAAACTTGGTTATAAAAAACAAGTAATGTACACTTCCTCAAAAGGCGAATTTGAAGAGTTTCACAGCAATGCAGATGTTGTTGAAATCGGCTCAGTCTATTTCAATACGAAGACAAATCAAGTTGTTGGCTTTGTTAGTGAAGAAAAAGATAGTAATAATGTTAAACCTTCAACAACAGCTATGTCGGTTGACCCTTTGTGTGAAAAGTATTATTGGATTTCCCCTTATGCATATTGTTTGAATAATCCTGTGAAATTCATAGATCCCAATGGAAAGGATGTCGCAATTTTAATTGCTAGCGATGGAGCTGGCGGATATGGACATATGGCCGCAGTTATTCAAGACAAAAGCGGTAAATTTTATTATATGACAGTTGGAAATGCAGAAAGAGATGCAAGTCCATTAGAAATGTCTACAAGTGGAACTCGAGGAGGTATGTCTTTAGAACCTTTAGATGCAAAAAACATGAAAGAAGCGATTAATCTGGCTAAACAAGATGACACAAATAGCCCTTATACAGATCAAGTCGTATTAAAAACAAGTTCTAAAATGGATAATGCAATATATAATACTGCAACAAACGAGCAAGAAAAAATTAACTCTGGCAAAGAAAAATACAATTTACTAACAAATAATTGTGCCAATGTTGTTGTAAACGTTGTTGAAAATGGAACCAAAGTTGATTTGAAAGATGGTGTTAGCCCTTTACCAAATACCAAATTTGATAACATGAAGGAAAATGTTAAAGAAACACAGCTGGAAATTGACAAGAAAGAACAAACTAAATAAAAATAGAAGTTATGTCATTAATAAGGAAGTTAATATTACTATCATTTATTTTTTGTTGTTTATCTAGTTGCGATTATGTAAAATATTCTAAAGCAGTAAAAGAAGAAACGATAAAAAAATTTGATGTTAATAAAGAATTTATGCAAAGAATCTCTTTTGATGCATCTGTGCTGAAAAAAAATACGAATGAAGAGTCTTCAGATATTTTTAAATATAGCTTAAAATTACATTTATTTAATATGAGTGAAAAGCCTAACATTCGTACTCAATTTCCTCCATATTATACTTTTGAAAAAGACGCAACATTAATACTGATAGTAACAAAAGATATATATAATAAAGCAAAACTAAAGAGCAAACTAATCAAGCAAAGTAATTCCCTTAATATAACTGTAGACAACCAAATATTTAAGTATTTAAGCAATGAGAAAGACAAATGGTTACCTTGATTTATAATACCCATGAAATAATCTTTTTCAGAATAACTAAAAGGCAAATGAATATTATGCATAATTACCCAAAAGGCTGCATGTTTCTTTTATTTGTACTAGTTTTCACAACAACAAAAGCCGAAATCAGGGATTCTAATTATTTGAAAGCATATTCAAGCATATCAACTATGCTAACAGGTAAAGATTCTATTAATTTCAAACAAGCCGTTTTCATAACAGAAAACGCTTATTTTGACAACCAGTTAGATAAAAACATCTTTGATAATGCCGTCAAGCTTAATACATCCATTTGTAAAGGAATAATAGCTTCGGGCAACATTGAATACCCCGAAAAAGACAAAGAAAAAGCCACGGCGCAATGCGCCGTGTTTGTTTTTATGACAGATTCCATTCCTGTAAATACAAACGATAGAGTTGTTGTACACACGCCTTTTCAATACAACTTCGATGATTTTGCAGGGCAAAAAGACTGGTCGGATATGTTCGTTTCAACATTAATGGTATCGAAGAAAGGAAATTGTCATTCATTACCTTACCTCTATAAAATGATTATGGACGAATTGGGGCAACCTGCCTACTTATCTTTAGCACCAAATCATATTTATATCAAAGCTCAAAATAAGCGTGTAGGTTGGTACAATATTGAGCTAACTTGTGGCGATTTTCCAACCGATGCATGGTTAATGGCTTCGGGTTATATTCATACCGATGCTTTGCGAAATGGTATTTATATGGATACACTTTCACAAAAACAATCCGTTGCCCTCTGTTTAGTTGATTTGGCACAAGGTTATCAAGCTAAATTTGGAATTCAGGATGGCAGCTTTATTTTGAAGTGTTGCGAAACTGCATTAACCCATTTCCCGAAATATATAAATGCGATGCTTTTGAAGGCCGAGACATTGACAGCTTTGTACAAGCAATCGGATAAAAATTCAGAGCAAGGAAAAAGATTGTTTGCACAAATGAACGAGATTTATTCCACCATTCACCAATTAGGCTATCGGAAAATGCCACCAAATATGTATTTAAATTGGTTGAAATCCTCAGGAACCCAAACCACTAATTACCGAATGAAATCACTACTCAGAAGGAAACCAGACATGTAGAAAATGCTTATGAGAAATCTTGTCTTATCTATGTTACTGTTTTTGTCAGTTTGTGCAGTTCCTCAGACTTCACCAACTGTCCCAAATACTCAATTACCGAATATTCAACCGAACACACCAAATCCTTATCAATACCAAAACCAAACTCTGCAAAGCCCACAACAGATTAATCCCTATAATCCTAATGAGCTAACGAACTCTAAAAAAAGAAACGAAGCTTTAATTAACGAAGCCGTTGAATATCAAAGCAGATTAGACAGCAAAAACCAAATTCAAGCAGATGTACACATGCTTGCAACTAAAGGTTTTCCGTCACAATTATATCAGAACGAAACTGCAAGTTATTACAAGGCTTTCGAGGAAATCAACAATATGTTGCAAGGCAAACAACCGCTTAATCTCGGAAGAGCCGTTTTCCTTGTCGAAAATGCATATTACAACGACACATTAAATTATGACAAATACCAAAATAATCTGAATGAGCAAGTCAAACTTTGCAATGAAAAAATAAGGGAAGAGAAATTAGACCTAAATAATAATCTTGTAAAAAACATGATGCTGTTCCGCTTAATTTCTGACACTTTAAAGATAAAACCAAGAGGTGCAGAAAAGCCAATTACGCACTTACCAATAAAGTACGATTTGGACGATTACAAGTCTGAGAAGCATTACGACAGTCATTTTGTAACTAAACTAATGAGAAGCGGAATAGGTCAATGTTATTCAATGCCTTTGTATTACTTGATTTTAGCCGAAAAAATGGGAGCCAAAGCGTATTGGTCATTTTCACCGAGACATTCATTCGTTAAAATTCAAGACGAAAAAGGCACATGGTACAATCTTGAACTTACCTGTAATGCTGTGCTAAGCGATGCCCACTATATGAATAGCAGCTACATTAAAGCCGAAGCAATCCGAAACCATCTGTATCTCGAACCATTAGACAAACAAAATACTATCGCTGAACTTTTAATAAGCTTAGCTGGAGGTTATTATACGAAATTCGGATTGGATGATTTTTATCTGCAATGTGGAGATACAGCTAGAAAGTACCTTAAAAACGACTTGAATGCGATTATGAACACGGCAGCTTACGAAACAAGCCTGACTATGACTCTTGCTCATTTATTAGATGCGAAGAAACCTGAAAACCTGAAACAAAAATCACCCGAAGCCTACAAACATTATGAAAAAATGCAGGCATTATATAAGCAAATTGACGACATGGGCTACGAAGAATTACCTCCAGAAATTTATGCTCGTTGGTTACAACATATAAATAAATTGAAAGAAAAAGAGGATAAACGAAAAACTATCACGAAAAACAGTCATTAATTTTATAAGAATACAACCCCCAGATGAGCGTAAGCAAAGTTTGTGCGAGTTCCGCGTCTTTCGTCCCGATAGGAATCGGGATTAAAAGCAAGTCTCCAGACTTGCAGAACCAACGGTCTTGTAGCGAAGCGTACAAAAAGCTTTCTTTTTAAAGACGATCCCGATGAATCGGGATATATTGAATAAATGAAGAAATTATTTTAAACCTTATGCAGAAAATATTAGCAGTTTTTCCTTTATTGTTATTATCAGTTTATTTAAATGCTCAAATACCGATAGACAATGTAAGATTGTTTAGCATTGTAACCACAAACGACACTATTCAGTTTATCAGAATAGATGCTGATACAACCAAAACAAAACCAACAATTTTATTTTGCCAAGGCTCTTTGCCTATACCTTTAATTGGAAAGCATAAAGATGGCAGTTCTTTTATTTACGCTACCAATAATTTTGATTACAAGAAAATTTCAGAAAAATATAATATCATAGTTATTTCTATGCCGAACACACCTGTAGTTGCAGATAGAAAACAATTAAATCATCAATATGCTTATGTCCCAGACACATTAAAGCCTTACACTGTTGATAGGCAATATTGGAAAAACAATTATCTGGAAAAATATGTAGAAAGAGACAATAGAGTCCTTAATTTCTTACGGAAGCAAACTTGGGTGGACAAGAATAAAATTATTATAATAGGACATTCGCAAGGTTCACATATAGCACTCGAGTTAGCAAAACAAAATCAAGACATTTATGCTCTCGGATATTTTGGTGGAAATATATTAGGCAGATATGCGTCAATTATTCTTCAACAAAGGAATGCTGCAAACTCAGGAAAAATATCACAAGAAGAAGCACAAACCAATATTGATGATAAATATAGCTGGTGGAAAACTGTTTGTCGTGATACAACAGAGTTTTCTATTGAAAAAAGTGATTCTAAACGAGCTTGGAAAAGTTTTAGTCAACCAGATATCGAGCTATTGACTTCTATAAAAACACCTCTATTTATAGCCTATGGCACAAAAGATGACGGCGCTCAAATGGGTGATGTTATGCCAGTCTTTTTTGAACTTAAAGGCAAGACAAATTATAAAATGCGACCATTTGTAGGTTGCGGACATAATTTTGAAGAAATTAACCCAGATGGTAGTTCTAATTGGGATAAAATGCATTGGAAGGAAGCTATGAATGATTTTATCTCATGGATTGAAAACAGTAAGAATTAATAAATAAGCCCGATGGGCTTGCTGGCGCGGATTTACTTTCTTTGGACGTGATTAATAATTGCAATCCGTGCCATCCAATACAGAGGCCAATTGTAAAAGGTAAAAACAGGAAGTTTGAGTAAATAATGCGAATCAGGAGTTGAATTAGAACCACGAAGTGGTGGAATTATTATAGCAATATTTGCATGATATGGATATTAAATTCCGAAGGGATGAAATAAAATTATGTCATCCCTTCGGGATTAAAGCTTTTAGAATCTCTATTTTCTATAATAATCACATCCCTTCGGGATTAATATCTTGAAATCATTCAACCCCTTTTTGGCGCAAGAATAAGCGTAAGCATTGGTTCATCCCGAAGGGCCGGGATGGACCCAAAACAGAGGTAGTTTGTAACTATATGATTTTGAAAAAATCAAAATTAACAAAGGATGTCCAGCAAAAGACATCCTTTTTTTGTAGAAACACTTTATATTTGGATGTCGATTTGGAAATGAAGTTTTTTATCCAGTTGCAGACTGTGATCGTTTTGGGTTCAAGTTACCGCTTCGTTTAAACCTTGAACCAAAAGGGTCTTATTCTTTTTTTATTTACATTTGTAAAAAATCTAACATATAATTTGTATGACTAACCAAAAAGAAGAACTTAAACGAAGTCTAAAAGAGCGCCACATTCAACTTATCGCATTAGGAGGTGCTATTGGAGTAGGACTATTTCTAGGTTCATCAAATGCCATTCAAACAGCAGGACCTGCGGTATTATTATCGTATCTTATTGGCGGATTAGCAATTTTTGTAATTATGCGTGCATTAGGAGAATTAGCCATAGCGTATCCTGTAGCAGGATCTTTCAGCACCTATGCTCATGAGTTTTTAGGTCCGATGTATGGATATGTTACCGGTTGGACTTACTGGTTTATGTGGATTGTTACTTGCATGGCTGAAATTACGGCCGTAGGCATATATATGACTTACTGGTATCCCGAATCGCCACAATGGGTTTGGGCATTGATGGCATTATGTTTCATGACAGCATCAAATTTAATTGGTGTTGAAAAATACGGAGAGTTTGAATTTTGGTTCGCATTAATTAAAATCATTACTATTATCGCTCTTTTGGTTATAGGAGGAGGAATAATATTTTTCGGTATTGGAACTAATGGACATGTAATAGGCTTATCGAATTTGTATAATAATGGCGGATTCTTTGCCAAAGGATTCAGTGGTCCTATTTTAGCATTAGTAACGGTTGCCTATGCCTATTTAGGCATAGAATTAATTGGAGTTACTGCGGGAGAAGCCGAAAATCCTGAAAAAACATTACCAAGAGCCATAAATGGCGTTTTATGGAGAATTATTATTTTTTATGTAGGTGCTATTTTTGTCATTCTATGTCTATATCCATGGAACAAAATAGGAACGCAAGGCAGTCCGTTTGTATTAACATTTAATAAAATAGGAATTACCAAAGCTGCGGGTATTATTAATTTTGTAGTATTGACAGCTGCTTTATCATCATGTAATAGTGGGGTTTTTAGCACAGGAAGAATGTTATTCAATTTAGCTAATCAAGGTGATGCGCCACAGTTTTTGAGAAAATTGAACAAGGCTAAAGTTCCTGTCAACGGCGTTTTAGTATCAGCAGTTGTATTGCTTACCAGTGTTGCATTGAATTATTTAACTCCGGGTAAGCTTTTTAAATATATTACAGAAGTTGCTTCATTAGGGGCAATATGGGTTTGGGCAATAATACTAATATCACAAATAAAATATCGACAAAATTTATCTACAGAGGAGTTAAACAGCCTAAAATATAAAACACCATTATACCCTTATGCGTCATATTTAGCATTAGCATTTTTAGGTTTAGTAGTATGTATGTTAGGATTAGAATCTTCATCACGTATTTCTTTGTATATAGGCATTGCATGGTTTACATGTATCATTTTTAGTTATTACATTCGACGGAAAGAAGAATAACAAAAAATATAAGTTGATTAGCTTGGGGAAAGAGACCTCCCCTCGACTGGCGCGGATTTACTTCCGTTGGTCGTGATTAATAATTGCAATCCGTGCCATCCAATACAGAGATCAATCGTAAAAGTTGAAAACAGTAAGTCTGTGTAAATAAAGAAACAAGAGAAGATTCTTATTTTTAGGAGCACGGTTTACAACCAACGGTCACTGACTAACGGGAAGTAAAACCGCGCTAGCGAGGGAGATATGTTGATTGTTGACTAATAATAAAGATATAAATTGATTTCACGAATTTATTAAAATATGAGAAACACAATTTGGATTATAATATTAGGATTTACAATGGTTTCCTGCGACCCTGCAATTGGATATGAATATTATTTGAATAATAAGTCTGACAGTACATTGATAGTGGAGTTTAAAGGGAATGGATTTAATAGTACAAAAGGAGATTCAATTAGACTGGTTCAGCCAAAAACTGAAATATTGATTTATGAAACGGAGATGTGGGGGAAAAATCCACATGACGAAGGTGCTGATTTTTTAAGAATGTTTGATTCAATTTCTGTTATGACTAATAGTCATAGACCTATCAAGACAAATATTCATAAAAGGACAAACTGGAAATATGACAATGATATAAATGGATTATTTATTAAAACAGGAACAAATAAATATAGATTAGAATTGACAAATGATAGTATATAAAAATAATTAACGACCCCCCAGATGAGCGTAGGCAAAGTTTGTGTGAGTTCCGCGTCTTTCGTCCCGATAGGAATCGGGATTAAAAGCAAGTCTCCAGACTTGCAGAACCAACGGTCTTGTAGCGAAGCGTACAAAAAGCTTTCTTTTTGAAGACGCGGCAAACGTTGGCGGTTATTTATAAACACACCCCCCTATAGATAAAACCTCCGAATTTATTATCTTTGAAAAGGAATAAATAAAAACATAAAATGGAAATCGCTGAAAGAAAACATCTTAAAGAATACTCAACTTTAATTGGCAATCAAATAGTCAGCTTAATTTCAAATTTTGACTTTTCAGAACAAAAAGGAGGTTTTGATTATGTTACTAAAGCATCAGCTGTTTTTTCATCGAACATTGAAGGAAATAGTATTGATTTAAATTCATACATGAATTATGAGCTAAATAAACAAATTTTCAAAGTTGGAAAAGAAATTGAAGAAATTGAGAATCTTATAAAAGCATATGAATTCGCTCAAAATAATAAACTCACAGAGTCTAATTTACTTTCTTGTCATAAAATATTCTCAGAAACATTACTAATCAAAAGCAAAAGAGGAAAATACAGAACTGAACAGGTTGGAGTATTTGGCAAATCTGGAATAGCATATTTAGCTGTAGAACCGGAATTTGTTGAGAAAGAAATGAATGCCTTTTTTAATGAAATATCGAATCTTCTAAACAGCCAATTATCAGAAGAGGAAGTATTCTACTTTGCGTCAATGATTCATCTTCGATTTGCTCATATTCATCCGTTCAGAGATGGAAACGGAAGAGCTGCACGGCTTTTGGAAAAATGGTTTATTGCTCAAATACTCGGTAAAGCCTTTTGGAAAATCCCCTCTGAAGAATACTACAAAGAAAATCAAGCAAAATATTATGAAACAATTAGCCTTGGAGTAAATTTCTATGAGCTGAACTACGATAAGTGTTTAAGGTTTCTTGAATTGCTTCCTAATTGTTTGAAATAGATAAATGAAAACCTAATAACCGCTATCGCACAACTTGTCCCGACACACAGGCCCCTCCAACAATGTAATTAAGTTAATGCTGAAAGCCTTTTTAGCATTAGCGTTGGGCAAAGCCCAACGGGTTCAAACGGAGGTCAAGTTTTCCCTGAAAGGGAAATAGCAATATATGCTTTCGCTCCTTCAGAGCTATTGGCGGTGTCATTCTCAAAACATAGGGCGTTGCCCTATGCTATTGCTAAAGCTCCTTCAGAGCATTTTTCCTTAACTTAATGACATTGATCGCGGCAAGCGTTATAGAGATAAACTTTAATAAACTTTCGTTGAGACATATTTCCCCAAGTACTCCTGCTCCGTTTGGCCGGGTGTAGGAATAAGTGTAGCTTTCCGATTGAGTACATGTAGATCCATAATAGAAGAATAACCCGAGCGGCAAATAATTTGGTTGGCAGCAAGCAATTGTGCTTTGAGTTCGGGAGTGGGTAGGTGAGAAACCACGGTGATATTGTCAAGTTGCTCGCGTATAACTTTTTTCTCAGGCAAGCCTCTTACTATTAATACGGTTGTTTCTTTGCCTCGCAATTTCTCCATCCATTCTTTCTCAAACAAACTTCGTTGCGGTTCAGGGCCGGAAACCACTACCACCGTGTGATAAGTTTCAGTCGGTGTTATATCCGGTGTGTAAGCAAATCGAGACTGACAGCCAATAAATCGGGCATGTTTAGGCAACGAATATTTATGAGCCAAGTCGCCCGATAGTCCGCCATTCTCAGCCTCATCGGGAATCCAACAGGCAGCGTAACGATTAATAAAAAGGCGGTGAATTAACCAGCCCGGACGTTCAAATAATTCGAAGCCTTTGGGCATTTTTATCATCATTTGATGCGTGATATACACGCAGGGAACCAACCTTGTCCACAGGCCAAAACGGTTATCGGAAATTACTTGCGTAATGCAATATTGACCAATATAGATTTGCAATTGCCTATGTTCGCGCCAAATGTCAAATAATATTTTTGGCAAGCTCAACATTAATTTCCCCGCTTGAAATTTACTGGTAGAATAACGCACCGAAAAGGAAGGAAATTCTATACACTCAAGCTGAGGGAATTCCTGTTTAAGCAGTTGGAGCGGATAACCGTCGGCTGCAATAACTATATCATGTCCTTGGGAAAGGAGTTCGTTGATAATAGGAATGCAACGAGTGGCATGTCCCAAACCCCAGTTAAGCGGCGCAATCAAGATGCGCTGTCTTCCTTTTATGATTGGTATGAAGTTATTTCGTTGCATTGTATTCTATTTTTGCCGTCTGCTTTAGCTGACGGATCTCTGATATATTTTTGTATTTGGCTTTAGCCACATATAGATGAGGCTAAAGCCCATCTTTAAATCTTTTTGTTAACCGTCAACTAAAGCAGACGGCAATAAAACGCTACCTTCCACTCACCACACAAACCAATTTAAAGCGTTTTGTTGCACCTTTGTTTGCATTGAAGAGCTCTACATAAATCACATAGATGCCAATATTGGCAGGTCGGTTGTCGTCAGTACTTCCATCCCAAGTAAGTATTCCTTCGGTGGATAATAAATAGCTTTTGTATAACGATTTTATCTTTTGTCCGCCTACATCAAAGATAGTGATATTTGCCATCCATCCGTTCTCCTGCAAGCTATAATGTAAAAGTAATACATCATTGTCTCCATCATTGTTTGGCGTAAAATTTTCATTCTCAATCCAAAACTCTTTTGGCTTCTCCGTACTGCTTATATCCAAATACTGCGAATTCTTATAGCCGGGCGTGCCGTAATTTACTTCCGATGAGGCCGAATGCCAACTCTTTGAATCTTGCGTGGGTAAGTCGGGATTAATGCGCTCAAGAGAAACCCCTTGTTCATTCTTAATAAGAGGATCATGCCATTTCGGACTATACGAGAGTTCGTCGTAAATGGTATCTTTTGCTGCATTGCAAATCACTACCGTTGCGCCATCGTTGTTTAGCGCAGGCCAGGAAGTCATAGCTGCAAATCGGCTTTCTGTGGGACAATTAAAATACAAACTATCCATACTGGGGGTTTTGCAAAGAGCGATGTATCCTTTAGGAGAGATGCTGGTGCCTAGAGGAATAGCCGAACCGGAATTAACTGTGCCATCCGTTTTTCGAGTGGTAACTTTGAGTCCTGAAAGATTCAACACCTTATCCGACTTATTATATATCTCCACAAATTCTTGAGCTGTTTCCGGACTATTGAATAATACTTCGTTGATAATTATATCGCCTTGATTCGGTTTTTGTGAAAACTCCGGGTTCTCCGGGCTTATTGGAATAGTCGGAATAGAAAATGACCAGGTTGAAGT
>Ga0265338_10001815_pt1 | contig 33546 bp, 28 predicted proteins | sample 42126metaG_FD_193579 | JGI IMG/M metagenome (GOLD analysis project Ga0265338, IMG submission 193579) | Rhizosphere microbial communities from Carex aquatilis grown in University of Washington, Seatle, WA, United States - 4-21-26 metaG | ecosystem: Host-associated > Plants > Roots > Rhizosphere...
AATCCGTGCATCAATATATTTGGTCGAAATGGAAAGAGGGCTGCGATTTCATGCTCGATAGCGGCGAGCGATGCGGCTCGAGACGAAATCTCCAACAAGATCACATCGTCGAATACTCAAATGGCGGAGAGACTACGATTGAAAACCTAAGGCTCGTTTGCGGCCCCCATAACCGCCACCGGTCAGGCTGCGCTCACTAGCACGGTCCCCGCGACAAAACCCATACTCCGAGCCGCGCGCCGGGACCAGCTGCCAAGCCCCGCGCCAATCTCAACCCCCATCGCAGCTCCAAATCCCCGCGTCACCCAAATCCGCCCTTCCCCTAGCCAACCAAAACGGTAAGCGCAGAAGCCCCAAACGAACACAGTCGAAGAAGCCACGCAGAATCCCTAAACCCCAATCGACTTCCGAATCAAAGAGTTTCACTTTAGATACTGCCCCACTAAAGTTCGCGTCGCGCATGGCGTCCGTGCGCGCTTCCCGCTAACGTTTGCAAAACGTAAATAGCCGGGGGGCGATTATGTCTTTGATAGGGGCCGTTCTTTGTTTTTTCACGACGCTGGCAAACGCCGCGACAGTTCCGGCGGGACAAGACCTGCGCTTTCAGAATGTCGTCGATCTCGTGCAACAGCAGCATCTCAAAACCATTGAGGATGCGCTTCCCGTCCTAACCCAGAAATACCCTGAATATTTCAAGTTCAATACGCTCATGTACAACAGCATGAGCCTTCAGGAATCCACTTTTACCAACCCGCGCGTGATCGTGTTCGGCCCTGAAGCGAAATTTATCATGGCCTTTAACGGCGACTCGCAAAAGCGCGGGGGCGGCTCGTTCGAGACCGTTGAATACGACGGCCAGAACCACCAATTTCTGTTCCGCGAGATCGCCTTCAAATACCCGGGTTATAATATCAACCTGGATCCTTCAGAAATTGCCTATCAAGACGCGAACATTGCGATTTCGAATCCCAATCCGCAAAAGTGCACGGCCTGCCACGGCAAGAATGCGACCCCGATTTGGGCCACTTATTTTGTATGGCCGGGGGCTTATGGCAGCGACGATGACGATTTAACGATGAGCCTCGATAAGCAGAGCTGGAACCCGAACAACGAAGACTTCTTCAGCGCGAGCACACGTCCGCAGAGCATGGGCCGCCAGATGGTGTTCAAGCCCGGCTTTAACGACGACGAACTAAGTGGAATGCTTCAGTACTTGCACGTGAAGCCGCAACATCCGCGCTACAAATGGCTGCCGGCGGCTTTTGCCGAGCCGGGATTGTTGCGTTATGAAAAGGGCGAAGTGCTGGCGAATTTGGATTATTCCGCGGAAGCCAACGCCGAACGCCAACGCGTGAATGCTAGCTATGACTGGCCGTCGCGGCCGAATGACTTCTTTCAGTCGATTTTGATTCCGCTCAATCAAGACCGCATACTCAATAAGTTGAGCCAGGCCGGAATCAACAAGGGCGCGTTTGCCGGCCCGGCATGGCTGCAACTCGAGAAATTCGAGTCGTCTGTGCAAGGCGGAGCAACGGTTCTGCATGACCTCGCGGGCGAGATCGCAAAAGAGCTGACGGAGTTCTCATTCAAGGGCCCACGCCCGGATGCCGCCGCGGTTGAAGTCCTGTTGAAGACGAACTTCACCAATGAGATTCAAAATGTCAGACAAAAGATCATGATTGAGCAGAGTGGGTTCACAGCGAACTCGCTGCAATGGTATCCGTACGCCGGCGACACGGCTCCGCACACGCGCGATGGCCTCGACTACTTAGGCGATCCGGTTCCGTTCTATACCAATCTCTTGGGGTTGGGACAGTTCACGGACGTCGACACGATCGCCGTTCATTTGGAAACCGACGATATGGCCGCGATTACGATGTTAAACATCTTGCTGATGGATAAGGGCGTCGACCTGCACGACTTCTCAACCAATTTCCTCCATCAGAGTTTGTCATTTCATGATGGAGGTTTGCATCAGGTGATGGACTACTTGGGAGTCCAAGGCAGGTTTTAGAGGCGCGTTCGATCACTCGAACTCGCATTCCAGATTCGGACTCGAGGCATTCGCATTGTAGGCCTCGAGAATCGCTTGGTAGCGGGCGCTGGACACTTCCATGAAATCCTCGGTCATGTCGATCTCCTGCGTACCGAAATACAATTTCTTTTTCACTGAAAGTCCTACGCGCGCAGGACCATGCGCAATCGAATACAACCGATCGTCGGAGGACAAAGTCCAGCTATTATCAGGCGCAATGGCCTTTGTTGCCCACGCCGTCCACTCCGCATTCTTTACCTGACCCGTGCCTGAAAACGCGGGCGCGATACGATTGCCATCCTTATCAACAACGTTCGCTTCGAGCGTATAGGCCAAATCCGCGCCGACCGTGAAATCGACTTTATAAGAGGTCACGCGCCGAGGATTTTGCGGCGATTGGGCGGCATATAGACAATCGGTCACCAATTCGGTCATGGTTCCCGAGACTTTATCGACCGTGCGTTTTACCACCATGTTGGCGATGGCGGTTCCATCAGCCTTCATTCTCGTGCCGTAAAAATATTGGTCGGTAGCCGACGCGGACGCCGTCGCACGACTTTGGGCTCTCGCCGGCAACGACGAGCAGGAGCACAGAACCGTAAGACTTAGTGTTAAAAATAGCGATTTATTCAACATGAATTAACTCCCCTTCAAGAGAACACAGGTGAGGGTATAACCGTGAGAGGGTGGCTTGTAAAGATACTAAAAATGAAGTATCATTATACGTTACCGGTAGTACTCTGGGAGGTTACAATGGGTCCGTCGGACGCACTTCTCTTGGCTCTCAAGAACGTTTTGAAATCCAAGGGTCTCACCTACTCCGACCTCGCTAAGAGCTTAAAACTCAACGAAACCAGCGTAAAGCGATTGATGAGCGGCCGCACGCCAATCACCTTGAACCGGATCGACCAAATTTGTGAGTTCGCAGGCGTCGATTTCTTTGAACTAATGAAACTTGCCCGGCCAGAGGCCCAACAGGAGATCACACAATTTAGTTTAGAACAGGAACAGGCGATCGCCGAAGATGACGACTTATTTCTCTGTTTTTACGGTTTGGCCAAAGGCCTCGCGGTCGAGGACATTGTCGCCAAATATCGAATTTCTCTCGCCCGCGCGCAGAAGGCACTCCATAAGCTGGCTCGGATCAACGTCGTTGAGGTTCTTTTGAAGGATCGGGTGAAATTCCTAGTTCCCAGATCCGTGCGGTGGCTGGAAGGCGGCCCGCTTTCGCAAAAGTACGAAAAAAATATGGAACGGGACTTTTTATCGCATGAATTTATAGCAGGCCATCAGTTTAGAAAGTTCGTCACCTTTTTCCCGCTTTCGGATCGCAGCAAGGCTACGGCGACGCGCAAGCTGCGCGAACTTGCCTCCGAAATCCAAAGTCTTTCCGAGGTCGATATGGCGGTGGAAAAAAATCTGAAATCGAGCGCCACTCTGCTGATTGGATTTCGCGAGTGGACGCCCGCCGTTTTAGACAAGTATCTGAGGTCCTAATTGGTTGGAATCCCCGCAAAGGGGCAAGTCACCGGAACCTGGCCCGAAATCAAACATTGTGGATACTGTTCCGCAAGTGTGGCTTGGTCCGGGAAAAACTGAACCAAGTTGCCGCCCTCGTCGACGAGCGCCGTACGGAAAAAATATTGGGTCATCGGGATCAAGTGTTCGACACCAAGGCTAGTCGTCTTATTCGTAATCGGCAGATCGGTCGTTGCCTTCGCGTAGAGCGGCGAGGCGTGGGCCATGTCGATGTCCGTAATAAAAATGCGAATGCCGGTGAGATCGGCGCCGTAAGGCAGAGTCGTTGAACCCATCAAAAGATTGGCGAGTTTCACGGAATTTTGCGCAGGGATTGCGGTAAAGCCACCGAGGCCGATCGCGTTCGGTACGCCGAAGATATTGAAATCGGAAACCGCATTAGTCGAAGTCGCGCCCGCAGCCATCGGCGAAAAGACATTGACGGTCACCGTCATCAACGCCTCACCGGCGTCCAACATGGAGTTCTCATTGGTGTCGTCAAAAATCACGAAGCTGCCGTTTTGATTCAGGCCTTCGCAACTGCCCTGAGCGCCGGCCATATGCGCGCAAAGATCCGACCATCTCACACTGACTGAAGTTGCCGATGGGTCGACTGGATTGAAAGTCGAATTCGTTTGCGGGCCGGTTCCACTATCGGCGGCCGCGCGCAGCGTGTGGCCGTCGCCGCCTGTGACCTTTAAAGTCGTAACTAGGGAATCGTAAATTCGGGTTTGATTACAGGCGCAGAAGTCTTGGCGGTCGCCGACAGTGTCCGTGCAGCTGGTCGTGGTCGCGCAACTGTTGCAGGTTGAATATTGATCAACGCCAGTGCAAGCCAAACCCGCCGTTCCGCCGACGATCTTAACGACCTTACCATTGCCGGCGATTTGGCCGGACGAAATGCCGCTGATACTGATGACTTGAAGGTTAGGGCTGGCGAAAGCCGTGGCGCCGAAAAACGCGCCAAATGCTAGAAGTTTACGCATGTTGAGTCTCCCCTAAAACAGGTAAGACTCAATCCTCGGACGCATCATCTCCATGGTCAACGGGTTGTTCGGGGACTTCAGGCTTCGGTTGCTTTTTCAGATACTCTTTAACCTTGATGGGATCGGGAGCAAGCAACAAGAACGCTTGTTTACCTTCGACTCTCGGTGGTGTCTCAACGAGTGCCACATCCAGCAGCATATTTTCAACGCGCTTGAGTGTCGCCATTCCGAACTCTTGGTGCGCGAGTTCGCGTCCCATAAAACGCAAATTCACTTTCACCTTGTCGCCTTCGAGTAAGAAGCGCCGGGCGTGCCGGACCTTCACGTCGATGTCGTGATCGTCGGTGCGCGGGCGCACTTGGATCTCTTTCACCGTGATTACGGTCTGCTTCTTCTTGGCTTCTTTTTCTTTCTTTTTGTTTTCGTATTTCCACTTGCCGTAATCCATGATTTTGCAAGTGGGGGGAGCCGCGTTTGGCGCGATTTCGATCAAATCCAAACCTTTGGATTCGGCCATCGCGAGCGCTTCCCGGGGAGACATCACTCCAACCATTGTTCCATTTTCATCAATCAGGCGAATTTCACGAGCGAAGATTTCACCGTTTACTCTCAGGCCACCGTCATCACGTTTGCCTTTGCGAAATTTGTCGCCGCCGCCTGGACCGCGCGAGCCACCTCCGGGTGGACCTTTAAATGGACGAATGTTTTGCCTCCTGGTTAGGTTGATTGGATCCGGCCGCGTAAACACTGCTCAATAGGCGCTCACGGATCTCATGTAATAACTGATCAATCATTGTTTTCGGATCTAAACCGTCAACTTGCTTGCCGTTGTTCAAACGCACCGACACGGTCTTGGTATCGACTTCTTTGTCGCCCAAAATCAGCATGTACGGAATTTTCTGCAGCTGAGCCTCGCGGATCTTGTAGCCCAGTTTCTCGCCGCGCTCGTCGAGCGTGACGCGAACGCCGGCGGCTTTCAGTAAAGCCTCGAGCGAACGCGCGTATTCAAGCTGGCGGTCAGTGACCGTCAGAACCGCGACTTGCACAGGGGCCATCCACAGTGGGAAGTGGCCGGCCGTGTGCTCGAGGTAAACGCCAATGAAGCGCTCGAGCGATCCTAAGATCGCGCGGTGGAGCATTACGGGCGTGTGCTCTTTGTTGTCTTCGCCGACGTAATTCAATTGGAACGCGTTCGGCATATTGAAGTCGACTTGCAAAGTTCCGAGCTGCCACGGGCGCTTGATTGCGTCGACGAACATGATGTCGAGTTTCGGTCCGTAGAATGCGCCGTCACCCGGGTTGATCGTAAACGGCAGATTGAGCGACTTGAGCGCCTCTTTGAGAGCGCCTTCGGCCTTGTCCCAAATCTCGTCCGTGCCCATGCGCTTTTCAGGGCGAGTCGACAGATAGATATGGAAGTTCTCCATGCCGAGCGTGTGATAAACTTCGTTGAGCATGGTCATGAAAGTCGCAATTTCAGTCTGCAGCTGATCGACGCGGCAGAAAACGTGAGCGTCGTCTTGGCAGAACGTGCGCACGCGGTTCAAACCGTGCATCACGCCGCTGCGCTCATAACGGTGCAAGCGGCCGAAGTCGGCCACACGCCACGGCAGTTCGCGGTAGGATTTGCGCTCCGCTTGATACAGCAAGCAGTGGCTCGGGCAATTCATCGGCTTAAACGAGAAATCGCGCTCGTCAATGTGCGTGAAGTACATGTTCTCGCGGTAGTTCTGGTAGTGACCCGACTGGTGGAACAACTCGACGTCGAACACCTGGGGCGTGATCACTTCCTGATAGCTGTACTTGCGGTACTTCTCGCGAATGAACTTTTGCAATTCGTTGTAAATGACCGTGCCCTTCGGCGCGAAAAACGGCCCGCCGGGCGAGAACTGGTGGAAATAGAAAAGCCCGAGTTCCTTGCCGAGTTTGCGGTGGTCGCGCTTCTTGGCTTCCTCGAGATTTTTTAAATGCTCTTCGAGGTCTTTCTTGTCGTTGAACGCGGTTGCATAAATGCGCTGAAGTTGCGCGTTCTTTTCGTCACCGCGCCAGTATGCGCCCGCGAGACTTAAGACTTTAATCGCTTTGATCTGGCCAATGCGCTGAACGTGAGGTCCGCGGCAGAGATCGAACCAAGGCCCCTGCTTGTAAATCCCAACGGTCGTTTCACCTTTTGCGGCAAGATCGCGGATGATTTCGGCTTTAAAGCGCTCGCCCATCTTTTCGAATGTCTCAATCGCTTTGGCGATCGGCCAATCTTCGCGGACCACCTGCTCGTCGCGCTTCATGATCTCGTTCATCTTCTTATCGATCTTTTCGAGATCTTCGGGAGAGAACGAGCGCGGGCTGTCGAAATCGTAATAGAATCCGTTTTCAATCACGGGACCGATAGTGACTTTCACGTCGGGCCAAAGCTCTTGAACGGCTTGCGCCATCAAATGCGCGGCTGAGTGGCGCACAACTTCGAGGCTTTCCGCATCTTTCGGCGTGATGATCTTAATTTTGTCGCCGTCTTTGAGTTTGCGGCGCAAATCCGAGACCGCAGTTTCGTCGTTTACTTTTCCACCAAGCGTGTCTTTGGCCAAACGTGGGCCAATAGAATTCGCCACCTCGAGCACTGTGGGCTCATGGTCGAAGGTCTTCTCGGAATTATCGGGTAACCGAATTCGAACGGATGACATGGATTAACGTGTAGTCACGGTGAAAAGAGAAGTGCAGATTTTGGAAATGCGTGATTCCATGTCCCCTCAGAATACGACTAGTAGCGCTCTAAGTCAATAGAGCGGCCACGGACACGGATTATTGCAAGCTGTCATTGGGCCTAGGCCCCAAATACCAGCACCGTTCGCTCTAGACGTCGATGACGCGGGTGTGGCCGTAAACATCCCAATAGATCAATCCGTCGGTGCTGTAGCGCCAGGCGATAACGGCCGGTGCGGCGACCATCAGAACGAGAGCCAACGGCGGCATAAAGATCATGATCGGAACCGCCGCGATGGTGACTCCGTGCTTGAGCGCTAGGTCGCGGAGAAACATTTTAGGAACCGGGACATCAGTCCCGTCTTCATTCACGACTTTAATTTTCATCGCCATCTTGCCAAGGGATTGACCCTTCAAGATCCAGGGGCCGAACGTAACGAAGACCATTCCCGCCAAATAGGTCGCAATTTCGACCCATGAAGCTTTGCCTAAAAAGAGTGTGGCCACGAAGGAGATCGCCGCATACAGCAGGGAATCGATAAACACTGCTGCGAATCGGGTCGGTACTGTCGCCAGAGTCGCGCGCTCGTCGTCGCCCTCGGGAGGCTTGGTTTTGGTTTGCTCGTCGTTCACGTCACGAATCGCGGGCGGTTCTGTGTGAATGTGCTGCACGAGATGCTCGCCCTTGACCGCGACGGGCTTTCCTTGCGGCTTCTCGCGGGTCACGCGCGACGCCTGAGCTTCTATTAATTGGAGCTCAAATCCACCGAGCATGATCGTGTCACCAGGCCTGATGGCGCGCCACTGATTAGGAGCGATGCGGGCGCTATTAATAAAAGTGCCGTAGCGGGAGTTGCGGTCGGCGATGAAAAAGCCGTCTTCGTATTTAACGACGCAATGCTTGCGGCTGACGCCGTCGACTTGGATGCCGGCCTCGCGGCCGAGCGGAGTTTCGTCCTGAATGGGAATCTGGATGTGGGACTTCCGGTTAACCAAAAATCCTCGTGGTGCAGGCAAAGCTTCGGCGGACATGGATGCTCCTCGTTCCCGTTTACCATTACAAAGCCGGTGCCCTTCGCGGGCGCGTATACTTGTTCCCGGCGTATCATTTTGAGATTTGATGTCTAGGAAGTAGTGGGGGTTTGTTGAATGTGACGTGTGTTCAGTCTTTAATCTATCTATGGAAATTTTAAGACCGAAAGCCTTGCGCCCAGGATCCACCTTAGGAATTTTCACCCCTTCCTCGCCCGGCTACATTTTCAACGAAGGACTGTTTGCCAACGGACTAGATACACTGAGGCGGCTTGGCTTCAAAATTAAGCTCGGAAAGTTGACCGAGGCTCGAAGTCATGAAGGCTACCGTTCAGGAACTCCGAAGGCGCGCGCCGAGGAGTTTATGCAATTGATTATGGACCCAGAAGTGGACGGCCTAATGTCTACAATCGGCGGACAAAATTCCTCAAGTCTTATCCCCTTTTTAGATTTCGCGGCCATTCGCCAAGCGCGAAAACCTTTTTGCGGATTTAGCGACGTGACTTCGCTGCATTTGGCGATCCTCAAATATTCGGGACTCACGACGATCTATGGCCCGGCAGTCATGTGTTGGTTCGGCGATTGGCCGGATGGCGTTCCCGAAAGCTCACAGTGGTATCTTGAAGCCGTCTGCCAACATCTCAAGGGCGAGCGCGAAGTGAGGGTTCCTGACCGCTGGAGCAACTTCAAACGGCGTTGGGACAATGGCGACTGGAAAAAGTTGCCGCGGGAATGGGAGCCGAATCCGGGCTGGAAAACTTTGCATCCGGGCGTGGCCCGCGCGCCGATCCTCGCCGCGAATTTGAATACTCTCGCCAGTGCCGCAGGAACCACGTATTGGCCGGATTTAAACGGCAAGATCTTGCTGCTGGAAGATATGGAAGCGACGTTGAGCCGCACCGAACGCCATCTCCGCCAACTGAGTTTCATAGGCGTTTTTGATCAGATCGCAGGTCTGATCATCGGCAAGCCCGAGTTCTACAATCAGGAAAGCGCACCCTTTGGATACCACGAGTTGTTTAGGGAAATTTTAGGAGATCGGGGCTATCCCATAGTAGGAAATTTCGATTGCGGCCACTGTGTTCCGATGATTTCGATTCCTCAGCTCTCCCAGGCGGAGCTTTCTGCTGAGGAATCGGTCAAATTCCGGTTCTTGGAACCGGGCGTTTCTTAATAAACGACGTGATGGATTAAAGCTTCGTGCATGCGCGGATCTTTGACCGGCACGACCGGATGCTTGCTCAGGAAACGCGTCACCACGAAGATGAACAAGCCGGCAAAGCCGCCGAAGATCAGGATCTCGGGAATGCCGAGGATGACTTCGTTCTTGTTCAAGTTCGGGAACGCGAGCCAATGCAGATCGATGTACTGCATGATCAAAATCAAGATCGCGATGGCCTTCAGCATGTTCGGATCGCGTTTTGCGCGACGGGACAGCAGAGCTAAGAACGGAACCACGAATTTGAACGTCAAAAGTGCGATAGACATGATCGTCCATGCGCCAGTGACACGCGGGAGGAAGAACGCGGTCTCTTCCGGCAAATTCGCATACCAAATCAACATGTACTGAGAGTACGCGATGTACGCCCAAAAAATCGTGAAAGCGAACATCAATTTGCCGAGATCGTGCATGTGGTTCTCATTCACCCAGCCTTCCAGAAGACCTTTCTTCTGGCAGTATTGAATAAGGAGAATCATTGCGGCCATCGTCGACTGGAACATCCCGCCGAACAAATAGACGCCGAAGATCGTGCTGAACCAATGCGGCTGGAGACTCATCATCAAATCCACGCCGAAAAATGAGAACGAGATCGCGAACGTGAACATAAAGGCCGTAGCCCATTTGACCGACCGCGGAGTCAGACTGTCATCGCCCGTCGTATCTTGTCTCACCGAATAGCCGACCAACTTGTGATTAAACAAGAGCCAAATTGCGAAGAAAACAATTGTCCGTGTAATCCAGAACGTCGGATTTAAATATCCTGACTTGTGCAAGAGAAGCTCGTCGCCGGCGACTTTGGCTTTGTCCATCCACTCGAAGAGATACGGACTGCCGATAAAGACGCCGATCATGGCCACCGCAGCGGTGGGAATGAAGGCGGAGAAGGCTTCGCAAAAGCGGCGAACCGTGACCGACCAACCGGCGCGGGTCATGTGTTGAATAGCCGCAAAGAACAAACCGCCGATCGCGAGAGTGAAGAAATAAAAGTAGGCCACCAGGTAATCATACCAAGCGCGTTCCTTATCTTTCATCAACATCACGGCGAAGGTCGCGGCACCGACAAACATCAGCGCGGCGCAAACTGTCTTCAGGCGCGGGGAGACCGGGAGTGGTCCGGGAGTTTTTCTTGTAACTGCTGCGGATTGAGCCATTGGAGCTTCCCTTTACTTCGCTTGTTTCTGCAAGGTGCGGACGTAGTTCACAACCGCCCAGCGCCGATTCGCGTCTGTGATTTGACTTTGGTAACTTCCCATTACGCCTTTACCCATAGTGATCGCATGAAAGATACGGCCATCGGTGTAGCCTTTAGCTTCCGCGCTGATCAAATTGCGCGGCTTCACGCTCATGTGCGAAGCGATGCGGCCATCCCCTGCTCCGGTGTCACCGTGGCAAAGAGCGCAGTAAATTTCAAAAGTGTCGTGACCGAGAGTCATCGTTTCGGGCGACATGTTGCCCTTGAGAGGGTTCGGCTGCTTTTCAGCGCCGGCCGGATCGTTGGCGTACATGTAAGGCGGATTTCCGCGCGAGATCGTGTGATCGGGCGGCATACGCATCTGGACCTTGTCGTCGTGATGATCCCAGCCCTGCGATTTGATCGCCGGCTGATCCATCATATTGGTGACCAGTTCGATATTCGTCTGATTGGGACCGCCATTGCAGGCTGCGAGAGCGAGAAATGCGGGGATGAGGAGAATGTGCTTTGTCATTTAGTACTCCGCCCGCTTCACTTCGATGGCGCCATGGTCTTTCATGATTTTCTCAAGCGCTGCCGAGTTGAAACTCGTATCGTCTTCAGGAATAAAAATCGCAAACTTGTGTGAGGTCAGTGCCGGATCGATAACCGGCGGGTCCACCTGCGGAAGTCCACAAATCCCGAGTAAAGCTCCGACCGAGGCCAAAGCGCTAAACAAGATCGTACACTCGAAAATAATCGGAATGAACGCGGGCAATGACCACATCGGCTTACCGCCGATCACGAGGGGCCAATCCACCGCCGAACACCACCACGTGAACCAAGTTCCGAAGGCGCAACCGCTCAAACCGAAAACCAAAGTGACCCAAGGAATCCACGAGAACGGCAAGCCCATAGCCTCGTCAATTCCGTGGAGCGGAAATGGCGAGATCGCCTCGAATTTCGTACAGCCGCTGGCGCGCACTTTGGCGGCCGCTTCCACCAATTTATGTTCGTCTAGCCAAATTCCGGCGAGACCGCGCTTGGATTTGGGGCGCCCCGCCTGGATGAGTTTCTCAATGATGTCCATGGTTGCCTCCGTCGTGGCCCACCGTCAGCACCGTTTTGACTTCGGCAATCGAGATGGCCGGCATCAAACGGATGTAGATCAAGAACAAGGTGAAGAACAATCCGAAGCTTCCGAAGAGAGCTCCGAAGTCATAGAACGTTGGAATCCACAAACCCCAGTTCGACGGCAAGAAGTCGCGATGGAGCGAGGTGACCGTGATCACGAAACGCTCGAACCACATACCGATATTCACGAAGATCGAGATCACGAACATCCACGGAATATTGCGGCGGAAATAACGGAACCAGAACAGCTGCGGGATAAACACGTTACAGGAGATCATGATCCAGTAGGACCAACTCATGGGACCGAACGCGCGGTTCAAGAACACATACTGTTCATATTCATCGCCGGAGTACCACGCGATAAAGAACTCAGAACCGTACGCATAGCCGACCATCAGACCGGTGGTCATAATGATCTTATTCATCGCTTCCATGTGATCGAGCGTAATGTAGTCCTTAAACACAGGAACTACTTCGCGCACGATCGACATCAGCGTCACCACCATCGCGAATCCGGAGAAGATAGCTCCCGCGACGAAGTAAGGCGGGAAGATCGTGGTGTGCCAACCAGGCAACGATGAAACCGCGAAGTCGAATGACACGATTGAGTGAACGGACAAAACGAGAGGCGTCGAGAGACCGCAGAGAAGCATGTAAACCATTTCGTAATGGTTCCAATTGCGGGCGGTTCCGCGCCAGCCGAGCGACGCCAGTCCGTAAAGCCGCTTACGCCATTTGTTCACGGCGCGGTCGCGAATCGACGCGAGATCAGGCACCATACCGATGTACCAGAACACGGCCGACACTGTCGCATAAGTCGAAACGGCGAACACGTCCCACACGAGCGGCGAACGGAAGTTCACCCACAGCGGTCCACGTTGATTCGGATAAGGAAGCAACCAGTACGCGAGCCAGGGACGGCCCGTGTGCAACACAGGGAAGGTACCGGCGGTCATCACGGCAAAGACGGTCATCGCTTCCGCGGACCTTGCGATCGACGTGCGCCACTTTTGGCGGAACAAGAACAAGACGGCCGAAATCAAAGTACCGGCGTGACCGATACCGATCCAGAACACGAATGTGACGATGTCTGTTCCCCATCCCACCGGATGGTTAACCCCCATCATTCCCATACCGTACCAAACGATCATTCCCTGAGCGAACAGGTAGAGACCGAGGAGAAGTTGGGCGCCGCCCATTCCGAGGAAGTACGCGGGACCCGGGACGCTTTCAACCAAAGAGCAGATGTCTTTGGTCACCGACTCGTAGTTCTTGTTGTTTAAGATTAAGGGTGACCGGCTAATCATGAGTGCTGCCCTTCTTCGCTATGATGATATTCACGAGTTGACGGAAGATCGCCCTTCACCTCGCCGTTACGCACTTTCACTTGGTAACGGACAGAGGGTCTGGCGTTGAGTTCCTCAAGTAAGGGATAAGATTTTGAAGCTACGTATTGCTGCTTAACTTCGCTCTTCGCATCGTTCAAATCGCCGAATGTAATCGCGTGCGTCGGGCAAGACTGTTGGCAAGCGGTGACGATGTCGCCGTCTTTCAGAGTCTTGTCTTCGATCTTCGCGCGGTACTTGGTGTAACGGATTCTGTGCAAGCAGAATGTGCACTTCTCCATAACCCCCCGGAAGCGAACCGTAACTTCGGGATTCAGAGCCATTTTCTTGGGCTCAGGGATATCGTTGACGTAGTTGAACCAGTTGAACCGGCGTACTTTGTACGGGCAGTTGTTGGAGCAATACCGCGTACCCACGCAACGATTGTAGATCATGTCGTTCGTGCCTTCGTCACTATGAGTAGTCGCAGCGACCGGACAAACCGTTTCGCACGGCGCGAGGTCACAGTGCTGGCAAGTCAGCGGCATGTTCACGACTTGGGGTTCTTCCGGAGTACCCGTGTAGTAACGGTCAATGCGGATCCAATGCATCTCGCGGCCCGTGAGTACGTAGGTCTTGCCGACTGACGGAATATTGTTTTCGCTTTGGCAAGCGATCACGCAAGATCCGCAACCGGTACACGTGTTCAGGTCAATGACCATGCCCCACTTGTTGCCTTTGTACTGATGCTCACTCCACATCGTGCTCATTTCGGCGCGCTTGATCTTACCACCCGGTTTCATGAGGTGATCTTTCAATTCTTCTTCGACGACGATTTGACGGCCTTCCATCAAGTGGTGGCCTTGCACGCACGCTAGAGCGTCAGACTTATTCAAAACCGTAACGGAAGTTTCTAGACCGGCGGTCACGCGGCGGCCATCTTCCCAACTTGCGAGAGTCCACGCGTTCACGCCGACACCGTCAGCGATTTTGCCGGCACCTTTGCGGCCGTAACCGGTAGCCAAACCGACGACGCCGTCCGCTTGGCCGGGCTGAATGTGAGCCATGACTTCGACACTATTCTCACCGACGGTGAGTTTCACGAACTGCGCCTCTTTCACGCCGAGCTGTTTTGCATCCCTCACTGAGAACGTGGCGTAGTTGTCCCAAGTGATTTTGGTCACCGGATCCGGGAATTCCTGCAGCCAAGTGACGTTGGCGAGTTGGCCATCGCCGAAACCGACGGTGGGATAAAGAGCCAGCTCAAAACCAGCTTTGCGGGCTGCGGTTTTGCCCGCCGACAAGGAGTCTGCACCCACCGCGCGCGCGGAACCCTCGGCATGTGCGCTCGGCAAAACGCCCGACTGCAAGAAATCCACCCAGAACAGGTCAAAGGGTTTCGCCCCTTTGTGCCCGGCATAGATGACGTCTTTCCAGTTGGCGTGGAGATAATCGAACCAAGTGTCTGAATTCTTCGTGCGCGCCGAACCTCTGCCAAGACCTTTCACCCAAGCCAGCATGCTGTCTTGAAAGGCGCGGGTATCATAGAGCGGACGGATCGTCGGCTGCTGGATGCTGATGCTGCCATCCGGCGTCTGCATATCGCTCCAGTTTTCCAAACTGTGATGATCGACGGCGACATAGTCGGCGAGTTTCGATGTCTCGTCGTTACGGTCGCCCGTATAGATCACCATCCCCGCTTTCGCCACTGCCTCACCAAATTTGGCGTTGTTCGGCATCGTGTATGCGGGATTCGAACCATGAATGATCAGGGTATTAATTTCTTTGCTGTTCAACGCTTTCAGGAGTTCCGCCATGCCATTGCGGCCACCCTTGCCTGCGGCAAGAACACCCGTCGAAGGCGTGATGGTTTTACCGTCGTTCTCAAGAATAGCGTTTAAAAAATTCACTGCTTTTTGCAATTCAACGGCATTTTCGGTTTCTGAGACCAACCCGCCGGCGAGGACTACCGACTGACCGCGGTTCTTCCACAGTTCATCGGCGATTTCCGCGACGTTGACGCCAAGCTCACTCTGATTTTTCGCGAAACCCGAGAGCACGTGGAGCACGTGTTCGTTAGAAGCGAACTTGGATTGTTTCTTCACGCTGACGATTTGATTGATCAACGCCATCACGACGTCGAGTGATTGTGACGGCTTGATACGGAAGCGCTGGTCGGCGTTGCTGCCAGTAAGCGTGAGCAACGACTCGAACACCACCAACTTATTCATGTTCTCGCTGGCTTTACGGCCGGCGGCGAACTGGCGATTAAATTTGACTGGAGTCAGCCACGTGCCGAGGAAGTCGTTGTTAATCGCGACTATATATTTTGCTTTGTCGAGGTGGTAGTTCGGCAGAGTTTCGCTGCCGAAAGATGCTTTTTGAGCAGCCGCGAGATCGGCGTACGACAGATCGTCGTAAACGTATTGCTTACCGCCGCAGGCGCCCAAGAACTCTTCCATCAACGTGTTCGTGGTGGGAGAGAAAACGGTGCTGGTCAAAACCGCGACTTTGCCTTTTTTGAGCTGGTCGATCACGGCTTTGTCGAGGTCTTCCCATTTGATGTTAATCGTCTCGTGGTTCGAGCGCTTTTCGTTTTGTAGATTGTGTTTTGCGCTCGTGTAGCGGTCCGGATCGTAAAGCTTCATTATGTTCGCGTGGGCGCGGACGGACATCCCGCCTTTATTGCAGGGATGGTCTTCGTTGCCTTCGATCTTGATCGGGCGGCCGTCACGAGTGGTGACAAGGATGCCGATACCTTCCAAGCCGTCGACGTAAGACGAGGCGTAGAAGTTCGGGATGCCGTGAATCACATCGTAAGGTTTTTTCGCATACGGAATAATCTTTTGAGCCGGGCGGCGCACGCAACCGAACGAGGTCAGTGCGATCGACGCGCCCATCAGCTTCAAGAACTCCCGGCGTGCCCAACCGTCTTGCCCATCCGAAGACTGCAAGGGGCTCGAACGGAATTCCGTCTCGGCCAGTTTTAAAAATTCGGGATCATTGCGCCACTGTTCGAGGCTCATCCAATATTTCGGACTGCCAGCTTCGGGAGTGGGATTATTTGTATCGTTGTTATCCATAGTCGCCTCGATCTAATAGTGACAGGTACTGCAGTTCGTGGGTGCGTGGTTCTCAGGTTGGCGGTGACAGTTCACACACCAGCCCATCGCCAAACTCGCGTTTTGATAAACCTTGGTCATCTCGGCCACATTTCCGTGGCAAGTGACGCATTGTTTGCCCGCTTTGATATGCATGGCGTGATTGAACTTCACGAACTCAGGCAGCAGGTGAACCTTGTTCCACGCAATCGATTTACCCGAGTTGTAAGCTTCGGTGAGTTTTTGAATCCAGGGGCTGTCGGTCTTCACTGTCATATGACAGTTCATGCAGATGTTGAGGCTGGGAATAGAAGCATGGCGAGTGACTGCAACACTCGTGTGACAGTATTTACAGTCAATTTGCATTGTCCCCGCATGGAGTTGGTGCGAGAACGGGAGCGGCTGGTCGGGCATATAGCCCTTATTGTATCCAATCACGACTTTGTTATTTGTCAGTGCCCAGACAAATACGCATAAGCCACAAAGACCACAGACCACGACCAAACCAAGGAGCTTTTTCATGAGCAAGACCCTACGTTAACCTTCACAGTTGATTGGCTTTTTCTCAATTAGTTCTCAAATAATTAAACTTAGAGAGGAACCCCTGTCATCTACTCGTTTGAATTTTTGGGCGCCCATAACGCACTGTTGATACATAGGCGACATAGAGCCAATGCAAAATCACGAAAGCCGTCACGTACTCAACTCCTCCCGCACCGAAGCCGTACGAGTGAAGGCCTGCACCGAGTACGAAATTCACTCCGTACCAAGACATCATCACTAAGGAAAAAGTTATGACTGCAGCTGCGGCCAATTGGAAGTTCTTGATCCATCCGACCAATCGCCCGTGAAGCACGGCCACGTAGCCTAAGAGAGAAATCAGCGCCCAAGTTTCTTTGGGATCCCAGCCCCAGAATCTGCCCCAAGAATAGTCGGCCCAGATCCCTCCTAATATAATGCCAAACGCTAGAAGCACGATGCCCACTTGCATGGCGCGGTAGATGCTCTGAGTGCCGGTGCGAATTTGTTCCGCGTATTTCACTTCGTCTTTGAGAAAGAAAAACAACATCACGTCGCCCACTGCGAATGCCAAGAAGAACGCCGCATAACTGAGAGTGATTATCAGTACATGGGTGCTGAGCCAGAATGTGGAGCGCAGCACGGGCTCCAGAGGCTCGATGCGCGCATCGAGTACGGTCGGCGCGAGGTCCGTTAATATTAGACAGAAGATCGCGACGGTCGAAGAACAGATCAGCAAAAGTTTAGATTTCTGAACTTTGTAGAGAATCAACCCGATGGCGACGCAGGCGAAGGGAACCCACACCACTGTCTCATACATATTAGACACCGGCGGACGGCCGGCGAGATAAATTCGCAGGGCCATGCCGTATGCGTGCAAGGCGAATCCGCCGAGCAGACCAACCCACGCCACGGGCTCCGCCCATTTTTGATTGGCGCTCATGCTGAGGAAGATGCCGATCATTCCGATCAGATATACGATCCAAGCCCATTTGAAGGGATGGAAGCGGTTGAAGTGCAATTCCCATCCGATGCGGGTCATATCGGCGTATTTATTCGGCGCTTGCTTTTGCGCGAGATCCATAAAGTTTTTAACATCCGTCTTGAGCGCGTCGCTCGCCTGCGGAGTTCCGCCGTTCGCTTGAGCCGCCGATACGGAGTCGATGAAGTCTTTCGAAATTTTATAAAAACCGTCGCGCAGTTCGCCCTGAAGTTCGGGCAGCGCCTTCCACTTGTCGCCCGCCGGATCCGGCACGAAGCGAAGGGCTTCGCCCGAGCGGATCGCTTGAAAGAGCGCCAACTGGTTTTCAAGGCGTTCGACGGCTTGAAAGTACGGATTCAATTTTTCTTGGCGATCGAGTTTGCTCTTTAACTCTTCCGCGATCAGCGGCAAGCGCTCGTTCGTGAATAGAGCTTCGGGCGTATAATATCTGTCGGTGCTCGTGATCTTGAGAGCTTCTTTAAGGCCCGAATGGCGGAGCTCTATGATGGGCGTCTTCAGCCAGTGATCGGGAACGAGCAGCCAAGTGAAAATAATTTCTGTGGCCGAACGCCCTTCGTAACTTTGCTTGCCGTAGATCAGCTGCAGTGATTCGCGCGCGAACGTGTCGAAAGGCTTGATCCGTCCCGCGTCTTGAATCGGAAGCGTTTCGAGCGGCTGACCAACCTGCGCCCACGCCGGTGCCGATAGCACCAAGGACAGTAAAAGGAAAAGACGTTTCATGACCTACTCCTTCTTTTTATTAAGCGCCGATACCCACTGCACTCGTTTAAAATAAAATAACAAAATCGAACCAATGACCATCATCATCGAACCAATATACTTGATCCAGCGTCCAGGATCGTGGTTGACCGACAACACGGAAGCGATCGGTTGCCCACGTTCATCTTTTTCAAAAGAACTCTGATAAAACGTAAAACCCTGATACTGAAGAGGCTCGTTCATCGAAATCTTCACCGTGCCCCGGCCGGGCACTTCGACTTGGCTTTCATAACTCGAAGGTTTCTCGGTGCCGGGATCAAAGCCGACCGTGAACTTGTCGAGCTTGAGCGGAAACGCCAATTCAAGCGCGCGGTGCCCGAAACGGACAATGTACATGCGGTCCGCCAAATAAATTCTCAACACCGTATCGAGGCCAATCCAATACTCCTGGCCCTGAAAAAAGAAGCGCAGCGCGGAAACCGAAATCGGACTCGCGGTGGGACTAACATCGTAAGTCACCTTTTCGCGCGAATGCGGCAGGTAGCGGAGAAGGCGGAACTTCATGCCCATCCATCCCGTCTCGACGGTTTCACTCTGTTTAACTTTGCCCTTTTTGCGGATCGTATTGTCTTTGTTGTAGATGACGTAGTCGAGCGTGTCGCTGCCGGGCTTGGTGATGACGATAACCGCATTGCGGCCCATCGGCTCGGGCACCTTATCGGCGAGAATTACTTTCGCGGGGCCGAGGTCGATTTCGGCGCCGCTGTGTAAGTTTTCGCGGCGAAGCCACTGCGTGAGATTGACGTTCGGGTTTTCGAGCTCGAAGCGGATCGCAGGCCCGTCCCCATTGTTGTCAGTGCCGCTGATTTCGCTCTCGCGGAACGCGAACTGCTCATACTGGACGAATTTCATTTCGTCCGAGCCGAGATGAATGATGAACGGGTTTTTCTCAGTCGGCGGATGGCGCAGAAAATCGACGGGACTCTCGAACATCGGCCGGAACGAATTGCCGTCGAGAGAAGAAAACACGGCGAGTTCGCGGTCCTTCACCATGATCGTATTGCGCGACTGCCCTTGCTCGAACGTCAAAGTGCCGTCGATGCCGTACTTCTGCGTGAGCCACGAGCCGAAGAGCAAAATAATAATTCCGATATGGGCGCAAACGAAACCCGCGTGATGCTGTTTCCAGGGCCAGCGGTCAACCATTACGCCAATCAAGTTGATGATGAGCGCAGCCATCACGATGTACATCCACACCGATTGATACACGAGTTTTTGCGCGACTTCCGAATCGTAGCGGGCTTCCGTGATCGTGCCGACGGCCGCAATCGCCGCCATTCCCAGAATCACGAAGATCGCGAGACGGATGGAAGCGAGAAACTGAAATGGAGGTTTGAGTCTGGGCAACTTTACTCCGGCAAGTTTTCGAAAATGTATTTCACGGCCGAGCTCAATTTCTTGGAGAGCACTTGAGCTTTGTCGGGAAGCAGCTGCTTGGTCTCTTCGTCCATGTACAGCATGCGGTTGATTTCAACTTGAATGGCGTGCTGGCCTTTGTCCGGCTTACCGTAGGTCTGCGTGACCCGGCCCCCCACATACGGCCAATTGACCCGCACTTGTAACCCCGCCTGTTTATAAGCTTCACACACTAACTCTTTGTACTCCACAGAACAGCTGCGGCCTTCCCAATCTGAAACGACAATTTCAGCACGGGTTTCACCCGGGTCTTTGTGGGCGCTCGTGCCTTTGGACGGCATCGAGTGGGCGTCGAGGTGATAGATCGCCCTGTGGCCCTTCTCGCGGAAGTAGCCGTACATGTCTTTCACGTCGTCGTGAAACGGTTTGAAGTAGCGTTCAACAAGCTGATTGTGGAGAGCCTGAGAAATAGGAGCCGGCATCAGTCGCTCGCCTTTGGTGGTTTTAATCCAGTGCAATCCGGTGGTGAATTTTCCCGGCGGATTGGGGCTGCCGATCACCGATTCTTGATCGACGTCGTCAGGCAGGCGATTGAGGTCGACCACGTAGCGGTGCCACTGGGTTTTGACTAAACCGAGCTTGAGGTCGTCGATCACCGGTTGATAGAGGCGGTCGACATAGCGGTCGACGTCGCACATGACCAAGGGCTCCGCCAGGCCGTGCAACCACGGAGTCTCAGCAGGAATGCGCTCACCCGAGTGCGGGATAGAGATGAAAAATGGCTTCATCGTTTACTTTCTTAGGTTGAAGGCTATCATGGGGGAATCTGGCCGATATGACAAGCGAGCCGCGGTGCGAAGGAGGCTTTTATGAAAGCGAAAATCTACACCAAAACGGGCGACAAAGGTCAAACGTCATTGGTGGGAGGCACACGCGTCGCGAAAACTGACATTCGCTTGGTCGCCTACGGAACTTTGGATGAGTTGAACAGCGTATTGGGAGTGGTTCGCAGTTCGCTGTCCTCGGCGGCACTGGGCGAATTTGGCGGTGCGGTGGATGCTTCGCTGCAAGTGGTGCAGAACAATCTTTTCAATATCGGTTCGCATCTGGCGTGCGAAGACGCGAAATTCGCGGCGGCATTGCCGGGGTTGAGCGCCGGTGGGCTCGCGGCTCTCGAGAAAGACATGGACGCGTGGGAAGCGGAGTTACCGCCGCTGCGGAATTTTATTTTGCCCGGTGGCTCGGTTTTGGCGGCTTACGCGCACTTGGGACGAACGGTGTGCCGGCGGGCGGAGCGCGAGACTTTGCGGCTGGCCGCGGGCGCCGAGGTCTCGTCTGAGTACATTGTGTATTTGAATCGTCTAAGCGACTGGCTTTTTTTGCTCGCGCGGGAGTTCAACCATCGCTTGAAGCAACCGGAGTTTGAATGGAAGAAGGGCTAGCGCGCCGCTCCACCCAGGCACTGCCCTTGCTCATAGGTTTCAGATCCTAAAACCTGAACCTTCAGAGCGAATATGGCGTATTTGAATGCCCTGATAGTTACATTTTGCGCGCTGTCTGCGGCGTTCTGCGGCCTGGCTACGGCACACGCCGAACCGTTGACCGAAAAACAAATCGACGCAGGCGCAAAACTCCTGGCAGAAGATTTTCGCCCTTACGTCATTGAACTCGACCGCGACGTGACCGTTTATCATTATTTTAAGAATCCCAGAATCACCGAGGATCTACCGCTCCACGATCCAAGGTGGGAACATGAACTCATCAGCACGCTCAATTATTACTGGGTTGAGGATCAATATAGCCTGTATGGACACGATCCCGTTTACGCGGCCGCCGATCCTTATGTATCAAACCACTATGGTGATCACTTGCTCGAAGTCACGCTTCCCAAAGGCACTCACGTCTTAGTCGGTCATCGCGGCATCAAACTTTCGGCTAATACTATCGCGGCTATCAAAGACGGTGGTTTGTATCCCGACATCCGTTTCGACTCGGAGTTGGACTCCATTCCGCGATCGGTTCTCGCGCAAGCTTTAGCGCTCCTCGACGTTGAAGTGGCGACCTACTCTTGGTCCAACGGCGATCCGTTCGCGAATACCGTTTGCGCACAAATCTGGGGCACGTTTTTGCTGCTGGGAACTCCGACAGACATGAGCAAAGTCGCTCAAGGAAAAGGGGCGATTGCAAAGCATATGACCGTCCGCGGATATTCGGTTCACGCCCAAGATTTTAGCGACCCTGAAAAACGCGATGGCTGGGCGCACATCAAAAAATTTACTGACGTATCCAATGGCAGCGACTCCTTCTCCAAAGAAGAAATCGAGCAATGGCGCGACAGCATTTATTCATGTGATGGGGTTCATCCTTCAGACGAACCGCAAAAATTTAACAAGGCAGACAAAAAATGAGATTTCTAGAGTTAACCGCTGTTTTCATCGTGTCCTTTCTCTCTCTCGCGCCCGCCGTGCACGCCACTCAGCCAAACGACAAGCAGGCCACTGCCGCCGCGAAACTCTTGGCCGACGATTTTCGCCCGTTCGTGATTACGCTAGACCGCGACATCCAGGTTTACCATTACTTTCAAAATGAAAAAGTCAGTGGCGACTTGCCGCTCCACTCTTGGGAATGGGACCACCAACTGATGCGCGGATTGAATTACTTTTGGGCCGCCGACCGTAACGACGCCGTCTATGCGGCTATTGATCCCGCGATCTCGAAAGGTCACGGAAACCTCATGCTTGAGGTGACACTTAAAAAAGGCAGCCGCATTCTCATTGGCCATCATAACATTCATATTTCCAGCGAAACCCGAGCGGCGCTCGATAACTTCGGCTATTACGATGACTTCCGTTTCGATGGCGCCATTGAGTCCATCAACCGGGCGATTCTTGCGAAGGCTTTGATCAGCCTCAATGTTGAAGCCGCGACCTACAATTGGGGAGGTCCGGCGCCCAACATCGCTTGCAATACGTCGCTCGCGACTTTTATTCTCTTCGGCACTCCGAACGATCTGGATGCGGCAAAATACGGAATGGGAGTGATCGCCAAGACCATGTCGGTGGCCGGTTATACGTCTGACGCCGCGGACTTTTCGGACACGGAAAAGCGCGATGCGTACACGCGCATCAATCGCTTCCTCGTTAATTCCAACACGGCAACCCTGGCGGGAACCTTCGCGAGCACGCCTGAGCTTAGGGGTATCTCACGCCTCGAGAGGGACGCCTGGAGCGACATGATTTTTACTTGCGACTCCCACCACTCGGCGGACGAGCCGCCGGCGTTCCAGATAAAACAATAACACACGGAGAACCCATGAATTTCAAAACCGCCACGCTTGTTGCCGCTTTGTTATTTTCCTTAACCGCTCACGCCAAACTCTCAGCTGGCGATTTGGCCGGCGATTGGATCATAGATCATTTGGACGGAACCGCAGAAATGCAGACCTTTGATCCGGTGAAAATGACTGTCACTTGGCAAACATTTGATCTGAAGACGGGAAAACCTACGCTCAAAGATTTGTGCCACGGAACATACTCATTTAACTCCAACACGGGAGAACTGAACGAGTCGTTTCCGACCTGTGGTCAGAGCCAACAGGCCAGTGAAAAGCTCAATTTTGCCGAAGCGGAAATTCCTAAAATGGAACCTCCCGGGTTCCGTTGGATTCCCATTTCCTATGAACACCTCACACTGGCGACTTTCAAAGCCGCCGGGACGCTGGGCATTTATCTAACGGTTGACCTCAATACGGCGCAGAGTGGAACTATCTCCGGAATTGAACAGACTTGGCGTAAGCGCTAAGGCCTGCTACTAATTCGCGACCGCTAAACGGTCCGCGCGCAAATTCGACCAAAACCACGACAGCATCGGATCCATATCGATGCTTTCCAAAACCTGGATCTCACGCGAGGTGAGGTCTTGGATTCGCTTCGAGATCGTGTTGCCGGGACCGATCAATGCCAGTTTCGTGACATCGTTTTCCTCGGCCAATTCGACGAGCATGCGCTCGATTTCGCGCGAATCGCTGTTCTGGCGGTGGAAATCGCCTTTCTCGTTGCGGCGGAAGATGCCATATTCACAGAGTTGAACGCCTGCCAAAACCGGGAGTTCAAAGCCGCCCGAAGCCGCGGGCACGGGACGTCCCGCGACGCCGGTCACTGCGGAACTCTGTTCAACCATCTCTTGGAAGGTGATCTTGCCGAGCGCCACAAGCAAGGGCGAGTCGCCGTTGATCGTGCCGACTACATATTCAGGCAACTTGTTCGACTTTAGGTAACGGTCCAGCAGGCCGACTTGTACGACGGCTGTGGCAAAGGCTTTTAGTTTAATGTGGCCGAGGAAAACCGAATCCTCGCTGGCGATGAAGTTGGCCAGATCGAGTGACGTTGTCGCCAACGAATCCCAGATCTGTTGTGCCTCACGGATGCGCATGACCACTTCCGGTATGCGAATCACGTTGGTGCGAATGTCTTGAAAATCTAAATTACTGGCCCCGTTGAACACGAGTGCGTCGCGCATGTGCTTTCCCCCTATGACTTTATTTTAACCCAGTTTTGAATCCCCATTCATAACCAGGTGCTCTGTCCCCCAAGACGGAGCAAAATGACACTAAAGCAAGCAGTGTGCCCCGATGAATCCGCTCCAGCTCGACCAAGAGCGGGGCACGTGTCCAGACCGGACAGAGGTCTATGAACACTTTTCATCCCGTTGTAATTGACGACTTGTCCTAGCGATTTGATACACTTACGGAAGATGAGTCTGTTCAGCAGTAGCACCACGATATTCAACCGCGGACCTAAAAATCGGCCTCCCTTTGAGGCGTTCTATATCTACATCTTGGCTTTACTCACTGGCTTTCTAATTTCCGATCTCGGAATTTTAGCCGTGCGTCCAGGAATGTTGCCGACGTCGGCGCCGCCGATGCGGCCCGCTCCGCCGCCACGGATGCAGGTTTCAAACATTCAGCAGTATCAGAAAATTAAAGACCGCAACATTTTTAACTCCGACGGAAAGATTCCGCCGGCACTGACTTCGGACGGAAGTTCGCCCGATCTCGAGGCGCCGCCGGTCGCCTCGCAACTTCCATTGAAACTCGAAGGCACGCTCGTCCACGCGAACCCGAAGAGGTCCGTCGCCACCGTCAGCGGCAAAGGCAAGGGTGAAGCCAAAGCCTACATGGTCGACAGCGAAATTGAAAACATGGCGCGCGTGACGAAGATTGAGCGCCGCCGCTTGATTTTCCGCAATTTGAACAACCAGCGCCTCGAGTTCATCGAAATTCCCAAAGATTCGAGCGTGACGTTAAACGTGAAAAACCCCATCGTCGGCAATGAGGACGTTCAGCGCAAAGGTGACTTCGATTTCACCATGAAGCGCTCAGACATTAGCAAATACACTTCGGATCTCGGCAGCATTTTGCAGCAAGCGCGGATGGTGCCGAACATCGTTCCAGGTTCGGGCGGCCGCGTAGATGGTTTTCGTTTCGTGGCGATTCAACCCGGCAGCATTTATGAAAAGCTTGGCTTTAAGCCGATGGATGTGATCAAAGGCGTGAACGGACAAGCTGTCAACAGTCCGACGCAGGCAATGGAATTGTATAATGCATTGAAGGGTGAAAACCGGATTGAGCTCAAGATCGAGCGAAACGGTCGAGACGAAACGTTTAAGTACGACGTGAACGACAACTAGCCCAGGAGGGGCATATGATACGGAATCTCATCTCCACACTCGCCGCACTCGCGATTGCGAATTCGGCTTTGGCCGCAACTCCACCACCACCTCCTCCTCCGATGCCGAATGTCGGCGGCCCGGCCGCACCTGCACCTGCACCAGCTGCAGATAACAAAGGCAAAGAAGCCGAAGGCGAAAAGGGTTTCACCTCGAAAAAGACCGGCAAATCGATGTCGAAGGCCGAGATCGAAGATATCAACAACGAAAACTTCCCCGACATGATCGAATCGTTCGACTACCCGAACGCCGAAATCAACGACCTCGTTCACGCAATTTCCGAATTGACCGGCAAAAACTTTATCGTCGACCCGCAAGTGCACGGAAAAATCACAATCATTGCTCCGTCGCGCATCACTGTGGCGGAAGCCTACAAGGCCTTCTTGTCGGCGCTCGCGATCAACGGCCTAGCGGTCGTTCCGGGCGATGGTTTCTACAAAATCAAGCAAGCGCGCGCCGCTCAGCGCGACAATATCGACACATTTTCGGGCGCCTACTATCCGACCTCTGACCAAATGATCACGCGGATCGTGAAACTGCGCTACATCAGCGCCGATGAAGTGAATAAGCAGCTGCGTATCTTGACGTCGAAAGATGGTGAGTTGGTTCCTTACACGCCCACGAACTCGATGATCATCTCTGATTACGGCGCAAATATGGACCGCATCATGAAGATCCTTGCGCAACTCGACGTGCAGGGTTTTGAAGAGCAAATGGAAGTGATTCGCATCAAGTACGCCCGCGCGAAAGACATCTCGGATCTCATCGACCAAATCATCAACAAGGGCAAGAAAGACAATCAATTCGGCGGCGTGCCCCGCTTCCGCCCCGCCGGCGAAACTTCCGGCGGCACGTCTGGCGCCGAAGTCTACTCTGTCGTCGTTCCCGATGACCGCACGAACTCGATCATCGTGGTCGGCAACAAGGCCGGCGTCGATAAAATCCGCCACCTCGTGAGCCGCCTCGACTTCCCGATGCGCGCCGATGAGCAAGGCGGATTCCACGTCTACTATCTCCGCCATGCCGAAGCTGAGCCCCTGGCGAATATCATCAATGGGATTGCCGGCGAGTCGAAGAAGGCCGTCGATCAAGCGAACCAAGCTAAGACTCCATCGGCCGGCATCGGCCCTGGCGGCATGATTCAATCAGGTCCTGCCGCGACCGCGATTTTCGGCGGCGACGTGAAAGTTTCGCCTGACAAATCGACAAACTCCCTCGTGATCGTGGCGAGCAAACAAGATTATGAAACCGTGAGAAACTTGATCGCCAAGGTCGATATCGCCAAAGACCAAGTATTCATCAAATCGATCATCATGGAAATGAACACCAACGATACCGATCAGTGGGGCGTCAACTACTACAAGTTCGGCGGCGACCCGCAAGGTATCGGCCGGATCGGTTTCCGCGGCGGCGGCATCGACTCGATCATCAATCCCGCGAACGACAGCGGCGGTGTGCTCGGTTTTGGAACCGGCGGCAACATCAGCATGACGATCGCCGGAACGCCCGTGCAGGTGCCGTCTCTGAGCGGTTTGATCAACATTTTGAAATCTGAGGTTTCGGGAAATATCCTCTCGACGCCCCAGGTGATGGCACTGAACAACGAAGAATCGACGATCGAAGTCGGTTCCAAAGTGCCTGTCGCGAAGAACGATACGGCAACTTCGGCCGGCGCCGTGACCTCGAATATCACACGCGAGAACGTGACCACTAAAATGGTCATCACGCCCTTCATTTCGCCCGATACGGACGAGGTCAAACTCAAGATCGAGCAAGAAGTCGCCGGTCTGTCGCAAGAAAACGTATTGGGAGCCGCTTCCGAGTTGGCCAAGAACTCGATCGTGACGACCACGCGTAAGATCAAAACGTCTCTCGTCGTGAATAGCGGTGACACCGCGGTTCTCGGTGGTTTGATGAGCGATGAAGATGACGATTCCGTCACGAAGGTCCCGGTTCTCGGCGACATTCCCGTGATCGGCTGGCTCTTTAAACAGACGAAGAAGACCAAGAAGAAGAACAATTTGCTCGTGTTCATCACTCCGAAGATCGTGCGCACTCAAGCTGAAAGCGCCTCGATCCTCGATCAGAAGATTAGCGAGCGCATTGACTTCATCAAGGACAGCATGAACGGCCGCGACCCGCACGGTAAGTACATCGATGCGCTCCCGCGCGTCGGCAAAGCGGGCAAGCCGCCCGTAGAAAAGCCGGATATGAGCAATCCGCCGCCACCTTCGTCGTCGGATATACCGGAGAGCGAGCCGCCGCCCGCACCCGAAGAACCGGCGGTAGAGTCCTTCTAACCGTCTAGTCTCAATACGCGATCCGCCCATTCACTCTGCAGGCGGATCGCTCGTGCAACTCCCCGATTCCCCTCTGAAAAATCTCTTGCCGTTTCACTCTAATACGCACGATCTTTCGACACTTTTGATAACTGTCAACTCACTCAACAAAAACTATGTTTCATTCTGAGACACTCGCGGGTTAAGTGTGCGATTCGTCTGATGAGCGTGTCTTGGCCATGCCCTTGCAACTTAATTCTCCAGAGGGCCCTGATCGATTTGGGGAATAACTAATGAATACGGCTGTCCGACATCTTAAGATCCGAATCCTAGCGGCTTTGTTGCTCGCTTTGTTCGGCAATAGCAGCGCCGCCGTGAATGCGGATGATGAAGCGGTTCAACGCTTTCAAGCCGCGGGAAAACGCCGTCACGCCTCGGCACAACAAGCGCCAGCGTCTCCGGCAGCCAGCGCCCCGGCAAACAACTCAGGTTATGATATTCCCAATGACGTGTTGAACCACTATGGTCTCGGCGAAGCTGCGGGATATGGCCCTGCGACTTCAGTGAGTACGCCGCCTCCGCGTCCCGCCAACACCGATTCCGGATCAACTGCGGTCACGACACCCGCGCCGGTGCAACCTCCGGCTGGTCCTTATAATCCGTCGACTTATCTTCCGGGACCCGTGCGTCCTGGAGTTGAAGACCCGATGACTTCCGGTGGTCTACCGACTCCTTTCAATCCGCCTCCGGGGTATGACTTCAACCGCACGGATCGCAATGATGACGACAGCACGCCGACTGTGAGCACCCAAACGCCTTCACGCCCGCAAACTCCGTCTGCGCCGTCTGCGCCGTCTGCGCCGACAGCACCGACCGGCGACGCTCCGGCCCTCGGCACCTTGCCACCTTCCGTGCACTCGGCCGACGGCGGACTGAATGTCCCGCCCTCAAGACCGCCTCCGCCGGAAGCTCTCGGTAAGACGGGCAAAGGCAAAAGCAAGAAAGACATCGCCGAGCCGTCTGAACAAACGCAAGCCGGTCTTTCGGATCCGAAAATCTGCAAAGACTGTTTGAAAGGTCCACATGCCGGCGGATTGTCTGAAAGTGCGCACGCCATTCAGAGCTCTGCGAATCAAGATCTCTTGGACGAATTGGGCATCAACGCCGTGAAGAGTGCGACGGAATCCCGCTCGCTCGCGCAGATCTGCGGCGGCGCCAAAGACGGGTCTATCCATCGCCAAGGCAATGTGTCTAAGTGCATGTGCGCGGCCGGTCTCGAAGAGGCGCTAAATAGAACGGGACTATGCCAACCTCCGATCCACGGCGACGCCATTTTGCTCTCCGGAAATAACCGCGGGACAACCGCCATGCTTTCGAGCGCAACTCCGAATGAGTCTCGCGCGCTTCCCGCGTCTTGCCCAGCCTTTCATAAAGTTCAGGGCAAAGAGCTGAGTTTGAACAAGGGAATCGCAGACGTAAAGAGCGCTCCGGCTGGCTCCGTCATCGTCTACAGTACAAGCCGCATGACCAAAACAGGTAAGCCCCAGATCTATGGCCACGTTGAAGTCAAAGTCCAAGTGACTGCCGCTAACATCGCGCAGATCCAGAGAATGCTCGGCCACGTCACACTCGGCCAGTATCTCTACTGCAGCGACTTCTGCACCACGAACCCGAACTTTGCCCATGGAACAAACCGCGTTGAGGGGATATACTCATTATGATGAAACATCTTGCGAAACTCACAATTGGACTCGCCTTGATTCTCGGCTCGGCCGCACGCGCCGCCGACACGTGCGCCGTGTGCGACCAAATTCAAAAGTTGCTGAAAGATGTGGATGCGTCCCACTTGGAATGCGACCCGCTCAACGGCGACACGCGTGATGCACAGCTGCAGTTTCTCAACGAAGCGCGCGTTATTCTGCAGAAGAATCTGAATGAAAAATCATTTAATGCCGCATCTGCGAAAGATATCGTGAAGCTGATCGCCCGTGCTCTTCCCTGCGACAACGGCTTGGAAGAGATGATCAATCCCACCGCCAGCCAATTTGAAAAGCTGTATTTCGCCCATAACGGCCTCTTAAAAACGACTCTCGAGCAGCTCACCACCGACGATCCTAAGAAGCCCACGATCTCACGGGATCTCCAGCACGACATCTTGGACTGGTACGGAGTGCTCAACCGCGCGAATCACGCTAGGAATGAAAAAAAAAGCGTTCATCTCCGTGAGCCGGCGCGTGTGAAGAACGACTAGTCCTAGGGCTAGTCGCATTCCGTTATTGTTCCCCGTCGGCGCTTCCTGTATTCTTGGGGCAAGGCATGGCAGCACCAACATTCGAGACATTAATCAAGAAGGGCACCAGCGTGAACGACGAGCAGCTGCAAACGCTGCTGCGCTCGCACGACAAGAAGGGCCGCGTTTATAGCGACATCTTCTCGAAGATGACCTTCAACACGCCCGAAGAAGCCATGGCCGAGCTGTGCAAACAACTTGGCGTCGAATACATCAAAGATATTCCGGTAAATGACATCCCCGTGGATATCGTGCGCGGCATTCCGATCAACTACGCGAAGACGCAGGAAGTGTTGCCCTTTAAAGAGGAAGCCGAGCGCGTACTCGTGCTCACGACGAATCCAATCAACCACAAAGCGCTGGAAGACCTGCGCGTGAAGTTCGACAAGCGCGTGCATCCGCTGGCGACGACCTCGAGCCGCATCCAAGACGCCATCAACCGCGTGTATGAGAAGTCGACCGCGGCGCTAGAGGGCATGGACGCGATCGAAGGCGAAGAGGTGGATCTCGACGATCCGGTCATCGACCTTCTCGATGCCGGCGACGACGATGCGCCCGTGATCAAACTCGTAAATACCCTGCTCTTCCGCGCCGTCAAAGAGAAGGCGTCTGATATTCATGTCGAGCCTTATGAGCGCGACATGGTCGTGCGCTTCCGCATTGACGGTATTTTGTTCGATATTTTCAAGCCGCCCAAGAAGCTGCAGAACGCGATCACTTCGCGTATTAAAGTCATGGGCAACTTGAACATCGCCGAAAAACGTCTGCCGCAAGACGGCCGCATTCCTTTGAAACTTGCCGGCAAAGACATCGACGTCCGTCTTTCTTCCGTCCCGACGGCCTTCGGCGAACGCTTGGTTATGCGTCTTCAGGACAGAAGCAATGTGGTCCTCGAACTCGTGCAACTGGGCTTCTCTAAAGATTCACTCGTGAAACTCGATGATTTGCTGACTAAAACCTACGGGATTCTGCTCGTCACCGGTCCGACAGGTTCCGGTAAGTCGACGACGCTTTATGCCGCCGTTTCGAAAATCAACAAACCCGATGTAAATATCATCACAGTCGAAGATCCTGTCGAGCAACGGATTCACGGCATCGGCCAGATTCAGGTGAACTCGAAGATCGGCCTCACCTTTGCCAGCGGACTGCGCTCGATTTTGCGTCAAGATCCGGATGTGGTGATGATCGGAGAGATTCGTGACTTGGAGACCGCCGAGATTGCGATCAACGCCTCTCTGACCGGTCACTTGGTGCTCTCCACCATCCACACCAACGATAGCGCCGGCGCTTTCCCACGTTTGATCGATATGGGTTGCGAGCCGTTCTTGATCGCGACTTCGCTCATCGGCGTGATCGCGCAACGTCTCGTGCGCGTGCTCTGTCCGCATTGCAAAGAGCCGCATACGCCGACCGATGTCGAATTGCGCTCACTCGAGCTCACCCGCGAACAGGTCAAAGACGCGACGGTTTTCCGCGCCGTGGGCTGCAACCACTGCAATCAAAAAGGTTATGTGGGCCGAAGCGTGATTCAGGAACTCCTGCTGATTAACGATGATATTCGCACGATGATCATGCAGCGCAAAGACGGTATGACCATTAAGAAAGAAGCCATCCGCGCGGGAATGATTACTTTCCGCGATCATGGGATTCAAAAGGTTCTCGCGGGAACGACGACGATTGAAGAAGTTCTGACTAGCACACAAATGGATCAATAATGCCAGTTTTTGAGTACCGCGGAATAGACAAGAACGGCCGGTCGGTACGAGGAACCCTCGATATCGACAATATCCGCAATGCGAAGGTGCGCCTGAAAAAAGACGGCATCTTCGTCACCGACGTCAAAGATAAGGGCAAAGCCGCACTCAAAAAAGCCAAAGGGAAAAAGGCGGTCAACAACCGCGGCGTGAGCGTTACGGACCTGTCCATGATGACCCGTCAGCTCGCCACTTTGCTCAAAGCCAATATTCCCCTCGTTGACTCGCTCAGTGCCGTCGCCGAGCAGATTGAAAACGCGTATTTGTCTGAAGTTATGTCGGAGATCAAAAACGCGGTTAACGAAGGTAGCGCGCTTCACAAAGCCATGACTAAGTACCCGCGCATTTTCGACAAGATGTACGTCAGCATGTGCGAAGCCGGCGAAATGTCAGGAACCTTGGACACGATTCTTATCCGTCTCGCCGAATTTAAGGAATCGCAGACCGAACTCGGCGCCAAAGTGAAGTCCGCTATGCTCTACCCGATCCTGATGCTCGGTTTCACCGGCTTGCTGCTCGGCGTTTTGTTCATCTACGTCATTCCGCAGATCGTCGCGGTTTTCGAATCGACGCCGGAGCTCAAACTGCCTTGGTACACGGTCATCGTGATCGATATCTCGGGCTTTCTCGTGAATTATTGGTTTGTCATTTTAATCGGCAGCGTGGTGTCGTACCTCCTGTTCCGCAATTGGAAAAACACGCCGAAGGGCCGCGCGCAGTGGGATAAGATCTTCCTCAAAATTCCCGTGGTCGGTAAGCTCGGCCGCATCGTCGCGGTCAGCCGTTTTACCCGTACACTTTCCACATTGTTAAATGGCGGCGTTCCGATGCTCTCCGCCATGGGCATTGTGAGAAACGTCGTCGACAACGAAGTGATTGCCGAAGCCATCGACATCGGCCGCGAGAACATCTCCGAGGGGGAATCGATCGCCGGCCCGCTTAAGAAATCCGGTCAATTTCCCCCCATTGTGATCCACATGATCAACATCGGTGAGAAGACCGGAGAGCTGGAGAACATGCTCCTCCAGGTCTCCGACGCTTATGATTTCCAAGTTAAAACATCGATCGCCGGCCTTACGGCCCTTCTCGAGCCGCTCATGATCATTGTGATGGGTTGCGTTATCGGCGTTATCGTGTTTGCGATCATGATCCCAATGTTTCAATTGTCGAGCCTCGGCGGATAGTTTAAAAACAGCTAGATAGTCAGGCATCATAGATGAGGAGATTTTAATGACCCGCAATTCCATCAAGACCACCATCCGCGATCAAAGAGGTATGACTCTTCTCGAGATCATGATCGTTCTCGTGATCTTGGGTAGCTTGATCGCCATCTTGGCCACGTCGGTGCAAGGCCGCCTGAAAGCTTCTAAAATCAAAACCGCTAAAATCCAGATGGCGGAAATGGGTAAGTCGCTCGACATGTACTTCACCGATTGCAACCAATATCCGACCAATGAAGAAGGCCTCCAAGCCCTCGTACAAGCTCCATCGAGCTGCTCGAACTGGGGTCCTGACCCGTATATGAAAAAGGTTTCTAAAGACCCCTGGGGCGGCGATTACATCTATGAATCCACAGGCAACAACTACGTGTTGAAGAGCCTTGGGTCCGACCACCGCGAAGGTGGAAACGGCGACGCC
>Ga0265338_10001816_pt1 | contig 33535 bp, 34 predicted proteins | sample 42126metaG_FD_193579 | JGI IMG/M metagenome (GOLD analysis project Ga0265338, IMG submission 193579) | Rhizosphere microbial communities from Carex aquatilis grown in University of Washington, Seatle, WA, United States - 4-21-26 metaG | ecosystem: Host-associated > Plants > Roots > Rhizosphere...
GGGCGCGTACGCGTCGGTGGGCACGAAAGTGCTCGAACGCGCGGGAGGGCATTCGTGTGGTCCATACAAAGTTCCCGTGGTGGACATCCAATCAATAGGCGCGTACACGAACAATCCGCCGTGCGGCGCGATGCGCGGGTTTGGCGCGAACCAGGCGGCGTTCGGGATCGAGACAGTGGTGGACATGCTCGCCGAGAAGGTGGGGATCGATGGTTGGGAAATGCGCTGGCGCAACGCGCTGGATGTCGGCGACATGTTTGCGACGGGGCAAGTGCTTAAGCACAGCGTGGGGTTGAAGAAGACGTTGCTGGCGGTGAAGGACGTTTATCGGAATGCGAAATTTGCGGGGATCGGTTGCGGTGTCAAGAACGTGGGCATCGGCAACGGTGCCGAAGACGGCGGCCGGGCGATGATCAGCATCGAGGTGGACGGGACGGTGGTGGTGCGGACGGGATTTACCGAGATGGGACAGGGGTTGTTCACCGTGCTGCTCCAGACGTTCTGCGAAGAAACGGGGATCAGTCCGCGGCTGGCGCGTGTGGTGACGGACACGCGGTATGCGCTGGATTGCGCGCAGACGACCGGGTCGCGCGGGACGTTGCTGGGTTGCCAGGCGGTGCGGGCGGCGTGCGCGAAGTTTTTGCCGGAATTGGAAAAAGTGCGGAGCAACGGCGCGATCACGAAGAATGATTTGCGAAAACTGGCAGGGCACACGTGGTACGGCGAGTTTATCGTGAACGACACGCACGAGCTAGGTTATACGGGGCCGAACGTGAAGACACACATCACATACGGGTTTGCGACGCAGGTCGTGATCCTCGACGACGCGGGGCGATTGAAGAAAGTGGTCGCGGCGCATGACGTGGGCAAGGTGATGAATCCGATTTTGTTGCAGGGGCAGATTGAAGGCTCGATCCACATGGGCCTGGGGTACGCGCTCACGGAGGAATTGCAACTTAAGGATGGTTATATCGTCAGCAAAGATTTGCGGGCGCTGGGGATCTTGCGGGCCAAGGACATGCCCGAGATCGAATGTATTTTCATCGAGGAGAACGAACCCGCTGGTCCCTACGGCGCGAAGGGCGTCGGCGAAATCGGTTTGGTCCCCACGGCGCCGGCCGTGGCCGGCGCGCTCTATAAGTTCGACGGCATCCGGCGCACCAAACTGCCGATGAAGGATTCCGCCGCGGCGAAGGCGATTTTGGGGAAGAAGTGACTGATGGCCACGCGGCAGCGTGGTCCTACCGGAGACATCAAGGGGCAGCCCGAAAAATGTTGTGTCGGCGAGGCGCGCCTGTAGACTGCGCTGCTTATGACTTGGGTGGAGCAGGTCTTGAAATTGAATTGGTGGAGAGCGTTGCTGGCCTTGGGCAGTGTATTACTGGCTGGCGGCGTCTGGCTATCTGATGCGTCGGCGGCGGTGGATGAGCAAGGAGGATTCATAGCGGTCACCGAGGAGAACGATTCGTTCAGCGATCCGTTCGGGCCACACCAGGACCGGCATTACACGCAGGGACTGAAGATCTCACTGTTCGGCGGCGATGATTTCGCGCCAGGGATAACGAACGCGCTCAACCGCATCGTGCCGGCGTGGGGGTTCAATCCGCAAGCCACCGATCTCGGTTGGATCCTGCTCGGACAAAACATCTACACGCCGGGGAGAATCCTCACCAATGCGTTTATCAAGACCGATCGGCCCTACGCGGGTTGGTTGTACACGGGGGCGATGTACCAGCGGCGGGGGGAACTGGCGCCGAACCTGGCGGTGATGGAGAATTTCGAGATCAATGTCGGGATAGTCGGCCCTGATTCGCTGGCCGGGGAGGCGCAGCGACAAGTCCATCGGTGGTTGTTTCCCCTCGACATCCCGCAAGGGTGGGGAAACCAACTCCGGGACGAGCCGGGGTTGGTATTGAAATACGGGCGGTCGTGGCGCTGGTCGCCGACGGAGGAGACGGCGCGGTACGTTGACGTGATTCCCCACGTGGGCGGAGATTTGGGGAATGTGTTTACGTTCGCGACGGGCGGCGCGACGTTGCGGGTGGGCCGCAATCTCCCGCAGGATTTTGGCGTGGCGACGATTGACTCGCCCGCGTCGGTGAACGGCGGGCTCACGCGGCGGACGCCGTCGAATTTCGCGTATCTATTTGGGAGCCTCGACGGTCGGGTGGTGGGGCACGACGTTACACTGGACGGGAATTCGTTCCGAGGCGGGCCGAGCGTGGAAAAAGAAATCCTCGTGGCGGACATCAGTTGGGGAGCGGCGGTCGAGGTTTTCAAGCACCTGGAACTCACCTACGAGCGGATCATCCGGACGCAGGAATTCCGGGGCCAGCAGGGCAAAGACATTTTCGGGTCGATCACGCTCAAGGGAAAATTCGATTTTTAAGGGAGGTGCGTCGCTAACGGTCCGGTGGCGGGATTCGCAAGGGACGGTGGTCGGCTCTCCGCGAGGGTGAGGATAGCGGGATGCGAGAAACCCGCTATTGCTTGGAGAAGCGCACGGAAAACCGACCACGTAGCCGCTGCGAAGAATTTCTTCGCGCCCGGATGGGTTCGAGATGAGCGACGTGCAAAGGCAGATGGGTCAATTCAAACTCGGCCTGGAGCCAATCATCGAGTTCATGACCTGGTTGCCTGCCACCTTCGAGATAGAGTTCAAAAGCGCGGACCCGAATTTCATATTGCGATGGATTGTTGACCTTCATGAGTCACCTCGCCACCAACACAGGTAACCTAGCGCATAAAATGACAAAATCAAATTTGAGAGCAAGCGATTTACTTATACCGAGTGAGGAAGTGCGAGACGCATCGCAATGTATTTACGGAGAATGACTTACAATGGTAGATTTATCTTGCAAAAAAAGGGTGGTTACCCATATACTGCAAGTCAGGTGGGATTAGTTAATTGGCGAGTACGGCCGTCCAAAAAATACTTTGGATGGTAATTGGGAAGGGGCGAGGGTCTATGAACATGCGAGACGGAACGATTTCGACGGCGAGGAAGTTCATCCCGATCTTGTTGGTGAGTGCGTTGGGGATCTTGTGCGTAGCCGGTTCGGCGACGGCGCAAGTGACGCTCGCCGATCAAAACACCACGATCCATATCACGACCAATTCATCGGCGGGCATGGACAGTTGGGTGACGGACGGACAGAGTATTCTCAACCAGCAATGGTTCTGGTACCGTGTGGGACCCAGTGGAGGACAGAGTTCGCTCGACACATTGCCATCGACGTACACCCAGATTGACGCGGCTGACATCAAGGCCACATTCACCGGCGCGGATTTCATTGTGACGGCGAAGCTGGGCCTGTCCGGCAGCGCACCCGGCAACGGCACGGCGGATCTGAGCCTGCAATTCACGGTTCAAAATACTTCCGGCAGCACCTTGAATTTTCATTTCTTCGAATACAGCAACTTCACGCTTGGTGGACAAAACATTGCCACGTTCGTGGACTCGAACGACGTATTCCAGTCCGGCAGTCTGGGAAGCATCACGGAAGACGCGGCGGCAACCGGCGGGTCGGGGTTTGCGGCCCCAATGCATTACGAAGCGAACGTGTTTAACAGCACACTGACCTCATTGACCAGCGGAAGCCCGTATGTCTTGGATCAGGCCAGCAGTTCGACGGGCAATGTGACGTGGGCGTTCGAATGGGACCTACCGATCGCGGTGGGCAAGAGCAGCCAGTTCAGCAAGAACATCGTGGTGGACGTGCCCGAGCCGGCGACAGTCGGATTGGTCGCGGCAGGACTTGCGGGACTGTACCTGGTGCGTCGTCGTCGCAAGAGCTGATTCCGGTCTTCTGACCTTCATTCGCAAACACCTCGACGCTTGAGGTGTGTCTTGCCGCCCCGATACGGAATCGGGTTAAAAGGCACAGGGAACACCGACGGTAGAATCATGTTGAATCGTTGAGGGGACGATTCTACCGCAATGCTTCGCTATTCCTGGGAGAAACGCGCGTATGACTGGACCCGCGATCGTGGCGACCGACGGCGCGGGGGAGATGAGTTGGCCCGATGGCCGCAGATACGTGGGGCAGTTCCATGACGGGAAAATGGACGGGCCGGGCCGGATGATTTATCCGGGTGGCAAGATCGAGGACGGCGTGTGGAAGCAGGACACATTTACCGGGGCCGCGAAATAAGTTTGCACGGGCGAGCCGACGAAGCAAATCTGTCAAGAATCAAGCGTCGACCCCTTAGAACGACCCCTTAGAATGACTGACCCCCTCGACAAGCACCTAACTGCGACCTATATAAGACGATAGCAAGCGATGGGCCGAAATTTTGCGGGGAGAATTTGCAGGTGTGGGAGTGTGTTGGAACCAGCTGATAGGCAGAGAGAAGCGCCCTAGAAGAATGTCCGAAAAAACTGTGGCAGTGTGGTCTCGAGTGGTGGAAAGTGTAAAAGAAAGCTTGGCTGAGGAAACGGACTGTAAGAAATCCTGACACGTTTCCGGCGAAAACAATCAAATCGAATCCGATACCCAGAAGGTTACTCCGCTACGCGCTGTTACTACTCGAATCTGGCAGGAATCAAGCCTTGAGCAATTTGAACAACGAAGGCTGGGAAAGCCAGTGGAGGAAACTTTGGAAGACTGAGGCGGGGTGCCAAAACAAAGCTCCTCTCGGTCTACCGGAAAAATATCCAAATAAACGTTGACTCTCGCTTGCCGCTGTCGAAAACTTGCTGTAAATCCATGAGCAATATGGAAACAGGCGGAGTTCTTATTGTATGCCATCACGCAAAAGAAAAGCGCCATGACCAAAGGTTTTTCACTTCGAATCCGTCGCCAATCCGCAAACGAAAACATTAACAGAAAGGAATAAATATATGAGCTGGGAAACAAATGGAAATGCTGGAACAAATCCCCCGACTGACTTCATTGGCACCACCGATAACCAACCCTTGGTCATCAAGACCAACAACATTCAAAGGGTGCAAATTGATTCCGGACCGGATGCCACGAAGACCACTTTGGAGTTAAGCATAACTACGCCCATACGCCAGATTCCGGGTGTGGCAGGAGGCCGGGCACCCGAGACAGTTTATGGCACTTCTGTATGGGGCATGGTTGCAACTGGCGATAGCCTTAGTTTTTCCTTGTTAAGCTTTTCGCAGAGCGATCCTTTTGGTGGGATTGCAATAGGTCCAACGGCAGGTTGGAATGGTCCTCCGATACCAATTGTTCCACCACCGCCCCCCCCCAACTGCAGATTACATCAACCAATATCAACATTGCCAGCGACTTGAATGTTGTGTACGGTCTGACTGCTGCGAGTGCTAACATCAGTGGAGCGCTCACTGCTGCCAGCGCTCATGTCACCGGAGATGTGACTGTGGATGGCGATGTCATTCTGACGGGCGGAGCGGATTGCGCTGAAGATTTTGACATCATTGGAGCGGACAAAATTGATGCAGGAACCGTCATGGTTCTTGACCAAAACGGGGCATTACAGCAAAGCCGGCAAGCTTATGATAAAAAAGTGGCCGGCGTCATTTCTGGCGCGGGCGCATTCAAACCGGCAATCACTTTGGACAAGCAAAAGAATTCCGGCAAAAACCGGCTGCCGCTGGCACTGGTGGGAAAAGTTTTTTGCAAAGTAGATGCGCAGTATGGCTCGGTTGAAGTGGGTGACTTGCTGACCACTTCCCCAACGACCGGATGTGCCATGAGAGTGGCTGACCCGCTCAAGGCATTCGGCGCAGTGATTGGCAAAGCTCTACGCCCATTGCAAACAGGTCAAGGGTTGATTCCTATTTTGGTGGCTTTGCAATAATCCTTCTTAACAAGTTTTTGAATAAATCTCTATGATTACTGCATGTCAGTTAATGAGACTCACATCAGGCAAAGCTTCTCCTCCATGGAACTTAAGCAATTTGCGTATCGCAGCTGAATTGAAGTCAAACGCGCAAGTATCGCTGCGAGGAGTAATAAATGATATTAAAGATAAGAAAACAATCATTTTCTTAAGAATTATCGACCCTAAAATCCTTCAATCTGTAAGCTCTCTTGATGAGTTACAAACGAAATTACAGACTGATCAAACTATCCCAAGCCAAGCAACAATAATTGCATTGCAAACAGCTCTTGTTCCATCAGGTGCCAAGATAGCATATATATCTAAAAGCAAAGTTGGAATTAAAGGAACCACGCAACAACTTCTTGATGTGCCTACAAGGCCACTAACTGCCGAAGATGTGTCTCAAACAGTAACTGGCACAATAACGGCCGCTGGAGGCGCAGCAACTGCTGGGGGTGCAGTTGCAGCATGGGCTGGCACGTCTACGGCTGGACTTTCAGAGGGAGCAATTATAGCAATAGATATCGGACTTGGCGTTGCCGCGGGGGCCGGGATTGGGTTAGTTGTAATTGGACTTTACCTGATCTTTTCAAGCAACGACATACAAGTGGATGGTTCTAATGCTGAAGTGGCAGTTCTAGGTGATGCTCCTCCGGATGTTGATCCAGGGGCTCTTTATGCTGCTAATTCCATCGATAATCCCGACAATCCTGCTGATCCCACTGATCCGAGCGACCCTACTGATCCTACTGAACCTGACCCCGGTGATACCGGCGGCGAGGGCGGCGAGGGCGGCGAGGGCGAGGGCGAGGGTGGTGGCGGTGGCGGCGACCATGGTGGCCAAGCCACGGCTAAAGGGTGATGATTAACCTGCGTGTAAGAGAGTTAAACTCTTTTAAGGATGCATCACTCAAATGGAAATAATTGAAATATTGTTGTCGGCCGGAAAAGCATTGTTCGGATTGAGGGACAAATTAGCAACCGCTCGTCAAGGCCGAAAACAAGTAGTGGCGGAATTTATCACTACCATCGGGCAGACAATGGAAGATGTTAGTGCAGCGCTTCGGCAAGGTATTTATCCGTCCGGCAAATGTGCGGAGATGAAATTGCACGCAGAAAACCTTGTTGCCGCCATTGGAGATCTGACTGGAAAAGCGGAAGCCACTAAACTGGCCGATCAACTCAAGGAAGTGTGGCAAATTGAACAAATTTACGGGAAACTTACACTCAGTTCTCCAGAAGAAAGAGAAAAAAATTTGCGAAAGCTGGATGAAGCAGCCGGACTTTTCCGGGCGACGGCTGCATTTGTTCGCGTAAGTCCATAAACAAAATCGGAATTAGGGTCACGTCTAATCATTGTAACAATTGTAGTTTGATGCGCTCGTAGTGGTGGCGTAGCGAGCGGTCGGTGAGCAGGCGTTGGCTGAACCGTTTGGAAGCCATGGCGACGCTGCCGTAGTCGAGTCCTCCCATGGCGTCGGCCAATTCTCGCAAGCGCAGCCCGCCATGCCGTCGCGCCACGTAGACGACCATGTCCCGTCCCCAATCCCCGTAGCGATCCCGAAACTGTTCCCACGGCTCGCCCTTGATCTGTTCGACCGCTCGGACGACGTCTGTCAGCGCGGGACGCGGGCGCAATCGGTTCAGCTGGGGCTGCTCGCGGAGGTCTCCCGTCGCGCGGCCGCGCCACAGCCGCACAAAATCCGCTGTGCCCAGCAACACGCCGGCCGCGAGTCGTTCCCAGGGGTTTTCCAGCACACCTTCCCGCAGCGGGGTTTCGACAAAGCGCCGGTATGCTGCGGCTGGCGATTCGCTTCGAACGGGTTTTCCCAACAGCTGCAGCACACGCTGTGTCGTCAACCAATTCGGTTGTCGCGTGGCCCCCAGGTAGGCGCGATATGAGCTCCAGGGATACTGTCGCAGCCGTTGCAATCGCTCTCGAATCAGGTTGGCGTCAGGTTTCGGCCCCACGGCCAGGCGCGATCGGTGCTGCGCAGTCTTATCGAGGCCCAGCCCCCGCAGGCGGACCGGATTCAGATGGACGTAGCGACTCACCTCCGGCACGGTTGCCTCGTCCAGCAAGACGGCCTGGAAGCGTCCCTGAAACAAATGACCGACGCGCCGGTGGCGACGATTGAACGCCCCTGTGTAACTGACGCCGAGCCATTGCATCGCCGGTGAGAGATTGGCCTGCGGCGTTTCCAGCAGTAGGTGATAGTGATTGTCCATGAGCACGTACCCATGGACGGCCAGGTCAAATCGCTCGACCAATTCCTCGACTCGCTCCAAGAACCTCCGGCGATCCTCGTCGTCGCGGAAAACCGCCTTGCGCTCGTTGCCACGCGCGGTGACGTGGTACCATCCGCCCCGCACATTCACTCGCAACGGTCGCGCCATGAGGCGCAGCCTATCGGAGCTCGCAATGCCGCGTCAACGCAATTGTTACAATGTTTAGATGTGACCCCTTGACGCTTGTGACCCCTTGACGCTTGGAACGACTGTAAAGAACCCTGACACGAACGGGTCGATAGGGTAGCAGAGATGCGGTGCCGTTAGATGGGGCCCCAGGGGGCGACGCTTCGTTTGATGACCTGTTTTTTTTCGCGGTAGAACTCGGCGTGGCGGCGGAGGAGGTCGGGGTCGGGTCGGAACACTTTGGGGAGTTGGAGGATGTTGCCGTCGAAGCTGGTGATCCAGGTGAGTGTGGGGTCTGGTTTTTTTTCGGTTTGGCGGAGTTTGGTTGAGAATTTGATGGTGAAATTGTCATCGATCCACATGAGACCGCGTTTGAAGGCCTGGGCATGGAGGGCGTTGAGGCAGAGGCTGTTTTTGGGGTCGAGATGGAGGGCGGCGCTGGCGGCGGAGCGGACGATGTGAGTGGCGACGAGGAGTTCGGGCTGTCGGAGGCCAGTGACGCAGCAGCGGAATTCGTAGGCGGAGAGGACGCGGCGGCGGAAGAAGCTTTGGACGACGCGGAGACGGAGGAGGGTGTCGCGTTCGGCGCCGTGAGCGGGGAGATCGGAGATGGTGATGTCGGCGGCGAGTTCGATGGGTTGGCCGCGGCGGTCGGCGAGGAGGCGGAAGCTTTCGTAGGCGACAGTTTCGGGATGGGCAGTGAACTCTTTCCAGAGTTGTTCCTCGGGGGGAGGGTTTTGTGGAGAGTCGTGGGCGGCGCGGGTGCGGAGGACGGGGTCGAGACGGGCGATGTCGCCGAGCTTGGTGGTGACGGAGCCGGTGGACCGGGCGAGGAGGGCGGCGAGGCCGACGACTTTGGGGTTGTGGACGATGGCGCCGAAGGGGATTTGGTTGTAGAGATTGAAAGCGATGAGGTGGTCGTCGCGGGTCCAGGGTTCGGCATCGCGCTCGGTGGGGCCGGGGGGGGGGGGCAGGGCCGTGCTGGCAGTGACGACATTTTCGGTTGGGGGCATCGGTGTTGTTGGATCCGTAGACATAGCCGCAGTGGTCGCACTCGAGGATCCAGAGGGAGGTGTTGGGGTCGGTGCCCGGCAGAGCGGTGAAGCGGAGGATGCGCTGGCCGTAGGGATTGGTGGAGCCGGGATTCATAAGGCGTGAACAGGATAGCAGGTTGGCGTAGGGGAGTCTACAGGGTGGTGGGGGTGGGTTGGGACAGGTTGAAACTGGGTGAGACGGAGCCAGGCTTGACACGCGGAAGGGGGGTCGCTATGAGGAGGTTAATTCTGGAAGGGAGTCCCGATGATAGGTAAAGCGCCATGGATCACGTATCGGCCGGAGTTGCGGGTGTTGGATTGTACGATTCGCGACGGGGGGTTGATCAATAATTCAAAGTTCACCGATGAGCAGGTGAAGGCGGTGTATCACGCTTGTGTGGGGAGCGGGATCGATTACATGGAGATTGGGTATAAGAACTCGACCGAGCAATTTCCGCGAAGCGAATATGGGCCGTGGCGGCATTGCGAGGAGGAAGACTTGCGGCGAGTGGTGGGGGACCACAAGAAGCAGGCGCCGGGGCTGAAGCTCGCGGCGATGGCGGATGCGGGCGGGAAGAGCGATTGGAAGCGGCAGATCATCCCGGCCAAGGACAGCGTATTATCGATGATCCGCGTGGCATGTTACGCGAACCAGGTCTCCGAGGCCGTGGAGATGATTCAGCATTGCCATGAATTGGGCTACGAGACAACGCTGAATCTCATGGCGGTTTCCATCGTTCAGGAGGCGGAAATCGACACGGTTCTGCAACTGGCTGCAAAGACGCCGATCAGTGCCGTGATGGTGGTGGATAGTTACGGCAATCTCTACCGCGAACAAATCGATTATCTCGTGCGCAAGTACGCAAAGGCGGTGGAAGGCACGGGCAAGGAGGTCGGCATTCACGCCCATAATAATTTGCAGCTGGCATTTGCGAACACGATTGAGGCGATCATCCTCGGCTGTAATCGGGTCGATGCCACGCTGATGGGACTCGGGCGCGGCGCGGGCAATTGCCCGATGGAACTGGTGCTGGGGTTTTTGCGTAATCCCAAGTTCAAACTGCGTCCCGTGTTGGAAGCCATCCAACACACCATCCTGCCGATGAGGAGGCAGTTCGACTGGGGACCGTCGATTCCTTTCAATATCACGGGTCAGATGAACATGCATCCACGGACGGCGATGAGCTTCCGAGCAGGGGCGACGCCAGACGACTACATGGCGTTTTATGACCGCACGATGGCCGACGTGTAGAGTCCGAGTTGACGCAGTTGGGTGGTAAAATACTGGGTAAATCTGTTGCGACCGTTGCGAATCGGAGGCGGTCAAACTCACCTCGAAGTCGTACAATATTGAACGCCGATGCGTTTCTTCGTGGAAAGTGATGGTTTCCGTCGCTACTGCGAAACTCCGTAGTCATGGGAATGGATGGTGCTTCTCGTCCTTGAACCATGAGACGGTGGCCGGACGCTAAATGTCAATTCATCGCGAAAGTGAATGGGAACGGCAGGGAGGCGTTTACTTTGGTGGAAATCGCGATCGTGGTCGCCATTATCGGGGTGCTGGCCGTGCTCGTGATTCCTGGTATCGCCAAGGCGCGCAAGCAGTCGCAGGGACAGCGCATTGTCAATGATGCCCGCGAGATGGATGCGGCGATCAATCAATGGGCCTTGGAATATAACCAGACGGATGGGGCCAGCATTAATACGACGCAGGCCGGTACCTATCTCAAGAAAAGTTGGCTGACCAAAGACCTCCTGGGAAACAACTTCAAAGTCCGTACTCTTGGCTCGAACCAGATCAGCATCTCCACACGCACCAAAAACAAGTTGGCAGGTGCCGGAATCGATTGGGGCTCGTACTAACTGGTTCTGTCGTGGAACAGATCTAAAAGCCCTGCGCTTGGAGAAAACCTTCAACTTGGCGCAGGCGTGTCGGGTGGCGCATCTTGCGAAGCGCCTTGGCTTCGATCTGACGGATGCGCTCACGCGTGACACGAAACTGGCGGCCCACTTCCTCAAGTGTGCGACAGTAACCATCGCCCAATCCGAAGCGAAGCTGCAGCACCTTGCGTTCGCGGTCAGTCAGCGTATCCAAAACGTCGTTGAGCTTCTCTTTCAGTAACGAATACGACGCCATGTCGGACGGGTTCTCGGCCGACTTGTCTTCAATTAGGTCGCCGAAACTCGTGTCTTCACTGTCGCCGATGGGTGACTGCAGCGAGATCGGCTGTTGCGCCATTTTCAATACCGCGCGAACGCGATCGACGGGCATCTGCATTTCCTCAGCGACTTCCTCGGGGCTCGGTTCGCGTCCAAATTCCTGCAGAAGTTGCTTTTGGACACGCATCAATTTATTGATCGTCTCAATCATGTGGACCGGAATGCGGATCGTGCGCGCCTGGTCGGCAATGGAGCGAGTGATGGCCTGGCGAATCCACCACGTGGCATAGGTCGAGAACTTGTACCCGCGCTGGTACTCGAATTTCTCAACGGCCTTCATCAAACCCATGTTGCCTTCCTGAATGAGGTCGAGGAACGAGAGGCCGCGGTTGGTGTACTTCTTGGCGATGGAAATGACGAGACGCAGGTTGGCTTCCACCATCTCGCTCTTGGCCTGTACCGCCTTTTTCATCCACGACTTGAGTTCATCATGCGCCTTGATGAACACCTCCGTGTTCATTCGCGCGGTCAGTTCGAGCTTCTTCAGCTTCCGCTCTTCGTTGCGCAGATCCGCGTCGAGGGCGGGAGACTTGCGCAGCCGTTCCAGCCGCTCGATATGGAACAACGTGTCGTCGAACTTCTCGCGCACCTCGTTTGCCTTCTCGACAAACTCCTCGAGCACCTTCTGCTTGAAATAAAACTTCTCGAACAGTCGCTGCAATGACCCATCGGACTTCTTGAAATCACGGTGGAGTTTGTCCAGTTCCCGCTTGCTGAGCCCCGACCGCGCCGCTTTTTCGTATTTTCCATCGACTTGCGCGTCGGCTTTCTCGACCTGCGAGAGCAGGCGGGGCAACACGCGCATGTATTGCTCGCGGCTGTCGATCTTCTTGTCGATGATGACACGGTCGAAGCGCTCTTTGCCGCTCAGCAACCGCTTGGCCAATCCCACGTGTTCCTTCGCCGTGAACCCGAAATTGTTGATGATCAGTTTGACGTGGTTCTCAGCGGTCTCAATGCGTTTGGAAATCTCCACTTCCTGCTCGCGCGTGAGCAGGGGCACCTGCCCCATTTGCTTCAAATACATGCGGACGGGATCGTCGAGAATGTCGAGACGGGAATCGACCTTTGCTGTTTCCTTTTCCTCTTCCGCCTCACGCTTGAAACGGTCGACCTCCGAAGCGTCGATGATCTCGATGTCCATCCCGCGGAGCATGATCAGGATGGCGTCGAGTTCTTCGGGAGAAAGAATGTTCTCGGGCAGGATGTCGTTGACATCGCCATACGTCAGGTAGCCCTGCTCCTTGGCGAGCTTGATCAGCTCTTTGATCTTCTCGTTCTTCTCGTCGCGATCAAGCTTCGGAGGCTCCTGGATTGCGGGTTTCTTACGATGATGATTGCCTTTCGACATAGTGTGTGTCAGCGCCAGATAAATTACTGTTTCCCCATCAAAAACGCGGCAATATGTCGTAGTTTGGAATCCAAGTCAAGCCACTGTTTCTCGAGCGTCGCAACTACCGCCGTCCTCAAGTTTTCGTACGGCGAAACATTAGTGCCGACTGACGCTCAAACAATTCGTTACGTTCTGTTGTACTCAAATTGGGTTGGCCCAATCGCCTCTTCACATCACGCACTTGTGTCTCAGTCCAGAGTTTTTCCAGCGTTGCAAGGCAGTCGGCCCCAGCTACTTCAGGGTGCTTCGGGGCGTACCGGTTAAGTAGTAGTTCCGAAATGAGATTGCACGTTTCCTCGTCTCGGGACTGATTGAGCAGCGTTGTGGGTCCATTCCACTCATTGCGATTGTATAGTCGCAGTACATCTTGAATCGTGTGAGCGGCAAGACTATTGCTGAGCCAGGCCAGATCCAGTTGCTCAGCGGTTATCGCCAGCACGCGTTCGTCCGCGAGCATCATCTGCAGCAGCATCACTTCGGCCGGTAGACCACGCGGACGCTCGGTGTCGATGTCTGCAGCAACATCGGCGTCGGCATCATCCTCCGTCGTGGTCCGATGGCCGCGTCGGCCACCAGCCAGCTTGGCGGCCTCCTTTCGCAGCGCATCTTCGCCAATATCGAGTCGCTTCGCGGTCTGTTGCGCATAGGTTGCCAACAGAATCGGGGTCGGAATGCGCGCCAGCCATTCCGCCATTTGCCGTCCAATCTGCAATTTGCCCCGCTCGGAACGGGGATCATGTTGTTGGCAGAGACGGTCCAGCAAATAAGCAAAGAAGCTGGGCGCCTGAGTGACCAGCGCCTTCAGCTTCTCGCCGCCGAAGGCCTTCACAAAACTGTCCGGGTCATGACCTTTGGGCAGCACGGCGACGCGGATCACCACGCCGGCGTCCCACAACGGATCGGCGCTGCGCACGATGGCATTTTGTCCCGCAGTGTCGGCATCGAAAATCAACACGACCTCTTCGGCGTAGCGTTTCAGGAGGCGCGCATGGTGCTCGGTCAACGCCGTGCCTTGCGGCGCGACGACATTTTCCACGCCCGCTTCGTGGCAGGAGATCGTGTCAACCTGTCCTTCGCAAACGATGGCGTACTTCTCGTCGATGATGGCCCGCTTGGCCTTGTCGAGCGCGAAGAGAATACGCCCTTTTTGAAAAATCGCCGTCTCGGGCGAGTTGACGTATTTCGGTTGGTCCTTCTCGTCGGTCAGGATGCGGCCGCTGAACCCAACGGTGCGTCCCTGCTCGTCGCCGATGGGAAACATCAATCGACCACGGAACCGGTCGTAGAACCCGTCACCACTTTCGCGTTGTAGCGCCAGCCCGGCGGCTCCGAGCAATTCGGCGGAAAACTTCTTGGCGGCAGCGTATCGGATCAATCCGTCCCAGGAATCGGGAGAGTAACCGAGCCGCCATTTCTTCGCGGTCTCGGAGGTGATCCGCCGCTTTTTCAAGTACTCGCGCGCCACGGTGGCGCTCGGCTCCTTCATGAGGTTGTGATGGAAGAAGTTCGCCGCCAATTCGTGGAGCTTTAGCAGCGAATCCTTTTGGTTTCGTTCCGGTTCGCCTGCGCGTTCTTCGTATTCCAGTTTGATGCCCGCGCGCTCGGCGAGACGGCGGACGGCGGTGATAAAATCAAGGCTCTCGTACTTCATCACGAAGGTAAAGACATCGCCGCCCGCGCCGCATCCGAAACAGTGCCAGATTTGCTTTTGCGGGTTGACGTTGAAGCTCGGCGTCTTCTCCTTGTGGAACGGGCACAGGGCGCGAAAATTCGCCCCCGCGTGCTTCAGCGGAAAGTAGGAGCCAATCACCTCGACAACATCGTTGTTTTGGCGAATCTGCTCGAGAACAGGCTCGGAAATAAGACCAGACACAGATTATGGAACGGTTGTTTGCGAACGATTCGTATCGGTTGCCCCGGCCTCTTCGTAGTTTGACTCGGGGCGCCGTTTCAACTCCTGCGTGAACCATCGGTTCTTGGGCAGGCTCTTCTCGACCACGGTCTGCAATGCGGGAAGTTGGTGGACGACAAACGACCCGAAACAGGATTCCGAGTCGATATTGCGTCGCAGAGAAGGATCCGCCGACAAACTCAGGACCACTGTCAGCCACGCCATAATCACTGTCATACGCACCACACCCGCACAGCCACCGCCGACATTCTCCACCAAGGCGCTGAATCGATACTCCTTCATGCGGCGATGCATCGCCAGTCGTACCGCCATCGAGATCAGATACACCACCACCGCGATGCTGAGGAACGCGAGAAGCTCGGCCGTTTCGACGGGCATCATGGAGTGGGCCGCCATCCAATCGCCTGCGGATTGATAGGATGCGAGCGCCACGACAACCATCAAGATCAACCCGACGACCCGGATCACCTCGCCCGTCAGTCCCGCGCGCACACCGCTCCACACACCGTAGAGCAGGGCGATGACGACGACCACATCATACCAGTTCACCACTCGCGTCACAATTGGTTCCCTCCCGGGGTGTCAGCACCCATCATAGCGGAATCAATTTGAGGATTCTACACAATTCTTCAAGGATTGGCCCCAGATTCATATGGGGGAGCAGAGGTGCGGGGCTGATGAAGGGGCGTCAGTTCGTCTGGGGCTTCAGATGCAGGATGTAGTCTTCAAAGTCAGCCTGCCAATGGTTGCTGTTCGATTCGAATCGCCACTGGAAACTCTTGACGTCGTTCTTGCCGTACTTAAGGTCCTGCAGGTAACGACGAAACTCGCCTTGCTCGAAACGGTCGTTTTTCGAATTGATCAGGTAGTACACGAGCGCCCAACTCATCGGGTAGGCGACGTTGGCGTTGGCATAGAAGGTAGCACGGTCCCATTGGATTATTTGCGCCAGTGGCGGAGCTTGCTTGTTGACGATGAGGGCCTGCGCGTATAGCAGTTTGTTCCGGCTGATCTGGCCGGTGTAGAAGTGTGAGCCGATGTTGTAACTGGTTTCGAAATACTGCGCCATGCCTTCGTTCAGCCAGGTTGGGATCTGTTGACCGAGTTCATACCCGATAAACTGGTGGAACCCCTCGTGCGCCAGCACTCGCCACAGGTTCGGGTCCTGGTACGTGACGAGTTCATAGAACTGGTTGCCTGCCTCGTCAGTCTTTAGATGGCAGTAACCCGCCAACCCCGCGTGTAACAGCGGTACCGCATCGCCGGCGTAATGGTGGAAGTCATTCACATTGTCGAACACGATCACGCGCGCGTCCGCCTTGCCGCTCCAGTTATTGAAGAACCTCTCATACTGGCCGAGGATGGCGTTCATGAAATCGTTGATTTCCCGCCCCATCTGGTGGCCGCCCTGGACGAACACCTGGTAACGGCCACTGGTCACGTTCGCGAAATCCGCAATGTTCGGCGCGCTGGCGTCCTGCCCGGACACAAGGCCGGCAAGGACGAAGAACCAAATTGCGAGGAAAGTCTTCCGATGCATCCTCGAATAATAGCCCAACTTCCCGCGGACGGCAATCCACACCACGCGAAATCGACAGCGATGCATGTCACCGAACGGCGTGAATCTTCAAGCGGTCGCCGAGTCGGGTGGCATTCAGCAGCGAGTTCAGCATGTCTTTACAGGCCCGTCGCACCGGTGTCCGCATAAGGGCTTCGTTCAGTTGCCGGGAAGTATTGACCCGGTTGAGGTTCTGCGATTGGACGTTCGCGCCGGCTGCCGGGTCCCGACGCGCCTGCAGGACTTCGTAAGGGTTGAATCCGTGGGTGTCGAGGTGGATGCGTTGAAAGTCGGCAGCTTTCAACATCGTTCGTGCGCCCGTAACCGAAAACAACTGCAGATGAAATGGGGGATACACGACACTCCATTGAAGCTGCAGCAAACGGAACGAAAGCCCGCGCCCGTGGGGTGTGGAAGCCCACAATAATCCGCCGGGCCTCAAGATCCGGACAACCTCCTTCAACAACAGCTTCACGTCAGCGACATGCTCCAGGACCTCGCTGGCCACCACGACGTCGAAGTGGCCGGTAGGATATTCCGCCTTCATCAGGTCGCCGTGAAAGACATCTGGGAAGCCGAGCTTCCGCGCGTTCTCCACCGCCGTGCGCGAAACTTCGGTTCCGCTGACATTCCAACCTTCGGCCGACGCCGCTTGCATGAATACCGCCGAGCCGAAGCCGAGATCCAAGAGGCGATTTGAGTCTCGGTGCGGCGAGAAGCCGGAAACGATCTCCCGCACCCGCTTGTGGATGAACTCGGGTATGACAGTGGTTTCGTCTGTCGTGTAGGTCCCGTCATAGTCAGCGGCATCTGCCCTGGGAGTTTCTGCTGTGAACAGACTTCGACACTGATTGCACAGAAGCATCTCGAAGCCGTTTTTGTGTCCCAGGGACTTGCCACTTCCGTCGCAAGCGGGGCAGGGGCGGCCGGGCGACGCAATCGAAGCAGAGTTGGACATGACGCTCACAGGTCGATGGCTGGATCATGCACCTTGCCATCAAGAACGGCGGTCGCCCGTTTGCTGTCAAAGGCGCCTTCCCATCGGGCGATGAAGATGGTGGCGACGCCGTTGCCGATGAGGTTCGTCACCGCCCGCGCTTCGTTAATGAACCGATCGACTCCCAGCAGGAGCGTCAGGCCAGCGACGGGAATCTTATCCATCGACGCCAGCGTCGCGGCCAAAGTCACGAATCCAGCGCCGGCCACGCCGCCGGATCCTTTCGACGTGAATAGCAGTACCATGAGAACGAAGAGCTGGTCCCCGAGCGTCAAGTGTGTGTTGGTGGCCTGTGCCACGAAGATTGCGCCCATCGACAGGTAGATGGCTGTGCCGGCGCAGTTGAAGGTGTAACCAGTCGGCAACACCAAGCCGACCACGGGCTTGGAGCAGCCGAGTTCCTCCAGTTTGACCATCATGCGGGGCAGCACGGCTTCCGTGGAACACGTGGCGAACGTGATGAGGATCTCATCCTTGACGAACTTGAGGAATTTCCAGAGCGAGATGCGGCTCAGCTTCGCAATGATGCCCAACACGACCACAATGAAAATAAGGCTGGTGATATACACGCCGGCCATGAGCCGGCCAAGGGAGGCCAACGAGCCGAAACCGTATTTCCCAACCGTGAACGCGATGCCGCCCAGCGCCCCGAGCGGCGCCAATCGCATAATCATCCGCACGATACCGAACAAGCCGTGCAGGACGGAGTCGATCACCTCGACAATCAATTTCCCGCGGTCGGGTAAATGCGCGAGCGCCAGGCCAAACAACAGGGAAATCAGGATTACCTGTAGCATGTTGTTTTTGACGAACGCGTCGACGATGCTGGTCGGGATGATGTCGAGCAGGAAGCTGACGGCATCCGGTTGTTTCGCCGCGGACGTGTACGTCGCGAGTGATCTGGTGTCGAGAGTGGTGGGGTCAACGTTCATCCCGACGCCGGGTTTCATGATGTTCACCACGACCAGCCCGATGATGAGCGCCACCGTGGACACCACCTCGAAATAGATCAGCGCCTTGATGCCGACGCGGCCAACTTCCCGGAGGTTGCCCATCCGGGCGATGCCGACCACCACTGTCCCGAAAATGATCGGCGCCAGCAACATCCGGATCAGCTTGATGAAACCGTCCCCGAGCGGTTTGAGCGATTCGCCCCACTCGGGCTTGAGATACCCGATGACGATTCCCAGCAGGACGGCGAGAATCACTTGAAAGTATAGGTGACTGAAGAGTGTGGCGAGCTTGCCGTTGGTCTTGACCATTACGCGCCGAGGGGTTTCATAATCGAAAAAAGATTTGATTTGGCCTCGAACCCGACACCCGGAATATCCGGCAGGCCTACGTACCCATTTTCCACCGCGATGCCGTCGGCGAATCCGCCAAATGGCTGGAACACGCCCGGATACGACTCGTTGCCGCCGAGATGCAGGCCCGCGGCTATGTTGAGTGACATTTGATGTCCGCCATGCGGCACGACGCGGCGGGTTGACCAGCCGTGTTCCTTCAGCACCTCCAGCGTGCGCAGGTATTCGACCAAACCGTACGACAACGCGCAATCGAATTGCAGGTAGTCACGCTCGCGATTCATGCCTCCGTAACGGATCAGATTGCGCGCATCCTGGTGAGAGAACAGGTTTTCTCCCATCGCCATCGGATTCGGATAATGCTTCGAAAGCTCTGCCTGTAACGCGTAGTCGAGCGGGTCGCCGGCTTCCTCATACCAAAAGAGGCCGTACGGTTTCATCGCGTCCCCGTAGGCAAGCGCGGTTTTGAGATCGAACCGGCCATTGGCATCGACCGCGAGAAACTTGCCGTCGCCCACGACCTCAATCACCGCTTCAATGCGGCGGATGTCTTCTTCGAGTGGGACACCGCCAATCTTCATCTTCACGACCTGATAGCCCATGTCGCGATAACCGCGCATTTCGTTTTTCAACGCGGTCAGGTCTTTGCCCGGATAATAGTAACCGCCCGCCGCGTACACCCAGACCTTACTGTCGGCCTTGCCGCCGTGATAGCGGTCGGCGAGCAACTGATACAGTGGTTTGCCGGCAATCTTGGCGACCGCGTCCCACACCGCCATGTCGATGGTGCCGACGGCCACCGATCTCTCGCCGTGTCCGCCGGGTTTCTCGTTTGTCATCATCGTGCGCCAGATACGGAAGGGATCGAGATTCTCGCCGGTGTTGTCCAGCAATGTCTTGGGATCTGCCGCCATGAGTCGCGGCAGTAACCGTTCGCGCATCAACGATCCCTGGCCGTAGCGGCCATTGGAATTGAAGCCGTATCCGACCACCGGTTTGCCGTTACGCACCACGTCGGTGATCACCGCCACCACCGAACACGTCATTTTCGAAAAATCGATGTACGCGTTCGCAATGGCCGACGCCATCGACACTGTTCTCTCCCGGATTTCTACGATGCGCATGGCGGTTTCCCCGAAGCTTCTGCATCTCGATTAAGGTGAAGCCCAGACTCTGCCGTTTTCTGTGTTCGGAGGCAAGGCGTTTTCCGTTGCCCGCGCGGGGGCAAGCGGCTATGCTTCGCGACAGCATGGATTCCGAAGCCGATCTCATCAAACCGCGGTTGGAAAAACGGGAGAAATTACTCGACGCCGGGATCGACCCGTACGGCGGGCGGTTCGATGTCAGCGAATCAGTCGCAACTGCGCGTGCCAATCCGGTGCCCGACCGTGAAGTGCGGTTGGCGGGGCGTGTGTTGAGCCGCCGCGACATGGGCAAGAGCCTGTTCGTCGACATCAAGGATTTCACAGGGAAGATCCAACTCTACATCCAAAAGCAGTCGGTAGGTGAAGAGCAGTTCGAATCGTTCAGACATTTTATCGATCTCGGCGATATCATCGGCATCAGCGGTAAACTCTTCACGACGCGCGCGGGCGAGTTGACCGTGAAGATCGAGGGCATGACATTGTTGAGCAAGGCGATCCAGCCGCTGCCGAAGGAATGGTTCGGCATCAAGGACATCGAAACTCGGTTGCGGCAGCGGTATCTCGATTTGATTCTCAACGACAAGGTGCGCGAGGTCTTTGTGGCTCGCAGCCGGATCGTGTCTGGTATCCGCAAGTTTCTTGATGCGCGCGGCTTTATCGAGGTCGAGACACCGATGATGCAGTCCATCCCGGGCGGCGCGGTGGCGAAACCGTTCCGGACGCACCACGAAGCGCTGAACATCGACCTGTTCCTGCGCGTTGCCCCCGAGTTGTATCTCAAACGGCTGCTGGTTGGCGGATTCGAGCGCGTGTACGAAATCAACCGCAACTTCCGCAACGAAGGCATCTCGCGGCGTCACAACCCCGAGTTCACGATGCTCGAGGTCTACCAGGCCTACGGCGATTACGAGACGATGATGGACCTTGTACAGGGGATGATCGTCTCCGTCGCGGAAGACATCGCCGACTCGCTGCTCATCAAACGCGCGGATGGCCAGGAAATCGATCTGACTCCGCCCTGGCGACGCGTGACGTATCGCGAGCTGGTCCAGGAACGCTTCGGCAAGGACTGGTTCACGCTCACGCCGGGGGACCGCAAGTCACAGGCGGCAACGATGGGAATCGAGTTACCGCCCGACGTGCCCGATTACGAAGTGACCAATTCGCTCTTTGAAAAGATGATCGAGCCGACGCTGATGAACCCGACGTTCGTGACGCATCTGCCCTCGGAACTGGTCGTGCTCGCGAAACCCAACAAGGCCGACCCCAGCGTCGTCGACGTCTTCGAGTTGATTATCAACGGCCAGGAGATCGCGCCCGCATACTCCGAGTTGAACGATCCCGTCCTGCAGCGCGTGCGGTTGCTGATGCAGGCCAAGGGGCACGCGGAGAAGATCGACGAGGATTTCCTGCTGGCGCTGGAACACGGCATGCCACCGGCCGGCGGCATGGGCATGGGAATCGACCGGCTCGTCATGATGCTCACGGGCGCGGAGAGCATCCGCGATGTCATCCTGTTCCCGCTGTTGCGGCCGCAAACATGACGCGACTGCCTTTCGAAGTCTTTCTCGGGCTGCGTTACCTCAAGCCCAAACGCACCTTCGTATCCGTGATCACTCTCATTTCGTTGGCGGGCGTGACGATTGGCGTGTGGGTGCTCATCGTGGTCATCGCCGTCATGAGCGGGTTCGATCGCGAACTGCGCGAGAAGCTCATGGGCATGCACGCGCACGTGACGGTCATGGGCGGGTTGATCGATCACAGCGACAAACTGCTCCAGACCGTGCTGGAAACGCCGCATGTGAAAGCCGCGACGCCATTCGCGATGGGACTGGTGCTTCTCGAGTCCGCCGGTCGGACCGCGACTCCCTACCTCAAGGGTATTGATGCGAAACGTGAAGTGACGGTCAGCCAACTCGGCACATATATCAAGGAAGGCAGCCTCGACCTGCAGGGGGACAAAGTGGTCATTGGACGCGAACTGGCCACGCAGTACGGCATTTTTCTCGGCGACAAGATTACCGTCATGTCGCCACGGATTCTCGAAAAGAAAGGCGCAGAAGTCGATCTGGGCATGGATTTGACGGTCACCGGCATTTTCGAGTCGGGAATGTACGAGTATGACGTAGGCCTCATCTTCACGTCGCTCGAAACCGCACAGGAACTCTACGGTCTGGGCCATGCCGTCCAAGGAATCGAAATTGCGACCGACGATCCGATCACCAGCGCGCGTGACGTGGCCGACGCCTTGAATCGAAAACTCCCGGCTTCGTTGCGGGCGCAAACGTGGGCGCAGATGAACCAGCGATTGCTCGGTGCGATTCAAGTGGAGAAATCGGTGATGTTTTTTATTCTCACGTTCATCGTCGTCGTCGCGGCATTCGGCATCATGAGCACCTTGATCACCGTCACGGTGCAGAAAACGCGCGAGATCGGCGTGATGAAAGCGCTCGGCGCCGCGTCGGGAAAAATTCTGCGCATCTTCCTGCTCCAGGGCTTCATTGTCGGCGTATTCGGCGTGGCCCTCGGTCTGGGGCTGGGCTTGCTGACTGTCCGGAACATCAATCCGATCAATCATTTTCTCTCCAGCGTCGTCGGCATCGATTTGTTCCCGAGAGACATCTACAACTTCCCGAGCATCCCCGCGTATCTCACCACACGGGACCTGTTGACGATTGGCCTGTCGGCGCTGGTTATTTGCACGCTGGCGGGGGTGTTGCCCGCGTTGCGCGCCGCCCGCCTCGAACCCGTGGAGGCGCTCCGCCATGAGTGAGGCCAGCGGGGACATTTTGGTTGCGAGCGGGCTCCGCAAAAACTACACTCTTGGCTCGCAAGAGTTGGAAGTATTGCGGGGGATTGACATGCGGGTGCGCCGTGGTGAATCGCTCGTGATTATCGGCGCATCGGGGGCCGGGAAAAGCACGTTGTTGCATTTGCTGGGCGGACTGGATGCGCCATCCTCAGGCGACGTGAGTCTGGATGGCGCTTCGCTTTTTGCGATGTCCAAGGCGGCCCGGACGAAGCTGCGCAACGAGCAGATCGGGTTCGTTTTCCAGTCATACAACCTGTTGCCGGAACTCGACGCGCTGGAGAATGTATGCCTGCCGGCGCTGCTGCAGCCGCGCAGACGCGACGGCGTGATGGAACGGGGGATGGAATTGCTCAAGGCCGTGGGGCTCGGCGCGCGCATGGAACATCGGCCCGCGGAGTTGAGCGGCGGCGAGCAGCAACGCGTGGCCGTGGCGCGGGCCCTGATGAATCGGCCGAGCCTGGTGCTGGCGGATGAGCCGACCGGCAACCTGGATTCGAAGACCGGCGAATCGATTCTTGATTTGCTGTGGCGGTTGCGCGAGGAATCAGGCACGACGCTGGTGATGGTGACTCACGACGAGCACGTTGCCACACGCGGTGAACGAGTGTTGGAGATTGCGGACGGCAGGATTCTAGGGTAAGTAGAAGCAGAATTGAGGTCAGCACGGTGAAGATATATCTGGATGGAAAATATGTCGCGGAGAACGAGGCGAAGGTCTCGGTTTTCGACCACGGGTTGCTGTACGGCGACGGTGTCTTCGAAGGCATCCGCCTGTATGGCGGCCGGATCTTTCGTCTCGACCAACACCTGGATCGGCTCTTCGCGTCCGCGAAAGCGATCATGCTGCAGATTCCATTGACCAGAGAGCAGCTCGTCGAAGCGTGCTGTGAGACGTGCCGGCAAAATAAGTTGAAGGACGGCTATATTCGGCTGGTGGTCACGCGCGGTGTCGGCAATCTCGGCTTGAACCCATTTCGGTGCAAGAACCCGACCGTATTCATCATCGCGGACACAATCGAGCTATATCCCGAGGAAGTGTACCGCAAGGGGCTGAAATTGATCACGGCGAGCACGCAGCGGACAAATCCCGCCGCAGTGAGTCCCTCGATCAAATCGTTGAACTATTTGAACAACATCCTGGCGAAGATCGAGGCGGTGAACGCCGGCACGATTGAGGCCATCATGTTGAACAGCCAGGGGCACATCGCGGAATGCACGGGGGACAACATCTTCATCGTCCGTCACGGCAAGCTGGAGACGCCGCCTGTCAGCGCGGGCGCGCTTGTAGGCATCACGCGGCAGGCCGTGATGGAACTGGCGGCCGCGCGCAAGATTGGCGTTGGTGAACCCAATCTGACGCGGTACGACTTGTCGACGGCCGACGAGGTGTTTCTCACGGGCACGGCGGCGGAGATCGTCCCGGTGGTGAGCATTGACGGACGGATCATCGGTTCGGGCAAGCCGGGGCCGCTCACCTTGAAATTGATGGAAGACTTTCGTAAGTTGACTCATTCCGAAGGGACGCCGATCGGCGGGAAGCAAGACGATGCAATGCGACATATGCAAAAAGGCTGAAGCGACGGTCCACCTGACGCAGATTGTGGAAGGGAAGATGTTGAAGGTGGATCTATGCGAGTCGTGTGCCAAGGAAAAGGGCGTGCAGGAGGCGGCCGGGTTCTCGCTGGCGGATTTATTGGGCGACTTCGCGACGGGGGGCGAGACGAAAATCGAGTCCCCGGGCGTGCAATGCCCGGTATGCGGTTTCACCCAGGCGGATTTCAAGAAGACGGGACGGCTGGGCTGCAGCGCGTGCTGGGAAACCTTCGAGGCGGGACTCGCATCCCTGTTGAAGGCGATGCACAAGGGCGATCATCACGTCGGCAAAGTGCCGTCGAAGGCGATGCATACGCTGGCGCTGAACGGGAAGATCCAGGAGTTGACGGAACAATTGGATAAAGCCGTGCGCGAGGAGAAGTACGAGGACGCGGCCCAGATTCGCGATGAGATCCGCGAACTGGAGATAAAATTGAAGAAGTCGGCGAGCGTCGCGCGCTCGGCCGGGTAATTGAGAACATGAAGATTGACGATTTATTGAAGAGCCCGAGTGAGTGGGTCAAGGCGGAAGGACCCAACAGCAAGATCGTCATGTCCTCGCGGGTGCGCCTGGCGCGGAACATTCGAGACTATCCGTTCCCCGGCTGGGCCAAAAAAGCGGAGCGGCAGAAGTTACTCGAGTTGATCCAGCCCGTCGTGGAAGAGTTGCCTGAAATGGCGGATCACTTTGGCGATTCCATGGACAACATCACCGCGATCCACAAGCAGGTGTTGGTGGAGCGACATCTGATTAGCCGCGAGCACGCTGCCAAGAACGTGGGCAGTGGCGTGGTCATTAATGATCGGGAGACAATCAGCGTGATGGTCAACGAGGAAGATCACCTGCGGATGCAGGCCATCAAGTCGGGTCTCCAGCTCAAGAACATATTCAAGATCATCGACAAGGTGGACTCGGAGCTTGAGGAACATCTCGAATTTGCGTTCTCGCCGAAGTTGGGATATCTCACCGCATGCCCGACGAACGTGGGCACGGGGATGCGTGGTTCCGCCATGGTGCATTTGCCCGGCATGGTTTTGAGTGACCAGATCAACCAAGTCGTACAGGCGGTGAACAAACTTGGCCTGGCGGTTCGCGGGTTGTACGGGGAGGGGACGGAAGCGCTGGGGAATGTCTTTCAGGTATCGAACCAGACGACATTGGGCGAAAAAGAGGCCGAAGTGATCGAAAGACTTAACAAGGTGATTCTACAGATCATTGAACACGAGGAGAATGCGCGGATCACGCTCCTTGAAAAGAAGCCCAAATTGGTCTATGATCAGATAGGACGTGCGTATGGCATTCTGAGCAATGCACATACGATTAGTTCGAAAGAGGCACTCAATCTGCTTAGTTTAGTACGTATGGGGGTAGATTTGGATATATTTCCGTCAGCCACGCGGGCGTCGGTGGACGAGATGTTCATACTTTCGCAACCGGCTCACGTGCAGCGGACTGCAGCACGGAAACTGACCGCCGAGGACCGCGATATCTTGCGGGCTGAGCTGGTCCGCGCGCAGTTGGCGAATCTTTCGAAACCGAATTTGAGCGACCGGCCGGCAGTGGACGGCGGCCGGGTCGAACCAGAATGAAATGAGAGGACGGTGATGGAAATGAACAATTTCACGCCGCGAGCGCAGCAGGTGCTCGCGTTGGCCCGCAAGGAAGCGGATCGATTTAACCACAATTATGTGGGCACGGAGCATCTGCTTCTTGGTCTCATCAAGCTGGGCCAGGGTGTCGCCGTCAACGTCCTCCAGAAGATGGGGCTCGATCTCGAAACCGTCCGCATGGAAGTGGAAAAGCAGATCGGCACCGGCCCGGAGACGAAGATGGTCGGTAATATTCCCTATACGCCGCGCGTGAAGAAGGTCCTCGCGCTCGCGCAGAAGGAAGCGAAACAACTCAATCACAATTACGTGGGCACCGAACACATCCTGCTCGGTTTGCTCCGGGAAGGCGAGGGCGCGGCGGCGCGCATCCTGAAGTCTCTGGATGTGGACATCGAACGTTGCCGCAACGAGATCCTCAAGGAGCTCGATCCCAATTTTACCCCCAGCGAAGGCGGGGTGGAGGAAGGCGAAGCCACGAGCAGCAAGAAGGAAATGAAGACGCCCGCGTTGCGGATGTTCGGGCGCGACCTTACCGACCTTGCTCGCAAGAACGAACTCGATCCAGTCGTGGGCCGTCAGAACGAAATCGAGCGCGTCATCCAGATTTTGTGCCGCCGCACCAAGAACAACCCGGTATTGCTCGGCGAAGCGGGTGTTGGCAAGACCGCCATCGTGGAAGGCCTGGCGCAGGAAGTCTCCAAGGGCAACGTTCCCGAGATCTTGCGCGACAAGCGCGTCGTGACCCTCGACCTGGCATTGATGGTCGCGGGCACGAAGTATCGCGGCCAGTTTGAGGAGCGCATCAAGGCCGTCATGGACGAGATCAAGCGTTCGAAGAACGTCATCCTGTTTGTCGACGAGCTTCATACCATTGTCGGCGCCGGCTCGGCCGAAGGCGCAATGGACGCCAGCAATATTATCAAGCCCGCGCTTTCACGGGGCGAGTTGCAGGTCGTCGGCGCGACCACGATGAACGAGTATCGCAAGTACATCGAAAAAGACGCGGCGTTGGAGCGTCGCTTCCAGACGATCATTGTCGAACCCCCGACCGTGGATCAGACCGTTGAGATTCTCAAAGGTCTTCGTCCGAAGTACGAAGAGCATCATCGGGCCAAGTTCTCGGATGAAGCGTTGTTGGCCGCCTCGCGGCTCTCGGACCGGTATATCACGGGCCGATTCCTGCCGGACAAGGCGATCGACGTTGTGGATGAAGCGGGCGCGCGGGCACGCATTCAATCGATGACGCGGCCGCCCAACATTCAGGATTCGGAGCGCGACATCGAGAAGATCAAGGAAGAGAAGGAAGCCGCCATCAAGGCCCAGGACTTTGAGTTGGCTGCCAGCCTGCGCGACAAGGAAAAGCAGGCGCGGGAGCGGCTCGAACAGACATTGGCCGAATGGCGTCAGGCACGCGACGAAAAACAGATCGTCATCACGGAAGACGACATCATGCACATTGTCGCGAAGTGGACGGGCATACCGCTCAGCCGCATGGAACAGAAGGATACCGAGAAACTGCTGGCGATGGAAGCCGAACTGCGCAAGACGGTCATTGGCCAGAATGAGGCGGTGGTGGCGATTAGCAAGGCATTGCGCCGCAGCCGCGCTGACCTTAAAGACCCGAACCGCCCGATTGGCTCATTTGTGTTCCTCGGCCCGACAGGCGTGGGCAAGACACTGATGGCCCGCGCGCTGGCCGAGTTCATGTTTGGTGATCAGGATGCGCTGATCCAGCTCGACATGAGCGAGTACATGGAAAAGTTCAATGTCTCGCGGCTTGTCGGCTCGCCTCCGGGCTATGTCGGCTATGAAGAGGGTGGTCAGTTGACAGAACGCGTGCGTCGCCGTCCCTACTCGGTCGTGCTGTTCGACGAAATCGAGAAGGCACATCCCGACGTCATGAACATGCTCCTGCAAATCCTCGAAGACGGGCACCTGACCGACTCGCTCGGTCGCAAGGTGGACTTCCGTAACTGTGTGGTCATCATGACTTCGAACATCGGCGCCGACCTGATTCGCAAGGCGGGCGAGCTCGGTTTCGCCCCGGCGAAGGAAGAGCATACGTACGGCGACATGAAGGGCAAATTACTGGATGAGGCCAAGCGCGCCTTCAAGCCCGAGTTCATGAACCGCTTGGACGATGTCATCGTATTCCACAGCCTCGACAAGGGCGACATGGGCCAGATCGTCCATATCGAGGTCGAGAAGGTCAAGAGTCGCCTCAAGGTCAAGGACGTCGAAATCGTCCTTACACCGGCGGCCACAACTTTCCTCATCGACAAGGGGTACGATCCGCAGTTCGGTGCGCGTCCGTTGCGTCGCGCCGTGGAAAAATACCTGCAGGATCCGCTCGCCGAGGAAATCCTACGCGGGAGTTTCAAGCCGAACGAAATAATCGAAGTCACGGTCGGCGACGACAAGCTGGCATTTAACCAACTCGCCGCCAGCGCGAGCTGACGAGAGCCATTGTTTCACCCGAGGCCGCCCCGGAGGGATCCGGGGCGGCCTTTGCTTTGCAGGGAAGGCGAGGCTTGCAACGGTCTGGCCGCTTCCTTATGCTGCGGGCGACATGAAGGAGGCGTTGGTACGGTTCCAGGAGTTTGTGGTTGGCCAGCTCACCCAGCTTGGCGCGATTCTTTTGCTGTTGCTGGACATCTTCAAGACGATGTTTTCCAAGCGGCCGCGATGGGCCTTGACGGTTGAACAAACCTATAAGATCGGGTGGCAATCGCAGGCCGTGGTGGTGATTACCGGTGCATTTACCGGGATGGTGTTCGCCGTGCAGACGTACCACCAATTTCACAAGGTGAAGATGGATACGGCGGTTGGCCCGGTGATCAGCGTGGCCATGACGCGCGAGTTGGCGCCGGTCTTGACGGCCTTGATGGTGGCCGGGCGCGTGGGAGCAGCCATCGCCGCCGAGTTGGGTACCATGAAGGTGACGGAACAACTCGATGCGTTGCGCTCCATGGGGACAGCGCCGGTGGATTTTCTGGCCGTGCCGCGGTTCGTGGCGATGTTGCTGTCGCTGCCGTTGCTGACTGCTGAGGCGATGTTCTTCGGCATTTTCAGTGGCTACCTGGTGGGAGTGGACATGCTGGGGATTGACCGGGCGTATTTCCTCAACAACATGTTCAAGTTTACAGCCGTACAGGATGTGATGAGCGGACTCATCAAGTCCGTCTTTTTCGCGGTATTCATTGCCTTGGTTTCATGTTACAAGGGCTTCAACGCCGGGGAGGGAGCCGAAGGCGTGGGGCGCGCGACGACGCAGGCAGTCGTGGTATCTTCACTCACGGTGTTGATCGCCAACTTTTTCATCGCGGTGTTGTTCAACGTGATCAGTCCGCCATGATCAAAATCGAGGGGTTGTGGAAACATTTTGGTAGTAACGAGGTTCTGCGCGGGTTGGACTTGGAGGTCCGCGACGGAGAGACCATCGTGATCATCGGGCAAAGCGGCGGTGGCAAGAGTGTGCTGTTGAAACATCTGTGCGGTCTGCTCAAGCCGGATAAGGGCCGGGTGTTGGTGGATGGCACGGACATTGTGCCGCTCGACGAGCAGGAACTGACGCCCATCCGCAAGCAATTTGGATTTCTTTTTCAGGGGGCAGCACTGTTCGATTCGATGACGTTGTATGACAACGTGGCGTTTCCGTTACGGGAAGAGCGCCGCGCCGAATCCGAGGTGGACAAGCGCGTCAAGGAGGCATTGAAGATTGTGGATTTGTTGGAAGCGCAGGACAAGAAACCGGCTGAGCTTAGCGGCGGTATGCGCAAACGCGCCGGGCTGGCACGGGCGGTCGTGGCCAATCCAAAATATGTGCTCTATGATGAGCCAACGACGGGACTGGATCCCATCCGCGCGGACAGCATCAACGAATTGATCCTGCGATTGCACGACCAACTAAAAGTAACCGGCGTGGCCGTGACGCACGACATGATCAGTGCCTACAAAATTGCGGATCAAATCGCGATGTTGCACGAGGGACGCATTCATGTGGTGGGTACCCCGAAGGAAATTCAGGCGACGCAAGACCCGATCGTAAAGCAATTCATCACCGGTGTGAGCGACGCCCATCAGGAGGTGCAACTTGGCACAAAAACGGTCGGTTGAAATCAGAGTGGGTCTATTCGTGGCGATTTGCCTGACGGTAGTCGCCGGTTTGATCCTCAAGTTTGGCAAATACGAGCGCCTGGCAACGAAGACTTATCAAATTACCGTCGTCTTCTCGAACGTGGGAGGCATCGTCCGGGACGCCAACGTGCTGTACGGCGGTATTTCCGTCGGCAAGGTGAGCGACATCACGCTGGATCAACAGGGATTGCTGAAGGTCAATGTCAAGCTGGACATCTACGAGAAGGTGAAGATTCGCAAAGACGCAAAGTTCGTCATCAACCAGTCCGGTCTTCTTGGCGACCGGTACATCGATGTGATGCCTCAGGGTGCGACGGCGGAATTCATTGGGCCGGGTGACGTGGTCGAAGGTTCGACGAGCGTTGATCTCAGCGAGGCGATCCATGGTGTTGTGGACGTATTGCACCAAGCGGCCGGTACAATCGCCCGCGTGGACAAAGCGATCCAGCGCATCGACGAGACAGTGCTCAGCCGCCAGAGTCTCGAGCATATCGACTCGTCGCTGGTCAATATTGACATGGCCAGCAGCAACGCTGTCAGCCTGACTTTGAGTTTGCGGGGCATTGTGGATGAGAATCGCGGCAAGGTGGATAATACGCTAACGAGATTCTCCGATGCCGCTGACAATCTCAAACAGACTTCCAAGAACATCGATAAGGTTGTGACTGCCAATCAGGATGACATTCGGGCTGCGACGAAGAAACTGGCCGAGAGTGCAGAGCGGCTGAACGATATTCTCGCTCACTTGGAAAGTGGCCAGGGAACGGTTGGTAAATTGCTTGTCGATCCGACGTTGCACGACGAAATTGTGCATCTCGTACAAAATTGGCGAAAATACGGTCTGCTGTATAAGGAAGGCAACAAGGCCGAGACGAAGAAGCCCGCAGAGCCGAAGCACGGTACGGTTCCACAGCCGGCGCGGCCTGCTCAAAGCGGCGGAAGTCTCATTTTCGGCACGGACGCCACATCACCAGCTAAGTAGCCATGGTTAGGGGAGTTAGGGCGGCGGTATGGCCTTAAACCTGCTTCTGTGATAGCACGGAAGGAAAAGGTTTGGTGATATGACGTTGCTAGTGCTGAGATTGTTCTTCTTGATCCTGTGTGTACTTGGGAGTTGGTCCATCTCCCAACTGCAAGAAGACTGGTCTCAGCATCCTGTTCTCGCGATTCTAATCGGCTTGGCGGGAGGCGGGGCGTTCATCGGCATCGACAAGCTCTTAAAGGGCTTTTCGCTGCGCGGGCTCTCCGCCGCGACATTCGGCATCTTCGTGGGGTTCGCCATCAGTTACTTTATCGGCAATTCGGTCCTATTTAAATTCATCGATGAAGAGTCGAAACTTGTTGCGCAGATTGTCATGTACGTCGTGGGCACCTATCTGGGGATGGTGATCGCGTTGCGCGCCAAGGATGAATTCAACATGGTTATCCCCTATGTGAAATTCGTGCGCGAGAACAAGCCTGAGCGATTGGTATTGCTCGATACGAACATCATCATCGACGGGCGCATCCAGGAAGTGTGCGCCACGGGTTTTCTCGATGCGGTGCTGATCGTGCCGCGGTTTGTGCTGAACGAACTGCAATACATCGCCGACGCCGCTGACGATGTGAAGCGCGTGCGGGGACGGCGCGGCTTGGAAGTGCTCAAGATGCTCCAGTTGAACCCGCGCGTCGAATTGAAATTTCACGAGAACGACGTGCCGGACGTGAAGGAAGTAGACGGCAAGCTCATCCAGTTGGCCAAGATGCTTCCCGCCGAGATTCTGACGAACGACTACAACCTCAACCGCATCGCCGAACTCCAGCATGTGAAAGTGCTCAACTTCAACGAACTGGCCAAATCATTGCGGCCGGTTGTCCTGCCCGGGGAAACGCTCATGGTTCGCCTCCTCAAGGAGGGACGCGAACCCCAGCAAGCCGTTGCCTATCTTGACGACGGCACCATGATCGTCGTCAACCAAGCCCGTCGTCTGGTGGGGCAGGAGATTGAAGTCGTCGTTAGCAGCGTTTTGCAGACGGCGGCAGGCCGGATGGCCTTTGCCGAAGTTGCCAATGGCAGCGGTGGCAATGCCACCGACAGTCACAACCCGGCCGGCGCGCCCGCCGAAGAGCGGGGCAAGCTTGCTCCCGTAAGCTGAATTCTGCTAGTCTGCCATCCATGGTTACGGCGATCGTGTTGGCCGCCGGTCGCTCCACGCGCATGGGCGGCGGCCCCAACAAGCAATTCATCGAACTTCTCGGCAAACCGATTGTGTACTATTCCCTGGCGGCTTTTGAGCAGTGTGGTGTTGTCGATGCCGTGGTAGTGGTACGCCGTCCCGATTGCGCACAACAGGCAGAACAAATCGTTGGCGAATTTGGTTTCCGAAAGGTTGTCGCGTTCACCGATGGTGGCGTCGAACGCCAAAACTCGGTTTGGAATGGGCTGGAGAAGTGTGATTCGGCGACGGATATCGTGGCCGTTCACGACTGGGCGCGGCCACTGGTCACGCCCGCCTTGATTGAAGCCACTGTCGCCAGTGCGCAGACGCATGGCACCGGCATCGCCGCCAGCAAAGTGGTGGATACCATCAAGGAGGCCAGCGAAGATAAGACGGTGATTCGCACAGTGGACCGCACCAAGTTGTGGGCGGTGCAAACGCCCCAGACTGTACGCCTTCCGCTTTTGCGGGAGGCGTACACGAAGATATTCGAGAGGCAAACTGTCGTCACCGACGAAGCAGCGGCGATTGAATCGCTTGGCCAAAAAGTCCATTTGGTCGAGACGGCGTTTCTCAATTTGAAGATCACCACGCCTGCCGATTTGGCCATCGCAGAGGCATTGCTTCACCAACGAAAGTGATGTTATTCTCACAACTCCTATGAATCGCGTTGGAATCGGAATCGACGTGCATCGGTTCGCCGAAGGCCGCAAGTGTATCATTGGCGGTGTCCAAATCCCGCATGATGTTGGCTTGGAAGGCCACAGCGACGCCGACGTGCTGGCCCATGCCGTGGCGGATGCGCTGCTGGGGGCGGCAGCCCTCGGCGACATAGGGAAATATTACCCGCCAGACGACATGAAGTTCAAGAACATGGACAGCATGGTCATCGTGCGCGAATGCGCCGAGCGCGTGCGGCAGGCGGGCGGACGCATCAATAATGTGGATGCGATGATCATTGCCCAAGCGCCGAAGATGGCGCCCCACATACCGAAGATGCAGGAGATCATTGGAAAGAATTTGGGCATCGCTCCGACGCAAGTGGGGGTGAAAGCCACCACCAGCGAGCACATGGGATTCACCGGTCGCAAGGAAGGCATCGTGGTCGTCGCCATTGCGTCGGTGGAGATGTAACGCATTATGGCCCTGCAGTTCTTCAACACGCTGACCCGCCGCAAGGAGGATTTTGTCCCGCTTGATCCGGCTGGCAAACGCGTGGGCATGTATACCTGCGGCCCGACCGTCTACAACTACGTGCACATCGGCAATCTCCGCGCCTTCATGTTCGAAGACCTTCTCCGCCGTTACCTCGAATACAAGGGCTTCGACGTGAAGCATGTGATGAATATCACGGACGTTTAGGACAAGATCATCCGCGCCGTTCGCGAGTCC
>Ga0265338_10001817_pt1 | contig 33499 bp, 32 predicted proteins | sample 42126metaG_FD_193579 | JGI IMG/M metagenome (GOLD analysis project Ga0265338, IMG submission 193579) | Rhizosphere microbial communities from Carex aquatilis grown in University of Washington, Seatle, WA, United States - 4-21-26 metaG | ecosystem: Host-associated > Plants > Roots > Rhizosphere...
CCGGGCAGGTAGGCGTTTACCTGGTAGCGGTGGTCGCAGGAGTGGGTGGGCACGGTGTCGAAGCGCACGGTGAACTCCCGGCCGCCGGGCAGCGTCAGGGTCCAGGTGCCGTATCCGTGGTCGTTCGTCTTCTTGGGCGCGAGGTGCCAGCCGGGCGGCGGTGCCCCGGGGCGTGGCTGGTGGGCTGCGAGGTGGCGCAGGTGGCGCAGGTGGGTTTCGGTGACGGTGATGTTGACCCGGGCGGGGAGCACGGACGACGGCGGCCCGGTTGCCCGCGGGCCTTGTGGCGTGCCGCGTTCGCGGGCGAGGCCGTGGCCGGCGGCGTAGCCGTCGTCGTCGACGATGGTGACTTCCCAGCGGCTGGCCGGGGAGCGGGCCGCGGCGGCGGCCAGGTCGCGGACCAGGGCCGGGTCGAGCGGACCGAGGAGCCGGTTGTCGCCTGGGCGCTCGGCCTGGCCGGCGAGCGTGACGAGCGGGGCGATAACTTCCGGCAGCGCGGGACGGGCCGGCGCTTCGGCCGGGGTGCCCTGCGATTCACGGCCGTCAGCTGGTTCGACGTCGTCGCCTGCCGGTAGGCCGGGCGGCGGCGGGCCGTCGGTGTCCGGGCCACCGCCACCAGGATCATCGCCGCCGGGATCGTCGGGGCAGGGATCATCCGGATCCTCGGGGTCAGGGCCGCGCTGGCCGTCCGGTTCCGTGTCATCCGGTTCCGTGACGGTGGCGCGGGCGAAGGAGACCCGCTCGTCCGCGCTGATGCCGTTGAGCAGGTCGAGGTAGGCCAGTGCCTGCAGGGTGCCGCCGCTGCGCCCGGGGAACGCCCCGGAGGCCTCGTAGTGGCTGGCGCGAGACAGGACGCTGGCGTGCCCGGAGAGCGCCTCGGCGGCCGGCAGGTCACGGCCCGACAGGCCGACCGTGCCGGCCTCCTCCCGGAACACCGTGACCCGGGCCCGGTCCCGCTCGGCCGATCTCCGGCGCCGCTCGGCTACATCTGGGGCCACGGCTACGGCGGCCCGCCAGGCCAGCCGCTCCACCTGGAAGTACGTCTTACCCGCCAGCTCCGGCACCACCAGCGCCTCTGCCCTGGTCGCCTCGGCGGCGTCCAGCGGCTCGAAGACCTGGACGACCAGCTTGGCCTTGGACTCGGTCAGGGTGCCGTCGGCCAGCAGCCGGCCGACCCCGGGCAGGCGGGTGCCCAGGGCCCAGGCCAGTGCGGCGAGGTTGCCGGCCGACACCGGGCCCATCGCCAGCGCGCCCGCGACCTCGTAGGTCAGCGAGTCGTCCCACCCCTCAGGCAGGTCGGGGCGACGGCGCAGTACCGGGGCCCCGTCGCTGTCCTCGCGGATCATCGACCGCAGGGAGCCCAGCTTTCGCGCCGCCGACCAAGATTCGACCGCCGCCCACTGCCGGGCGACCCCGACCCGGGCATCGGTATCCAAGCCCTCGTACAGGCCGTCCGGGCCGGCCGCCTTCTCCAGGGCGGCCACCAGCTCGGCCGACGGCGGCGCCGCCGCCCAAACGCCGCCGTGCGCGAAGTCACGGGCCAGCCCGCCGTCCCGGCCGGGCGCCTCGCCCGGCCCGGAACTGGGGTCCGGCTGCCATCCCATGCCACGCTCCGTTCGAATAGATGTCCAGCGAAATCTTCTAATCGAATACTACGGCGATGGTCTGACATTCGGGGTGGTGCTAGCCCTCAGCCGCAGATCGAGACCTCGCCGTCTGAGTAGATGACTTTCGGTATTCGCCGGGGTTTACGCGGCTGTGGAGGGGCGGCCGCCGGTGGGATGGTTCAGGTGTGCATGAACTGGATAGCCCAGGGTGGCCTCGCTGGCCAGCGAGGCGCACGGGTGGGAGGATGGCGGGATGAGGTTCGTCGCGGTGGACGGCCGGGCGTCGCTGGTGCGGGGCGATGCGGTGTTCGACGTGGCCGAGTGCTCGGATGGCGCGATCCCGGCCGACCCGCTCGGCCGGGCCTACGTGATCGCCGAGCCCGAGCTGGCGGTGGTGACCCGCGCGGCGGGACGGCACCTGAGCCCGGACGCGCGGGGTCGGCATCATCGAAAACCGCTGCCGGCTGGAGTACTAGCAAGTCCCCGGCATCGTGGCGAGGCGGAGGTGGCGCGCGGTATAGCGGCGCAGGGCCCGCAGCTGGGGCTGGGTGAGCCGGTCGCAGACGCAGTCCCAGTGCAGGCTTACCCAGTCGCCCGGCCGCAGGCCGGTGATGAACCCGCCGGTCACCGGGTGGAGCGCGGCCGGGCCGAGGCCGAGCAGCCGCCCGTCCCAGGTGAGCGGGCGCCGCCGCACCGTGAGCGGATCGGTCGCGACGACCTGGCCCCAGCCGATCCGGCAGTGGTCGAGGATGTGCAGCGACGGGTCGGCCCGGCCCGCGCGCAGCAGGCCGACCCAGGGGTAGACGCTGAACACGTGGAAGCTGTGGTGCGGCACCGCGCCGAGGGGAAGCGCCCGGGCGATTTCCGCCCAGCCGGGTCCGGCCCGGCGGCGGAACCGCTCGTCGAGGAACGCGCCGTAGTCGGATATCCGCACGTTATCCAGGAGGCTGTTGCCCACCCAGTACGCCTCGACTACCCGGCTGTCCAGCGGGCTGGCGACCCGGTTGGCCGCCGCGATCAGCTGCAGGTAGGGCCACGCGCCGTCGAACCCGCGGGCCAGGGCGGCCAGGCCAGGGCCGGCCTCGCCCGCGGCGGCGTGCTCCCGCAGCGCCGCGTGGTCGTCCGGCCCGCACAGCCCCCGCTCGTTGGGCGGGAACGCGTAGCGGGCGAACAGCAGCGGGCCCCCGCCCGCCTCCGCGTCCCCGCTCACGTGACGCCGGCCAGCGCGGCCCGTGGCCGGGTGGCCGCCACGGCGAGCACGGCGAGGGCGGTGCCGGCCGCGACCAGCGCGACCCCCGCCCAGTCCGGTTCGCCCTGCAGCAGCGCGGTGATGATCGCGCCGAACACCCCGATCGCGGTCACGTCGATAGCCCCGATACGGGCGAGTGCGGCGTAGACGGCGGCGACGTTGGCCGCCAGGATCAGGCCGGTCGCCAGCGCCCACGACCACTGGTGCCAGCCGGCCGCGGTGAAGGCGTGCGCGTGGGTGGCCAGCGTCCAGCCGGTGAGCAGGACCGCTCCGCCCGCCATCCGCGCGGTCGCCGTGGTGAGGACGGACAGGTCACGCAGCAGCCGCCGGGCGATGACCGCCTCGGCTGCCCACATCAGCGTGGCGGCGAGGATCATCGCCTCGCCCTTGGACGGGCCGAGGTTGCCGAGGCCGCCGCCGAGCAGCGCCTGCCCCCAGACCAGGGCCGCCATCGCGGCCAGGTGCCAGCCGGTGAGACGCTCGCCAAGCAGCGGCACGGCGAGCAGCGCCACCCAGATGACCAGCGTGTGGTAGGTGAACGCGCCGCTGGCGGCGGACACCATCGACAGCCCCTGGAAGAACAAGACGAAGGGCACGCTGCCGCCGATGACCGCCACCGCCGCCAGGCCCGCCCAGTGCCGCGCGGTCCGCGGCCTGGTGAAGCCCTCGCGGCTGGAGGCCCTGGTCGCCACCGCGAGCGCGGTCAGCAGCACGAGCCCGGCGACCAGGTTCTTCGCCGTCGTGTAGGCGGTCGCTTGGCCGAACGCGCGCACCCCATGGGAGTTGACGTACACGGCGAAACCACTGATGACAGCGGCGGCGAGGGCGAACCCCAGGCCAGCCCGGGTTCTCATGACTCCTCCTGGAGGACTTCGAGCACGTAACCGGAATGGATGAGCACTGTTTCTCCGGCGGCGGCCTGCGGGCAGGTGAGCAGGCAGGCCAGCACCGGGCGGCCGGTGCCCGCGTCGACGAGCGCCATCGGGACGCCGTCGTCGTCGCGGACCTCGGTGATCACGCCGATCGTTCCCAGGCACACTGGTCAGTCGCCTCCGCTCAGCTCGCCCAGGATCTGCCCGGCGACGACGCGGACGGCCGCCTCGGCCTCGGGTGACAGGCCGGCGCCGAGCGCGAACGCCGCGCCCTCGATGCCGTAGCCGGACAGCCGCGCGGGCAGCCGGCCGAGCGCGCGGCCGAGCTCGATCACCTCGGCCAGGCTGAACGTGTGGGTGCCGCGCTGCCGGAAGCTGGCCCCGAGCGGGCGCGACGCGTCGAAGCGGTAGGTCACGCCCGGACGGCCGCCGGAGTAGACCGCGTCCACCACGTAGACCTCGTCGGCGCCGTCCCACGCGTCAAGCAACTTGAGCTGATCGCCGTCCAGTTCCTGCACGCTGACGCTGCGGGGGGCCGCGTCCCGGACCGCCCGCGCGACCGCGAGCCCGGCCGCGTCGTCGCCGCGGTCGGGGTTGCCGACGCCGATGACCAGCCTCATGTCGCGCTCACCCGCAGGTCGAGGAAATGCGTCGCGCAGGAGATGCACGGGTCGTAGCTGCGCACCGCCTGCTCGCACTCCCAGGTCAGCCGGTCGAGGGGCAGGTGCAGCCGGGCCTGCGCGAACGCGCGCAGGTCCGCTTCGATCGCCCGCTGGTTCTGCGAGGTCGGCGGGACGATCTGCGCGTCGCTTATCGTTCCGTCAGCGGTCAGCCGGTAGCGGTGGTACAGCAGGCCGCGCGGCGCCTCGGTGCAGCCGTACCCGGTGGCCGCGGCCGGCGGCACCCCGATAGCAGGAGGAACGGGTGGCTGGTAGCCCTCGATCAGCCGCAGCGCCTCGTCGCACGCGTAGACCAGCTCGACCGACCGGACGATGATGCTGCGGAACGGGTTGGCGCAGGTCGCGCCAAGCCCGGCGGCGCGCGCGGCCGACGCCGCCACGTCCGGCAGCGCGCCGGAGCTCAGGCTGTACCTGGCCATCGGCCCGACCAGGTAGGTCCTGTCCCCGTCAAGGACCGAGTGCAGCGCGGTGGAGTGCGGGACCTGGAACTCGGTGAAGTGCTGGTCGTACTCGCTGACCCCGATGTCCAGCCCGCGGCTGGAGACGATCCGCTCGCCCATGACCGGGTAGCCGGCCGGGTCGCGGAGCGAGACGTACTCGTAGTCGACCTCGTAGTCAGGGAAGTCGAACCCGGCCACCCAGTCGACCGTGTCCAGGGCCGCCTGGCGGGCCCACGCCAGCTCGTCGGCCAGCCCGCGCAGCGCGGCCGGGTCCGGGGCGCGGTAGAAGCCGCCGACCCGGACGTTGACCGGGTGCACCGACCGCCCGCCGACCACCTCCATCAGCCGGTTGCCCGCCCGCTTCAGCCGCAGGCCCCGCCCGACGATCTCGGGATGGTCGCGGGCCAGGTGGATGCCGCTTTCATAGCCGAGGAAGTCCGGCGCGTGCAGCAGGTACACGTGCAGCGCGTGGCTTTCGATCCACTCACCGCAGTAGAGCAGGCGGCGCAGTGCCCGGATGCTGCCGGGCACGGTCACGCCGCAGGCGTCCTCGATGGCGGCGCACGCGCTCATCTGGTACGCGACCGGGCAGATCCCGCAGATCCGGGCGGTGATGTCCGGCGGCTCGGTGTACGCCCGGCCGCGCAGCAGGCCCTCGAAGAACCGCGGCGGCTCGTAGATGTCCAGCCTGGCCTCGGTGACCCGGCCGTCGGAGGTCACGATCTCGAGCCCGCCCTCGCCCTCCACCCGGGCCAGCCCGGGCACCCGGATCCGGCTACCGTGGGTCATCGCTGGCTCCTTCCGCCGGGGCACGATGTGCCTCGGCCTCCTGCCTGAACGGCTCCGCCCCCGCGTTGAACGTGCGGAACGCGCGGACCAGATCGCGGTCGCTCGCGCCGAGCTCGCGCCAGCGCGCCGCCAGGGCGGCCGTGTTCGGCGTCTCGGCGGGCCCGAAGCAGCCGTAGCAGCCACGCGCGAACGACGGGCACAGGGCTCCGCAGCCGGCCTGCGTCACCGGGCCCAGGCACGGCGCGCCCTGCGCCACCATCACGCAGGTGATCCCCGCCCGCTTGCACTCGACACAGACGCTGTGCCCGCGGATGCGCGGCTTGCGGCCGTGCAGGAACGCCGCGACCACCTCGAGCAGCTGCCGCCGGTCGACCGGGCAGCCGCGCAGTTCGAAGTCGACCCGCACGTGATCGGCGATCGCGGTCGACGTTCGCAGCGTCTCGATGTAGCCGGGGCTGGCGTACACCAGCGGCGCGAGGTCACCGGAGAAATTCCGCAGCGCCTGGATGCCGCCCGAGGTGGCGCACGCACCGATGGTGACCAGGGTCTTGGAAGCAGCGCGGACCTCACGGATGCGCTCGGCGTCGTGCGGGGTGGTAATCGACCCCTCGACCAGGGACAGGTCGTACGGCCCGGGCAGCACCTCGCGTGACGCCTCGGTGAAGCTGGCGACCTGGACCGCGTCGGTCAGCCCGAGCAGCTCGTCCTCGCAGTTCAGCAGCGTGAGCTGGCAGCCGTCGCAGGAGGCGAACTTCCACACGGCGAGAGAGGGCTTGGGTCCGGGAGTCACCACATCCCGTTCTGAATCGTGCATTACAGCTCCCTGATGCCGAGCCAGCGGGCCAGCGGCCGGTAGCTCAGCACCGGCCCGTCCCGGCAGATCAGGAACGGGCCGAACTGGCAGTGCCCGCACAGCGCCGTCGCGCACTGCATGTTGCGCTCCATCGACACGAACACGCGGTCGGCCGGCACGCCCGCCGTGAGCAGGGCCTGGACAGTGAACCGCATCATGATCTCCGGGCCGACCGTGAACGCGGTGGTACGCGCGGGGTCGAACGGCGCGCCGCCGATGAGGTCGGGCACGACCCCGACCTTGCCGCCCCAGTCACGGCCCGCGGTGTCCACGGTCACCTCGACGGTCACGTCGAACCGGGACCGCCATTCGTCAAGCTCGGCCGGGAAAAGCAGGTCGGCGGGGGTCCGCGCGCCATAGAGGAGCACAATCCGGCCGAACCGGTCACGGTGCGCGAGCGCCGCTCGGACGGCGGGCCGCAGCGGCGGCAGCCCGATGCCGCCCGCCACCACCACCAGGTCACCCCCCTCGGCCTCCCGTACCGGCCAGTGCGTGCCGTACGGGCCGCGCACGGTGACCGCGTCGCCCGGCTCGGCCGCGCACAGCATCCGGGTCACCTCGCCCACCGCGCGGATAGTGTGCTGGACCACGTGCCCGGCGGCCTCGGCGTCGCCGCTGACCGAGACGGGAACCTCTCCGACCCCGGGCCTGCCCACCATGTTGAACTGGCCGGGCAGGTAGCCGAACGATTCCGGCGGCTCGAGGTCGAGCGTGACCGTGTCCGCGGTCTCCTGCCGGTTCGCGACCACCCGCCACGGCCGTGACTCGGTCCACGGGCGGTCTGCCGCCGCGTCAGCTGGTGCCCGCATGACCGTACACGTCCAGGATCTGCAGCCGGGTGGCCTGCAACCGCCGCGTTGCCAGCAGCGCGAACCGCCGCATGAGGTCGAAGCCGAGGCGCGTGTCCGCCTGGCACTTGGCTCGCAGGCAGGCACCGTCGATCTCGATGGCGCGCACCTGCCCGACCGCCCGCCCGTCGAACTGCCAGCGGTGCGGTCCTATCAGCCAGGAAAACCCGGCCACCTCCCCCGCGCCGAGGGACTGCACGGTGACCACGCGGCCGGGAGCCGCGATCTCCAGTGCGACAGCGCCGTCGGTGACGAGGTAGAACTTCCGGGCCGCGGTTCCCTCGCGGAACAAGAACACCCCGTCGGTAAACGCGACGCGCTCGGCGCACGCGGCGATGAGCGCCAGGTCTTGCGGGTCCATCCCGGCGAAGAACTTGTGCTGGCCTAGCAGCGGCTCAAGCGTCTGCGGCAATTGCGCCAACCTCCTCGGTGATGTCGATCCCGACCGGGCACCAGGTGATGCACCGGCCGCAGCCCACGCACCCGGAGGTGCCGAACTGGTCGTGCCAGGTGGCCAGCTTGTGCGTCATCCACTGCCGGTACCGGGAGCGGTTCGACGCCCGGACCGGCCCGCCGTGGATGTAGGAGTGGTCAAGGGTGAAGCAGGAATCCCAGAACCGGCGCCGCTGCGCGTCGTCTCCGGTTAGCTCGCCGACTTCCTCGACGCTGAAGCAGAAGCACGTCGGGCACACCATCGTGCAGTTCCCGCAGGCCAGGCAGCGTGACGCGACATCATCCCAGCGAGGGTGCTCCTGGTTGTCATAGAGCAGGTCCCGCAGGTCGATCGCGGGCATGCTCCGCCCCATCGCGGCCGTGGTGCGCTCGACGATCTCGTCCGCCGCGGCGATGTCGCCCGGCCGGGCGGGCACCACGCCGGCGTCCGCCAGGACCTCGGCCCCGCGGGGCGTCCCGGTCTCGACCAGGAACCGGTGGCCGGCCGAATCAAGCAGTTCGGTCAGGGCGAGGTCGAAGCCGGCCGATGCCCTCGGCCCGGCCGACATCGACGCGCAGAAGCAGGTCCGCCCGGCCTGCCCGCAGTTGACGGCGACGATGAACGCCCCCTCGCGGTTCCCGGCGTACTCCGGATCGGCGTGCCGCCCCCCGGTGAACACCCGGTCCTGGATCGCGATCGCGTTCAACTCGCACGCCCGGACGCCGATGAACGCGAACCGCTCGGCCGGGTCCGGCTGGTCCGCCTGGTCCGCCGCCCCCAGCCGGGACGAAGCCGGGAACAGGTACTTCTTCCACGACTGGGGTCCCACGTTGTACCCGAACAGCGCCTGGTCGTCCCGTCGGCGCAGCCGGTACGTGGCCGGCTCCTGCTCGTCGGTCCACCCGGCAGGCAAGTCGGCCGCGGACGATATGTCGCCGTAGCAGATCGCGCCGTCCGACACCACTGGCCCGACCAGCCGGAACCCGCGCCGCCTGATCGCCTCGAGCAGCCCGTCGAGCCCGTCACGCGGCAGCACCGCCGCGCCGGGGCCTTCCTCAGGTCGCGCTTCGCTCATGCCCCCTTGTTACCGTGCCGTAACCGGCCGGCCTAGGGTCCAAGGTCCTAGCGCGGGAGGGGTTCAGTGTCCCTGGGCCGGGTGGTGCGGACTGCGTACGACGACCACCGGGCATTCGGCGTGGTGGACGCAGTGCTGGCCGACGGATCCGAGCAGCGCCTCGGTGAAGCCGTCGTGCCCGCGGCTGCCGACCACGAGCAACTCCGCGCCCTTGGCGGCCGCCAGCAGCGCGCGCGCCGCGTTGTCCTGCCGGACTACCAGCCGGATGGTGACTTCAGGGGCCAGTGGTTGCGCTTGCGCGACCGCCTCCCGGAGCACCGATGCGGCCAGTTCCGCGAAGTCGGTAACCTCGTCACCAGCGGCCACCATGCCGTAGTAAGCCGGGAAGTGCCATGCCGTTACCGCGTCGACCGAGGCGCCGGTCAGCTTCGCCTGGCGCACGGCCCACGCGAGCGCCGTTCCTGACGAGCCTGACCCGTCCACGCCCACCACGATGCGGCGGGTGCTTTCCGTTCCGTTCACTCTTGCTCCTCTGTGACGCTCGCTGGGAACTTGCCGGCGGCGTGCCTGGCGGCGACGTAGCCGTAGACGAGGCCCTGCCCGATCGTGGCGCCGGGTCCCGGGTAGACGCGGCCGAAGGCGTTGCCTGCGGCGTTGCCCGACGCGTACAGACCCTCGATGACGGTGCCGTCTGGGCGCAGCGCGCGGGCCCGGCCGTCGGCGCGGATCCCGCCGCAGGTGCCGAGGTCGCCCGGCACGACCTTGACCGCGTAGAACGGGCCTCGGTCGATTGGCCCCAGGCACGGGTTGGGGACGATGGTCGGGTCACCGTAGTACCGGTCGTAGGCGCTGTCCCCGCGGTGGAAGTCGTCGTCACGGCCGGCCGCGGCCAGGAGGTTGAACCGGTCTACCGTCGCGGCCAGCTCCGGGAGCCCGGCCTTCTTCGCCAGCTCGCCGATGGTGTCGGCCTTGACCGCGATGCCGGCGTCGTACCAGGTCTTGGGCAGCGGCTGGCGGGGGAAGACCATCGTGGCGAACAGGTAACGGTTGCGGAACCGCTGGTCGAAGACCATCCACACTGGCAGTTGCTGCTTGATGAGCTCGTGTCCGGCCGACATGTAATTGACCGCCTCGTTCATGAACCGGTGCCCCTGCTGGTTCACGATGACCTGCCCGGGCAGGGACCGCTCAGCCAGCAGCGTGCCCGGCATCGGCCCGGGGATGGGCACGGCGGGGAACCACCACGCCTCGTCCATGAACGCCAGGTCCGCGCCGGCTGCCCGGGCGATGCCGATAGCGTCCCCGGTGTCGTCCGGGGTGCCGAAGCACCACGAGGTGTCGAGTTGCGGTGACTGGTACTCGTGCCGCCAGGCCGCGTTGCGGTCGAAGCCGCCCGCCGCAAGCAGTACCCCGCGGCTGGCCGTGACCTGGACGTCCTTGCCGTCCCTGGTCACGATGACCCCGGTCACCCGGCCCTTGTCGGTCACCAGCTCCTTCAGCGGGGCGTTGAGCCACACCGGGATCCCGGCCGCGCGGACGCCGGCGAACAGCCCGGCCGCGAGCGCCCCGCCGCCAGCGACGTACTCGCGGCGGATCGCCAGGCCGCCAACCCCAAGACCGAGCAGTCCGGCGGCGGTCACGATGCCCTGCGGCTTGCGGGTGATCAGGTTGAGTGCCCGCAGGGTCTTGCCGCTAATTGGCATCGGGAACGGCGCCTTCATGACCGGTGGCCGCAGCAGCGCCCGGTCCGCCCCGAGGCGCCGCACGTTAAAGGGCTTGGGCTCGATGGAGCGTCCGCTGGCGGAGCCACCAGGCAGCTCAGGGAAGTAGTCGCTGTAGCCGGTCATGAACTGGAATGACAGCGGGGTACGGCGGCGCAGCACCTCGACCGCGGCCGGCCCGTGCGCGAGGTGGGACTCCCACCGCGCCTGCGGCACCTCGCCCGCGGTCACATTGCGCAGGTACTCCCGTGCCCGCTCGGGGCTGTCGGTGACCCCGGCCTCACGCAGCAGCGAGTTGCCCGGGATCCAGAAGCCGCCGCCGGACAACGCGGTCGACCCGCCGAAGTACGGCGACTTCTCCACGACAAGGACCGACATGCCCTCCTCGGCTGCCGTCAGCGCTGCCAGCATGCCCGTTCCGGCACCGACAACAACAAGGTCATAGCTCAACTCGTGCACGTCGCGTGTCCTTCCAATCTCAGGCCGCCGGCCAGGCCGGCGGGCCGGCCCCTAGACAAAAGGCAACACTGTGATGCCATATAACCGGTAGGGCCGAAAGTCCCGGTAATAGAGTCGAGGCCTCATGACTGGGCAGACACGGCGCACCAGAGGGGTGCAGCGGGGACCGCGCAGCGCCGCGGTCGTCGAGAGCGTGCGCGCGGCCACCCTCGCCGAGACGACGCGGATGGGGTTCGCGAACTTGACGATCGACGCTGTCGCCAAGGCCGCGAACGTCAACCGGACCACGATCTACCGGCGCTGGCCGTCCAAGGCGGCGCTGCTCGCGGCCGTGGTAGAGCCCCTGCTTGAGCGATACAACGAGGACCCTGACACCGGCTCGCTCAGCGGCGACCTCCTGGCACTGCTGTGCACCATCCGCGACAATGCGGGTAGCCCCGAAGGGCGCGCGCTGACAGCGGCGGTCAGGGCAGGCGCCAGCGAACTGGGCGGCCTTGTCGACGCGGTTACCGCCCGCGCGCTCGCCCCCTTCCGCCGGGTGCTGGCCCGCGCGACCGGGCGGGGCGAGATACCTGGAACGACCGACCTGGAGATGATCGCCTACCTGGCCTATTACGGGGTCGTCATGTGGGAGCAGGCCCATGGCGCCCTGCCTGCGGACGATGACTGCGCACGGATGGTCGGCCTGCTGCTGGGCGGGCTGCCCGGCCAGGGTCCTTGTCAGCTGCCTGCGGTGATTCCGGAGTAGTCGGCGATAATGCGGGGCACGCCGCCGCCGGCGGGCGGGTCGTAGGTGGCGAACTGCTCCAGGTAGCTCGCCCCCCTGACTTGGGTCAGGGGGCGGCCGGCGGAGGAGGCACGGCCGGCGGCCGGCCGGGTGCCGCTTACCTTGGCCGCGTCGGTGTAGAAGACGAGCGCGCCGCCATCGGTGGTGAGCAGGGCGAACTCCTGCCCCTCGGCGCCGGCGGCCGCGGCATGGGTATCGGAGACGGTACCGGCGGGCACCCCGGCCTGCCCGGGTTCCTGGTTGGTGAGGTCGGCCAGGTTGCCCGGGTTGACAACGGCTGCATGGCCGCCGTCGGCGCCGCGCCCGTCGAGCGATGCCGCGGTAACCGCGGGAAGCTGCCCCGGGGCGACCGTGAACGCGGTCGCGTCCTCGGGGACCGCGGTGGCCAGGCCGCCGTCGCCGACCGCTACCTGCGGGGCGCTCGCGGTGGGCAGCAGGTAGGGCTCGATCGCGTTCCGCCAGCTGCCGCCCGGGGTCGACTGAACGAACAGCAGGTACTCGTCGGAGGTCACGTTCGACGGGCTGAGCAGGAACGCGTTAGCGACTTGGGCGACGAACCAGCGCGGCCCGGACGCCGGCTCCCCGCCCGGGATGTAGAACGTCGCCTGGACCGGGCTGAACGCCGGGTAGGTCGTCGCCGTCCGCTCCGCGGCCTGCGCCTGGTAGGTGCCCGCGTCGATCGCGTAGCTTGAGCCTGTCTCCACCGCGGCGAGCAGTGCGCTGTTGCGCTGGTGGTTCGCGCTGTTGTTGGCGGCGGTGTACCGGGCGAGTACCGACTGGGCCTGCGGCACGGTCAGCGGCGCGCTGGCGTCCGCGCCCGGTGGACGGGACACGGTGACGCCCGTCGTCTTCGTCGTGGGTTCCGTGGCTGGCCTCGCGACGGCGCCCACTCCCCCGGTGCCCTGGTGCCCCCCGGTAAGCAGCACGGCGGCGGCGCCGACCACGGCCGCCGCCACGATCCCGGCTGGGATCAGCCAGCGCCGCCCGCCTGGCAGGCCGCCGTCCCCGGCACCTGCCCGCTCCGCGTCGTCCTCGGCAGCGTCGCTCAGGCCGACCGGGTGAGGTGCGGGCGGCCACGGATAGAACGGCTCGCGCGGCGCCCCGGCGGGCTGGGGAAGGCCTGCGCCGGGCTGGCCGGGGTGGTAGGTACGCGGGGACGCGGCCGCGCGGTCGAGTTCCCAGTGGCTCATAGCGCTCCCCAGTAACGGGTTTATTTTATTGTTCGCGAAATAGGCAGCGGCATTTGCCGGGCCTCTGCCTAGATTGCCGGTTCGCCGGAACCCGCCACCGGGAAGATGTTAACGCAATGCGGTCGGCAGCGGCGGGAGCAGTTAAGGCGTAATAGAAAGGCAAGACATGATGGAGGAGCGCTTCATCCAGGCTGAGCACCGGCACGGTAGCCGCGCGGGGTCACTGGAAACTGGCCAGCAAGAGAAGCGTGGCCGAGGCGCCGAGCAGGACTGGGCAGATCTTGAACCAGATGACTGCCGTGCGTGCCCCGGTCAGGCTGGTCAGGGCGGCGAGGACGATCAGCGCCCCGGCGGCGACACGGTCGACCCAGCCAGCGGCGGCCGCCGTGCCGCCCGCGCTGGCGGTGACCGTGACAACCATCGCGGCCAGCGCCCACATGGTGACCGCCTCGGCCAGCCATTCCTGCAGCAGGACACGGCGGTTATCGACCGAGGTATCCCTGAACCCGGCGACCACCTGCTTGGTCGGAATGGCGTGCGCAATTCCCCAGAGGCCGGTGATTGCTGCCGCTATGTAAGCAAGAATTTCCGCCATGGTGTCATCGTCGGGCTGGCTGGCCCCGACGGGAAGGGGCGATGGTACCGTCCGCCGGTGACCTCCGGGCTTTACGCCTGCGGCCGGCCAGGAAGCTGACCTGCTCGGCCGGACCGGTGGCGCCATACCGCGGTGACTGGCTCGCCCGTTCGCAGGCACCGTCGGCCCGTTAGACCGGCTGCCCTGACCTGGCCGGCTGGAGCATCGGCCGGTGCAGCGCCGCGATGTCCCGGTGGTCCTTGGGCCGCAGCAGCACCCGCTTGTAGGCGAGGACTTCACTGAGCGGGGCGAACGGCCATCCCTGGATGCGCTCGGCCCGGCCAATCAGGTTGTCGGCATCCCAGTCGGCCGATATCCACCCCGGGGAGAACTGGATCAGCCCGTTCCAGAACAACGCCATCGGGGCCCCGTTGACGCTTCCGGTACCCGGGGTGCCCCATTGGCGGACCTGCCGCCATACCCGCCCGCGGGCCACGATGTCCAGGTCGCTTACGCCGTGGCGCAGTCCGTGCGCTAGCAGCGGGCCGCTGCCGAAGACCACGAAGTCACGGCGGTCCAGGTCAAGCTCGGCGACCAGCAAGGCGAGACGGCGAATGAGCCTGTTTTCTGACAGGGCAGGAAGAAGCGCTGACTCGTGCATCGTCGGTCCTCTTGTGCTTTGTTGTCCTGCTTGCCGCAGGGGGATCGGCACTCGCTGTCGGGGACGCGCGGCAGCGTGCGGAGCCGGGGCTGCTACCCGTCAGGCCAGGGCCCGCCCGGGTACCCGCTGGCGGTACCCGGGCGGTACTGCTCCCCCCAGCCGTAGCCTGCCCTGCCCGGGCCACCCCGGGCGATACCCGGCGCAAGGTCCGGACAAGGCCGGACAGCCTGCCAGCGGATGAGCGGCGGACGACAGGACCTGTCGCGGTTTCGTATCGCTAGGCGCAAGTGCGTGAACCGCCAGGTCACGTTGGGAACGGCCGGTGCTGGCGGCGCGGTCCTGCGGGCCGCCGTGCCGCCCGGACGGTGGGAACTGGAGGCGCTGGAGCTTGACGAGCCCACCGGGCTCGCCATCACCAACGGCCATCAGAACGGCGAGAACCCGGCCGCCGCAACTCAGGCGGCCGCGCGGGTCGCGCTCGGGCCGCTGGCTGCCCTGCCCGCCCGCGGGCCATCGCGCGCGTGGCCGGGGTCCTGCGCCGCTTCCCCACGCTTGACCCCGGCTCGGCCGGCTTCGTCATCGCCGACGAGGCGACGCTGGCGGTGGTCGGATTGCTGACGGCGCTGCTGGGGGGAGCCCGGGATGAGCGGGCCGAGTCAGACCTCACCGAGCAAGGCGTCGGCCCGCGCGGGCTGCGGGCCGAGTTGCGAGCCAGGCTCACGCTCGCGAGCGTGCTTGGGGTCATCGCCGGCCTGGGGATCGCCGTGCTGCTGACGCGGCTGGCTGTCGCCACCGTCCGCGCCGCCGGTAGCGTCGCCGATCCCAGCCCGCCGGTGGTGACCGAGGTGCCCTGGGCGGCGCTGGCGGCCTGGGGCGCCGGCCTGCTCGCGGTGCTCGCGCTGACGGGCTGGCTGGCCAGCCGGGCCCTGGTCGCATGGCAGCCGGGTTCCAGCAGCCGTCGGCCGGGGTCGTCCGGGAACGACCCCGCGGTGATCGCCCAGGCCGACCACGTTGTCGCCCTGGACGGATAGCAGGCTCTTACCTGACAGGCCTGGGTGCATCCTCCAGGCGTCCTAACCCCAGTCGATAATCGAACTTTTTGATGCCTGTTCACCGGGAGCGCTCGAGATTCGGGGCCGCCGGCGTGTATCTGCCGGGCGCGTCTGTCCTCCGTATCGATGACACCGGGCCGGCTGCGGCCGGGTGGCGGGGATGATCATGACAGGAGCCAGCGATGACGCAGAAGATTGACTCCGTCCGGGCGGTCCCGGCCGGAGTCGAGACGCCGGGGCTGTGGTCGGTGCCGATGGCGGGCGATACCCGGATCTCCTGGCAGTACGACAGTGACCGGGAGCGGCTGCTCGCGTTGTACCAGAAGGGCAAGGACGCGCAATGGGACGCCAAGACCCGGATCTCCTGGGAGCTGGCGGTGGACCCGTCGGACGTGCTCGGCACCCCGGACGAGCAGCTCGGGATCTACGGCTCCAGGCAGTGGGACAGGCTCAGCCCGGCTGACCGGCTGGTGCTCAGGCAGCACGCGGCGGCCTGGGAGTTCAGCCAGTTCCTGCACGGCGAGCAGGGCGCGGTGATCTGCGCGGCGCGCATCGTCGAGTCAGTGCCCGACCTGGACTCGAAGTTCTACGCGGCCACCCAGGTGATGGACGAGGCCCGGCACGTGGAGATCTTCGCCAAGTTCGTCAGGGAGAAGATCGGGCTTGACTACCCGGTCAACACCAGCCTCCAGTCGCTGGTCGGCGACGCGCTGAGCGACCCGCGCTGGGACATGCCCTACGTCGCGATGCAGGTGCTGATCGAAGGCCTGGCGCTGGCGGCCTTCGGCGTGCTGCGCGACCACACCACCAAGCCGCTGCCCAAGCAGATCCTCGCCTACATCATGCAGGACGAGGCCCGGCACGTCGCCTTCGGCCGGATGGCGCTGCGCGACTACTACCCGCAGCTGACCGCCGCCGAGCGGGCCGAGCGTGAAGACTTCGTCATCGAGGGCTGCTACCTGATGCGCGACCGGTTCCGGATGAGCGAGGTCTGGGAGAGGCTCGGATACGACACCAGGGAGTGCCAGGAGTACATGGACCGGGGGCCGCGGACGCGCGCCTTCCGCAGGCACCTGTTCTCCAGGATCGTGCCGTGCGTGCGGGACATCGGACTGTGGGGCCCGCGGGTGCAGAGCGCCTTCGCGGACATGGGGGTGCTCGACGAGGCGTCGCGCGACCTCGACGAGGTGCTGCGGGCCGACGAGAACGAGGCCGAGCGGCTCGACGCCGACAAGCGGGAGTTCGCCGCGCGGAAGGCAGAGGTCGCCGCCGCCACCGTGGCCGGCGCCGCGGCCGGCCCACGGTAGGGGGCGCGGCGATGGACAGTCACAACTGGTTCGAGACCAAGGCCACCGCCCGGCTGCTGCGCCTCGAGTGGGTGATGGCCCTGGTCGTGTGCGTCGCCCTGGCGATCATCCACGTCCGGTCGATCAGCTGGCCGGTCTTCATCGGGTTCTTTGCCGTGATCGACCTGATCGGCTACATCCCGGGGGCGCTCGCCTACCGGCGCAGTCCCGGCCACGTTATCGCCAAGCGATACTACGTGGCCTACAACACGATGCACAGCCTGCTCACCGGGGGCGCCATGGCCGGCATCTGGATGCTGACGGTGCGCCCGGAGTGGGCGCTGCTGGCCATCCCGATCCACCTGTTCGGCGACCGGGGCTTGTTCGGCAACTCACTCAAGCCGTTCAAGGTCAAGTTCGAGCCGGTCACCCACCCGGCCTTCGCCGAGTTCGAGCGCTCGCTGGCCGGCCAGCCGAGTGGTTCGGCAACCGAGAGCAACCGCATGATGACAAGTCGTTGACGAGAACATACCGTCGGTATGTAATGAGATACCGACGGTATGTTGACCCGACCCGACCAGGAGAGCCAATCGTGACCGAGTTGTCGAACGACAGAACTACCGAGGCCAACGGGACGAAGCTGCTGCTGCTCACCTCGGGGGCGACCTTCATGGCCTTCCTCGACACCACGGTGGTGAACGTCGCCTTCCCCGCGCTGCATAGCAGTTACCCGGCCGTCTCGCTGGCCATCCTGTCCTGGGTGGTCAGCGGTTTCGCTATCGCGTTCGCCGCGCTGCTCACCCCGGCCGGCCGCCTGGCCGACGTGCTCGGCCGCCGTCAGGTCTTCCTCGCCAGCGTCGCCGTGTTCACCCTCGCCTCGCTGGCCTGCGCGGCGGCCCCGGACTTCGGCGTGCTCCTCGGCGCCCGGGTGCTGCAGGGCATCGGCGCGGCGGGGATGATCCCGGCCGCCCTCGGCCTCCTGCTGGCCGAGATGCCGCCCGCCCGGCTGCTCTCGGCCATCGGCATCTGGGGCGCATCCGGGTCGATGGCGGCCGCCGCCGGGCCCAGCCTGGGCGGACTGCTCATCGCCGCCACCGACTGGCGCGCGGTGTTCGTGCTCAACGTCCCGATCGGCGCGCTGATCCTGCTCAGCGGGTGGCGCTCGGTGCCGGCCAGGCCGGGGCAGTCGGGACGGCTGCCCGACGGAGTCGGGACGGCTGCCGCGACGGCCGGCATCGCGGGCGTCGTCATCGGGCTGACCAAGGGCAGCGACTGGGGCTGGGGGGCGCCGTCCACGATCGGAGCCCTGGTGATCGGCCTTGCCCTGGTCATGGTCGCCGTGGCCCGCTCGCGCAGGCATCCCGTCCCGGCGATACCGATCTCCTTGTGGGACAGCCGGACCTTCGCCGTGGCCAATCTCACCTCGCTGCTCGCGGGCGCCGCGCTGTACGCCTGGCTCTTGGCGGGCCCCCTCTACCTGACCACGTTCTGGGGGTACTCGGTCCTCAGGGCCGGCCTCGCGGTCACTCCGGGCGCGCTGACCTCGGCGGTCGCAGCGATCCTGGTGGGCAAGCGGGTCGCGCTCGGGCGCCAGCCGGCCGTGGTGGCCGGCGCCCTGGTCGTCTTCGCCGCGGTAGGCGTCTGGATCTGGGCCGGGCTCGGCCGCCAGCCCGTCTTCCTCGAGGTGTGGCTGCCGGCCGGGCTTATCGGCGGCGCGGCGTTCGGCGCGGCCCTGACCGGCCTGTCGACCGCAGCCGCGATCTCGGTACCGCCCGTCCACTTCGCGGGCGGCATGGCACTCAACACCGCGGCGCGTCAGATCGGCGGCGCACTCGGCGTGGCCGCCATGGCCGCCATCGCGTCGGCCGAGTCCGGCACCTACGCCCTGCGCGACGTCTTCCTGTTCGCCGGCCTGTCGTCCTTCGCGGCGGGCGTCGTCGGGCTGGGGCTGCTCCCCCGGCCCGCGCGGCTAACCCGCGGCCGACCGCGGGGCGAGGCCGCCGCGGCCGTACCGCAGCCCCGAATGGTCCCAGAGGGTTCCCTGGCGGCCGAGGAGGCCGAATCCGCATGACCGCATCCAACCCGGCCACCGCGCTGGCCTGGCCGTACGCCGCCGAGACGGCCGACCCGTACGCGGCCGAGACGGCCGACCCGTACACCATCGACGCCGCTGAGGCGGCCAGCCTGCTGGCCGGCGTGAAGTGGCGGCGGTTCGCGGCCGTCGGCGACAGCCTCGCCCAGGGCGTCGGCGACCCGTCCCCCGGCTACCGTGACGTTTGCTGGGCCGACCGGGTCGCGCAAGCGCTGCGGGCCGTCCAGCCCCAGCTCAGCTACCTCAACACTGGCCAGCGGGGCGCCGTGACGAGCGAAGTCATCGAGGGGCAACTGCAGGCGGCGCTCGACTTCGGCCCGGACCTCTGCGTCGTGGTCAGCGGCGGCAACGACCTGCTCGCCCCGGATTTCTCGGCCAAGGTGCTGCACGACCAGCTTGAGGCGCTCTTCCGGCCGCTCCGCCAGGCCGGCGCCGACGTCTTCACCTATGCACTGCAGGACATCACGACCGCCTACCCGGAACTGACCGCCGTCGGCCTGCACACGGGGCTCAAGAAGCTCAACGAGGTGGTCAGGCGGACCGCGGCCGAGTACGGCGTGAGCGTCATCGAGATGTGGGGCCACCCCGCGCAGTCGGCCAAGGACGTCTACAGCGCGGACCTGATGCACGCGTCCCGGCGAGGCCACGCCATCATCGCGGCGGCCACGGTCCAGCATCTGGCCGCCGGCGATCCGCACCGATCACAGACCAACCAGGCAACCTGACAGGAGCTCGGATTCGGATGACGACGCACGCCGAAATTCCCGTTCACGCTGATTTCAGCCGCGCCCCAGGGCTGATCGAGGGGGCAACCACGTATGAGCTCTCGCCGCAGGAGTGCGATATCGACTTCTGGCTGACCGGGGTGGCCCAGGGCTCGCTGCGCGGGCTGGTGCGGGGACGCCGGCCCGGTTCGGCCGTTCCCGGCTTCCTGCGCGCGCCGGGCCCGCTGCGCGACAACCTGATGACCGAGTTCGCGTTCCGGTCGCTGACCGAGGTCGAGGCGACGCGGATCTGCGCGCTCGCCACCGCCGCGGCGCCCAGCCCGGCGTCCATGGACTTCTTCGCCACGCAAACGCTCGACGAGGCGCGGCACGCGGACTCGTTCCGAAGTCACCTGGTCGACCTCGGAGTGCCCGCCGGCGAGCTGCATGACACGGTCGAGCGACTGGCCAGGGAGGATGTGCGGCAGCTGATCGACCCCATGTGGCAGTGGGGCAACGGCGTGCTCGACCGCAATGCCGCCACCCGCTTCATCGATATCGTCGCGGTCATCACCGTCATCCTGGAAGGCGTCCTGGCGCCGACCACAGAGCTCAGCGCGCTCAAGTGGAAAGGGATCAGCGAGGCGACCGCCGATATCGAGCGCGGCGCGTGCGTAGACGAGATCCGCCACCTGTCGGTCGGCAGCTGGATCATCCGCGAGCACGTCGAGGACAACCCGTCGGACACGCAACGACTGGTTGATTTCGTCGCTGAAGGACGGCAGGTCTGGGCGCGACTGCCCACGGCCGAGATCATCTTCGCCCGCGAGCAGCAATTCCAGGAAGGCATCAGGCGGCACGCCGACGCCATCGGCGATTACCAGATCTTCCCTGGCCGGCGGCTGGTGGACAGCACGCCGGAGGAGCGCCTGACGCGGGCGCTCGAGTGGTCGCACGAGGTGCAGCGCAGCCGGCTCACCTACATGGGGCTCGGCGCGGCCATGCCCGCTACGCCCGCGCTGTGACGACGGGAAGACAGACGGGGAAGACAGACGGGGGGAAGATAGATGTTCGACAAGCCTGAGCTTGGGTCGCTTGACTGGGCCCGCCGCACCGACGGGCTCGTGACCAGCAGATATGACCAGGCGCAGCTGATGGTGCAGTTCGGCCGGCTGCTCGCCGACCGCATACCCAAGCGGATCGCGGCCAGGCGGTCGCTCGGCACCCGCCCGCGGGCGACGTTCGACGTCGCCGACCTCCGGGTCCCCGACACGCGAGCGGCCAAGGAGGCCGAGAAGCAGCTCGCGGACACCCTGGACCCCGTATGGGAGCACCACTCCTACCGCACCTACGCGTGGGCTTACATCCTCGGGCGCCACGACGGGCTCGAATTCGACGAAGAGGTGCTGTACGTGGCGTCGCTGCTGCACGACCTGGGCCTGGCCGACTCCAACCAGGCGGTCAGGCAGCGCTGCTTCTCGCTGCCCGCGGCGGAGCAGGCCACCTCGCTCGCCCAGCGCTGCGGGTGGGACAGCCGCCAGCAGTACCTGATCGGCGACGTGATCACGCGGCACGTCAACCTCTGGATCCCGCCCGAGAGCCAGCCGGAGGCGTACCTGCTCCACCTCGGGACCAAGCTCGACGTGGTGGGGCTCCGCTATCACGACCTGGCCCCCAAGGTCGTCGAGGACGTGCTCGAGCGCTATCCCCGGCTCGGCTTCAAGAGCGTCTTCCGGCCGAAGATGCGCGCGCACGGAGCGGCCGTGCCTGACTCACGCGCGGGCTTCTACGCACAGCACTTCGCCTCGGATAAGCGCCGTGCCCATTCGCCGTTCGACGAGTAGCGACCAGGAGGTAAACCACCATGACGACTGCACAAGCCAATCGCGAGAACACCACCGTCGTCGTCGGGGCCGGCCCGGGCGGGCTCGCCGTCGGTGCGGTGCTGGCGCAGCTCGGGCTGCCAGCGACGATCCTCGAGCGCGCGGACCGGGTGGCGGCGAGCTGGCATTCTTACTATGAGGGACTCCGGCTCAATTCGCCGCGCCGCCACTCGTCACTGCCGGGACTGCCGATCGACTCGAACTGCGGGCAGTGGCCGCTGCGAAACGAGATGATCAGCTACTTCGAGCGCTACGCGCGCCACCACGGCCTGCAGGTGAGTTTCGGGCAGGAGGTGCGGCGGATCTCCCGCGAGGGCGGCCAGTGGCGCGTCAGCACCAGCACCGGCGAACTGCACGCGGCGCAGGTCGTGCTGGCCACCGGGAAGAACGAGCAGCCGGTCCTGCCCGGCTGGCCGGGCAGCGCGGACTTCCCGGGCGAGCTGCTCCACGCGCGTGAGTACCGCAACGCCGAGCCCTACCGCGGTAAGTCGGTGCTGGTCGTCGGCTGCGGTTCGAGCGCGGTCGATATCGCGCTCGAACTGGTCGCGACCGGGGCCCGCCAGGTGTGGATGTCGGTCAGGACGCCGCCGCTGATCCTCGCGCCGCAGCGGCTCGGCGTCCCCGCCGATGACCTCGCGCAGCTGATCAAGCGCGCGCCGGCCTTCCTCGGGCCGCTCTTCGACCAGGTCAGCCTCGCTGCCCACCGCCGCCACGGTGACCTGACCAGATACGGCCTCCCGGCACCGGCCGAGGGCGTGGTGAGCGCCTGGCGAGCCCGCGGGCACGGAGCCACGATCGACCGCGGGATCGTGGCCGCGATCAAGGCGGGCGACGTGCAGATCGTGGCGGCGGTGGCGGCCTTCGAGGGCGACGACGCGGTCCTGGCCGACCACACGCGGATCGCGCCCGACGTGGTGATCGCGGCGACCGGGCAGCGGCCCTCGCTTGAGCCGCTCGTCGGGGATCTCGGCGTGCTGGGGGCAGACGGGCGCCCGGTTGTGCACGGCGCCGAGTGCAGCAGGCGGGCACCCGGCCTGTACTTCATCGGGTACCGGCTCATTCCCGGGCAGCTGCCCGACATGACGCGCGACGCGAGCAGGATCGCGCGGCGCATCGAGGCCGGATCACGGAAGTAGGCCGCGACCCTTGCGAGGTAACATCGGGTTATGTCGCAACGACTCATCCGTGCCCGCGGCGCCACGGTCGCCGCGGGCACCGATGGCGTCGAGGCCTCCCTGGTGACGGTGGCCCGGGAGTACTTCGCCGAGCGGGGGTACGCGAACGCGTCGCTGAGCGCTATCGTCGCGGCCGCCGAACTCACCAAGGGCGCCGTCTACTACTACTTCCCCAGCAAGCGGGAACTCTTCCGCGCGGTCTACGTCGCCGAGCAGCGGCGCGTGACCAAGGCGGTCGTCGCGGCGTTCATGGCGGAAAGCGATGTCTGGGAGGCGTTCAACGCCGGGATCGAGGCGTTCTTCCGCATGCTGCTTGACGAGTCGGTCCGCCGCATCATCCTGGTCGACGCCCCGGTGGCGCTGGGCTGGCACGACCTGCGTAACGCGCCGTCACCGACCAGCCTCGAGCTTATCCGTGGCGGCCTGGACCGGGTGGCGGAGACCGGTATCCTGGCCGGTCACCGCGTCGAGCTGCTCGCCAGCCTGATCTACGGAGCCGCGTGCGAGGCGGCTCACCTGGTGGGAAACGCCGAGCACCCCGCCGACGCGGTCGGGCCGATGATCGCCGAGTTCAGGCTCACCCTCGACCGCCTGGTGAACCGGTCCCCGGCCCCAGCCGCCTGAACCCCGCCGCCTGAACCCCGCCGGTCATATCGAGTTCGTCACCCGGAGCAGGTCCCACAGGCAGCGCGGCGAGATCCCGCCCTGAAAGGCGATGTACTCGGGCTGGACGAGGTCAGGGCCCCATTTCTCCTTGTAGGCGAGCTGGTCGGCCGCGGGGTAGACCGCCGATCCGTGGCTGGCCAGGAACCGCAGCAGCCGCGCGGTGACCCGGCTCGCGCCCGCGACCTCATGGTGCGCCGACAGGCTGGTGAACGGCGTGAACCCGAAGTGGAAGTACGGCGCCTGCTCGGCCTGGAATGCCTGCACGGCCGTGACCACGATCAGCTCGAGCACGCCGGGGGGCGCGTCCGGACGTCGCCGCGACAAGTCGTGCAGCCAGCCGGAATGCTCCCCGTAGACCGGCGCGAAGCTCACGTAGCCGACCGCGGTGCCTGCCTCATCCGTGGCGACGAACAGGCGCCGCCGCGGCTGGGCCGGGCCGCCTCGCTCCCCGACCATCAGCTTCAGCTCCTTGACGTGCCGTCCCTTCGCGCGCAGCCATACCCGGTCGACTTCATCGAGCTGCGCGGCGGCCTGTTCGCTGTCGGCCTCGGCCACCGACACGCCGGCCCGCCGCGCGCGCGACACCTTGTTGCGCAGCTGCATGTGCTTCTTCCCGGCCAGGTTGAAGCCGGCCGTCTCCCGGGCGTAGTCGGCCCCGAACTGGTTCACGGTGAACCCTTGCCCGGCGTACCAGTCGGCGTCGCGGCGCATCAGCTGGACGGCTACCACCTTGCGCCGCTGCGAGCGCGCGTGGTCGAGGAACGCGGCCAGCAGGGCGGTCTGCCCCAGCTGGTTGGCGAATACGCCGCCGAGCTGGACGAGCGTCCGCCGTCCAGCTGCCTGGTAAGCGATCACCCCGTCGACGCCGGGCACCGTGAAGTGACACATCTCCTGATTGAGCGCGAGGAAGGCCGACGGATTGTCCGCGTGCCGGGTGAGGATGTCCGCGACTGGGCTGATCATGGTCCCTTTTCCTGTCGTGTCCGGTGAGTGTCAGAGGATGAGCGGGCCGCCGGCCAGATAGCGGGCGATCGGGCCCGCGGCCGCCGCCCGCGACGGCGGGTGGAATGCCAGCGCCCGCGTGGCGCCGAGCAGGTAGGCGATCTCGGGCGACTCGATGAAGGCCATGCCGCCGGCCGCCGCGGCGGCCGCCATGACCACGCGCTCGATCGACCGCTCGGTCGCGAACCGCACGTAGAGCGCCCGGGCGAGCAGGGCGTCGTTGTCGCCGGAGGTATCGGCGAAGGCGGCCACCTGCTCAAGCGCCGCGGCCGCGGCCTCGACCTCGATCACCAGGCCGGCCCGGTCCTCATCGGAGCCCCGGCCGCGCTCGACGACGCGCTCGGCCAGGTTCGTCGCCGCGCCGAGGTAGGAGGCCGAGACCAGCAGCTCGAACCAGACGAACCCGCGCGCCTGGATCGGGTCCATGGCCTCGCCGTCTTGCGGGTAGAAGATCAGCGCGTCGGGCACGAAGACCTCGGTCAGCGTGACCTGATCGCTCTCGGCGCCGGCCAGCGCGCCGCTGCGCCAGAACCGCGTGCGCTCGATGCCCGGGGAGCTGGCCGGGATCAGCACGACCGCCATCCGGTCCCGGCCCGTGGCCGGGTCGGCAACCGCCACACTGGCGCTCATCAGGTCCATCGACCAGGTGAGGCTGCAGGGCTTCTTCACCCCGCTGACCGTGATGCCGCCCTTGGCCGGTGCGGCCCGCATCGTCGGGGACAGGATGTGCTGACCCGGCCTGCCCTCGGCGAAGCCGGAGCTGAGCAGCCAGGAGTTCTCCGCGATGGCGGTCAGCATCGCCCACTCGAACCCGTTGCCCGCCGCGGTCAGCTCGACCAGGGAAGCGACCGAGAAGTGGTGCATGGTGGTCGCCACGGCGAGCGACGGCGACCGGCTGCCGACCGCGCGCTGGACGCGCACCGCGTCAACCAGGCCGGCCCCCTTGCCTCCGTACTGCGCGGGCACGAGCAAGGCCGGGCCGCCGAGCTCGCGGAACTTCGGCAGCACGCCGCTGCCTGGCCGCTCGAGCTCGGGCAGCGGGACCTCGCTGAGGTGCTTGTCCAGCCCGGGGATGTAGTGGTCAAGGACGCTGCGTTCCCGGGTCAGCAGGTTCATGAGGGGTTCCCGGCCAGGACCGCGACGTCCGTCGCGAGGAGCTCGGCCGTGCCGACCAGCCCCCGCACGATCGAGACGGTGTTGTCGATCAGCGTCCGCACCGCGATCGGCTCGAGCGCGTCGGCCAGGCTCGGTATGCCCATGTCGAGCCGGGCGGAGAACACGATCTCGCTGCCCGCGGCGGCGCTGACGCACTCCCACGCCCCCTCGAAGACGGCGATGTCGCCCTCCAGCTGACGGAACGTGATCGTCAGGGCGGCTGGATCGAACGTGTCTTCCTCGGTCCAGCGCAACAGCCCCGACCGGAAGGTGACCTCCCAGGTGGAAACGGTGACGTTGGCGGCCACCGCGGTGACGGTGACGTGCTGGACGGCCTCGCTCAGCACCGGATAGCGGTCGAAGTCTTGAAGCGTCGCGTATACGTCCTGGGCGGACTTGCCCGGCACGAGCAGCCGGAGGCGGACAGTGCGCATGTGATCTCCAGGGTGAAAGAACACGGATGGTGAGAGGAACGGGTGTCAGCTGACCGCTGGCGCGACGCGAGAGACGTGCCTGGCGGCCGACGTAAGGGCGCGCCCGAGCCAGTCGAGGTCCGCCGCACCGAGGATCGCTGGCGGCGTCAGGCGCAGCACGTTGTTGGAGTTGAGTGAGTAGGACGGGATGACGCGCGCGCCGAGCAGCCCGATCAGGAACTCGGCGGCGACGTCGGGCGAGGTGAATTCGATTCCGATCAGCAGGCCCTCGCCGCGCACCTCGGTCACCAGGTGCGGGCAGTGCGTGGTGACGGCTTCCGCGACCAGGTCGCCGATGTGCCTGCCGAGCTCGCGGGCCCGCTCGATCAGGCCTTCGGACTTGATGGCGGCGATGGTCGCGGTGACGGCGGCCGCCGCCAGCGGGCTGCCGGCGAACGTCGACGAGTGCAGCAGCGGGTCGGCGTTGAGTGGCGCGAAAAGCGGCGCGGAAGCCACCACGGCGCCGACGGGCATCACGCCGCCGCCGAGGATCTTGCCCGATAGCAGCACGTCCGGGGTGACGCCGGCCAGGTCAGCCCCCCACCAGGCACCGAGCCGGCCCAGGCCGGACTGGATCTCGTCGAGGATCAGCACCGCGCCAGCCTGCGTGCACGCCTGCCTGACCTGCCGCAGGTAGCCGTCGGGAGGAAGCCGGACGCCGCCTTCGGCCTGCACGGGCTCGAGCAGCACGGCCGACTCGGCCCGCAGCGCGGCCCGCAGCCGCGCGGCATCGCCGAAGGGCACGAACTCGACCCTGGGCAGCAGCGGGCCGAACGGGTCACGGTACTGCGCCCGCCCGGTGACTGACAGCGCGCCGAGCGTCTTCCCGTGGAACCCGCCGTGCATGGCGATCACGTGGCGCTTGCCGGCCAGCCGGGCCAGCTTCAGGCCGAGCTCGGTCGCCTCGGCCCCCGAGTTCGTCAGGAAGACGTAATCGAGGCCTGGCGGCGTAATGCCGGCCAGGTCGACGGCCGCCTGAGCCAGTTCGGGGTTGAGGAACAGCCTGGTGGCGAGGGGGTTACGCTCCAGCTGGGCGCGGACCGCGGCCACGACGGCCGGGTGGCAGTGGCCGAGCAGGAACACGCCGAAGCCCCCGCAGTCGAGGTACGTGTGCCCGTCGCTGCCCCGCACCTTCGAGCCGGCCGCGGCCACCTCGACCGGCGTCGCGACGAACCGTGCCAGGCTGGCCAGCGACGTGTTCACGTGCCTGGTGTAGCGATCGAGCACGAGGTCCCGATCCTGGCTGGCCCGCCTGGTCACCTCACGCCACCTTCTCGGCCGCGGCGGTCTCAGCGGCTAGGTAGCCCTTGCGCGCTGCCCAGTACCGCACGCTGTTCCGCAACGATTCACGCTGGTCGGGCAGGGGCCTCGCGCCGAGCGCGGCGAGCTGCGGCAGGCTGCTTGGCTTCAGCGCGCCGTCCTGCAGGTAGATGCGGAAGAACTCCAGCATCCGGGTGACGTTCCGGCGGGTCCTCGGCGGCAGCGCGTCGAGGAACACTGGTCCGATCAGCCGGTCGAACGTGTCCGGCGGTACGAACCTCGGCCGGTCGATCCGCAGGCCCCAGTCCCGTGCCAGCTGCACGGTCAGCGCGACGCTCTCGTCCAGCCGCAGCGCCTTGTCGCCGGCACTGATCCAGAACTCGCCCTCGCTCACTCCGTTCTCGACCACGCAGCCGATCGAGTCGGCGACGATATCGGCCGGGACGAAGTCGACCGGCCAGCTGGGGTCGAACGGGATTATCGCCGCGATGCCCGCGACGATGCCCTCGACGACCTGGTGCAGGCCCTGGAAGGCGGCGATCTCGCCGCTGGCCGAGTCACCGATGACGACCGACGGCCGGAGGATGACATGCGGGACGCCGCTGGCCCGGACGACCTTTTCCGCGGCCGACTTGGACAAGGCATAGCTGGCGGCGGCGTGGCCGCGGCCGCTGCCGACCGTGGTGTGCACGAACGCGGTGCTGACGTAGTAGAGCACCGCGTTCGCGGCGGCGGCGAAGGCGGCCACGTGCGCTGTCCCCGCGATGTTCGTCGCCTCGAGGCTGCCGTCGGTGCGGTTGAAGTCGGTGACCGCGGCGCAGTGGATGACCGCGTCGACCTTGGCCGCCAGCTGTGCGTAGGCCTGTGCGGTCAGCCCGGCCATCGGCTGGGCGATGTCGCCCGGCATGGTAGTCACGTTCGGACCTGACACCGGCGATCGGTGCACCAGGCACACGACGTCGAAGTCGCGCAATCGCGGCAGGAGCGCGCGTCCGACGACACCGGACGCACCAGTGAGCAGAATGGTACGCCGGGCGCCGCGGCGCCCGGCAACCTGAATAGGCATGAGTTGTCCCCGATTCCAGCTGAACGATTCGGTGGCCCCCGGCCGATTGAGTGGCCGGTAAATTCACAGAGCACGCCGCCCCCGTTCTGATACCACTGCCTGGCAAATCTCGGGGCGACGCCGCGGCTGTATCAGGACGGCTCAAAGCCGCCTCTTCGTCTGGTGTTACATCCGTGCACCGCGATTTCGGGGAGACGGCCTTGACCAAGGTAATGACTGACCTAATCGGACAATCCGACTGCCTTATCGTCGTCAATCCGGCGGCCGCGTCGGTGGACACCCACCTGGGACGCAAGATCGAGGGCTGGCTCTCGGGGCGCGTGAGGACCGTGCGCACGGAGCGGACCGCGGCGCCTGGTCACGCGGTGGACCTGGTACGCGAGCACGCCGACGCCGGGCTCGTCATCGCGGCCGGCGGCGACGGCACGGTCAACGAGATCCTCCAGGGGATCGCCGGACATCAGGTCGTCCTCCCGCTTCCGCTCGGCAGCGGCAACTCGACCGCACGTAACCTGTTCGGTGACCGCGACTGGCGCCAGGTCCTTGACCTGCTCGACCGCCCTGGAGCCTGCACCGTCCGCCGCCTCGACCTGCTGCGCCTGGAGGAGGCCGGCGTGGTCGCCGTGCTCGGCACGTCCACCGGCTTCCTCGCCCAGGTCCTCATCGGCGCCCGCGCCGTCGAGGGGCCGGTCAGGGGCATGGACCGCTATCTCAGCGCGGCGGCTGACGTCCTGCGGACGGTTACCGATCACCCCACCCGGGTCACCGTGGACGGGGTCGTCCTGGCCGAGGGGCCGATGTCCTGCGTCTGCGTCGGCGGCGGGCGGTTCCGCGCGTGGTCGTTCCAGTTCCTCCCCCGGTCCGTCCTTGACGACGGGCTGCTCGACGTCTGCGCCATCGACGCGCTCGAGCCGGCCGCGGTCGCCGAGGTCGCGGCGCTGATAGCGGCCGGCCAGCACCTCGGCCGGCCCGATGTCCGTTACGGGCGCGGTACCAGGGTCGTGCTGGAGCGCACGGACGGCCTGCCGCTGGTCGCGGAGTTCGACGGATCGGTCTGGGACGCCGCCGGCCCGCGACTTACCGTCGAGGTCCTCCCCGGTGCCCTGCTGGCACTGGCCGCGGCCGACGGGCCGTGCGGCTAGATGGCCGCGCTCGCTCACGAGCCGGCCAGCGTCGCCGACGCGGGACGGGCGGCGCCCGGCCCGGCCGACTGGCACGGCAGCTTCCGCAGCGCGATGGGCTCGTTCGCAACGGGAGTCACCATTGTCACTGTGGCCTCTGCCAACGGGAGCATCCACGGCCTGACGGTCAACTCTTTCACGTCAGTGGCGCTCGACCCGGCGCTCGTGCTGGTCTGCCTGAACGAGACCAGCCGCGGCCTCGCGCTGATCGAGCGGTCGGAGGCGTTCGCCGTCAACGTGCTTTCCGCCCGGCAGCCCCACGTCTCCCGCTGGTTCGCCCGCCAGCGGCGCCCGGCCGACTCGGCGATGTTCGACGGCGTGCCGTTCGAGCTCAGCGCGGCCGGCTGCCCGGTTCTGCTTGAGGCCGCGGCGTGGTTCGACTGCAGGCTCAGGCAGCTGCACCGGGCCGGCGACCACCTGATCGTGCTGGGCGAGGTCGTCGCGCTCGGGCACCGCCCGGAGCTGCCCCCGCTGATTTTCCACGCCGGGAAGTACAAGCTGCTGGCCCGCGAGGACGCGCCCTGACGAGAAGGCGCGCCGGCTCACGCGTGCGGGGCGCTGGTGCCGATGCTGACGAACCCGGCCGTGGCGGCGATGGCGGCGGGATGGGTGTCGGTTAGCTGCTGCTGGGCTCGGGCCAGGGCGGACGCGACCGGGACGCCGGAAGCGAGGAACCGGTGGAACGCGATCATCAGGGGAGCGGTCTCCGCGTCCGGCACGGAGACCACGGGGGCGATCACGTGCCGCGTGCCGAGCGCGAGGAACGTCGCGGACAGGCCGAGCAGTTCGTCTCCGCTGCGCACGGTCGACCGGCCCATGTCGCAGGCGGCCAGCACCACCAGCTGCGGTGCGCGCCGCAGCTGCTTGAGGTCATAGACGGTGAGCGGGCCGTCGGCGAAGATCAGGGACGTGAACAGCGGGTTATGCGGGTGGATGCGGCCGTGCGCGGCCAGGTGCGCCAGCTTGGCCCCGTCTAGCAGCGCGGTTACCGCCTCGACGGTCGCCGCCGTCCCGACCGTGGCCGCCACCTGATACAGCGCCGCGACCGCCACTGCCTCGGCATCGGCCCCGGGCAGCCCGGGCCCCGCGGCCACGATGGCGTGCCCGTCGCGGCCGTGCGCGCGCAGGCCAGCGTGCCACAGTGCCGCCGAAGGAGTCACCGTGACCGGCCGCCCGGCGCACGAGGGCAGGATCGACCAGGGAACGGACTGAAGCGGGCCCGTGGGCACCAGCACCAGCGGCCGCTCCGCCGTCAAGCTGGCGACGGGCCGCAGCAGCAGCGCGTCGAGCCGCGCCCCGGCGTCGGCCAGCAACGCGCGGGCCGCCGTCATCCCGGCCTCGCTGGCCTGGGAGCGGGCGAGGCGGTGGAGCGCGAAGTGCGCCTTGTCCACCAGCTCAGCGGCCTGTGCGGCCGGCCCGAGGCGGCTGAGCCTGACCCGGCCGCCCGACACCGTCACCGCGTGCAGCGTGCCGTCAAGGTGAATGAATTCGACTAGCGCGGCGGGGCCGAGGGACTCCGCCAGCGCGCGCGCGGTCAGCGGTCGCGGCGGCGGGGAACCCGGCTCCGGCGGAAGGCGGCGGTGGTGATCCCGGATCTGCCGCTCAAGCGCCACCTGGCGCCGCTGCAGCGCCCCGACGCTGCCGCCCTCGCCGCGGAGCTTGAAGATCTCGCTGACGGTCGCGCGCAACTCCGACAGTGCGGCCGCCAGCTCGGGATCGTCCGGCGGCCGGACCGGTTTGAGCATGAGATGGCTGGCCCGGCCTTGCTCGGCCCATTCAAGCACCCGGGCGGGACGGCCGCCGTCGACCGCCATCCGCAAGCCGAGTTCCGCCACCTCGACGCGGTGCCCGGCGGCATGTGCCCGCAGGTCCGTCGCGCCCAGGAACGCCCAGTGCTCGTCCATGATGCGCAGCGCGGTGCGGACCGCAGCGGTCGCGCCCCGGCGATCGCGGTTGGCCCGCCGGATCAGCGCCTCCCCGTACCATGCCTGGGCGCGCTGCAACGCAAGTCCCCGCCTGCGGTGCCTGCTCACCACCTGGAGCTGCGCGCACGCCCGCGCGGTCAGGTCCCGCTGCAGGGCGGCACGGGCCGCGAGCAGGCGGGCATCGAGGCTGAAGCCCAGCCAGCCAGCGGCGGCCAGGTCGTCGGCGATCCGCTCGAGCCGCCGCAGCTCGGCGCCCGTGCCCGGCGGCCGGCTGGCGGACGCGCGGGCCCGCAAGACGGTGAAGCGCGCGAGCACGGCCCACCGCGCACGGCGCTGCCCGGCGAACTCGCGGACTGCCTGGCGAGCCTGCTCAAGCCCCCGGTCGGCCTGGCCGTCGAGGGTGGCGGCCAGCGCGAGCAGCAGCCGCGCCTCGGGCAGGCCGGTATTCCGGCGCTGCCGGGTGAACTCCCGAACGGCCGCCTCGGCCGCCTCGGCCGCCTCGCTCAGCAGGCGCACCGACAACAGCACCTGGCAGCGGTCCGCCAGCAGTTCGCCAACCGGGACACCGTGCTCCCGCAGCCGCCGTTCGGCCAGGTCCAGGTAGTGCAGCGCGGAGGTGACCTCACCGCGCAGGGCGTTGATCCAGCCGAGGTTCTGGTGCACGTAGCCCAGGGACAGGTCTAGCTCCCCGCGCACGCACAGCCGCTCCGCTTCCGCCAGATCAGCCTCGGCGGCCGCGAATTCCTGCCGGTACCCGTAGAGGACGGCGCGGTTGGACAGGACCCGCTGCAGCCACACGAGATCATCCTCGGCCCGCAGCACCGGAACAGCGGCCTTGAAGTCGGACAGTGCCTCGGCCGGCCGGTCGAGCTGGATGAGGATGACGCCGCGCTGGGCCCGCGCCCGCGCCCTTGCCACCCGCGAGCGCAGGCTTTCCAGCGCCGTTTCTATCTCCTTGAGCCCCTGCCGTCCGCGCCCGCGCACGGCCAGGGCGAAGGCGAGCGTCATCCGGGCCTCGGCTGCCAGTTCGGCCGCGCCCGCCTGCCGTCCGAGTTGTATCGCCGCCCGCAGGTGACCGAGCGCGGCGTCGGGGTCTTCGAGCTGCAGGGCCGCGATTCCCAGCGCCCGCTCGGCCACCGCCTGCGCCTTGAGGTCATGGTCCCGGCGGGCCCGCGCGATGACGTACTCCGCCAACGCGGCCGATTTGACGGGATTTGACTCGGCCAAGCGGAGCGCCTCGCCCGCCTGCTCGCGCAAATTCATGCTCACGCTAAATTTTATGCATGCCACCGACGAACAGCATCCAATTTTTTCCCAAGCAGCTGTATCAGGCTGAGTAGGGTTTCCTCTGACTGCCTAGAACGCATAGAACGCATCTTGCCCGTGGGTTCTCTTGGCAATTCAGGACATCGATTCCAAGTGTGCCATAACGGACAAAATAGCTTTATGGCAATTATGCGGCAGGAGGATGTAGATGACCATCAGGCACGGTTTCGCTGAGGTATTCCACGACGACCAGCTCGTGGTCGCCCTGCCCGCCCTGGACATCGTGACGCAGACGCTGAGCGGCCTCGGCGTCGCGCTGGGATCGGTCGAGCGCAACGCGGTCCTGCGGCTTGCCCTGATACGCGACCTGAAGAACGTCGAAGCGGCGGTCGCCGCGCTCAGGCGCGACGGCGACATCGGCCCGCGGCTCGACCGGGTCGGCGACGAGCGGCGCAGCCGGGGTCAGGGGGACCCGGCTCCGCTCGACCTCCTGGTCAACGGGGTGCTTATCCAGCTGGCCAGCCGGTTCCCCGGATGGATAGTGGAGATCGGCAAGAACTACCGCCCGTCGCACGTCAGGGGATATCCGCATCTCGGCGGCGGCGGGAACGGGGATCCCGTGCCGGCCGAGGTCCCACCGGGCCGCACGGCCTGCGACCGGAAGCCGACGACCGGGCGCGGCGTCCGGGTCGGGGTGCTGGACACCGCCATGTTCCCCGACCCCTGGCTGGCCGGCCGGTACATCGCTCGCCCGCAGGACATCCTCGATCCGGACCAAGACCAGTTCACGGTGTTCGACGGGCACTGCGCGTTTGTCACCTCCTGCATCCTGCGGCAGGCGCCCGCGGCCGAGATCCACGTCCGCTCGGTCCTCGCCGGTGACGGTGACGGCTCGGCCTGGGCTGCCGCCGTCGCGATCGCGGAAATGGCCCAGGCCGGGGTCGACGTGGTCAACCTCTCCTTCGGTGAATACCGCACCGACGACGACTCCGCTCCGATGGTGCTGCGGACCGCGGTCAACCGGCTCGGCCCCGACACCGTCGTCGTAGCCGCCGCCGGGAACAACGGCGACGTG
>Ga0265338_10001818_pt1 | contig 33491 bp, 35 predicted proteins | sample 42126metaG_FD_193579 | JGI IMG/M metagenome (GOLD analysis project Ga0265338, IMG submission 193579) | Rhizosphere microbial communities from Carex aquatilis grown in University of Washington, Seatle, WA, United States - 4-21-26 metaG | ecosystem: Host-associated > Plants > Roots > Rhizosphere...
AAGTCAAACAGCTCCCAGGCTGGCAAGTCACCCAGCCCAAACCCGGCTGGCACGTCTGGACAACCCCCACCGGCCACACCTACGTCCAAGGCCCCTGGCGCTACCCAGCCTGACCGCAAAGCCGAGTCGGCCCGACCGCGAACCCGCACGTTCGCGGCCAGCCTCAGCCCCTAACCGTCGCGGCGCCTGCCTCAGCCGACCTTCCCGGTTTTAACCAGCAATCGCCCCCCGACGGGGAACCGCGCCCGTCAGGGCGCGCGGCATAGGCCGGCCGACATAAGCAGAACACGCCCGTCACCCTTCCACAGGCGGAACGCCAACCAGCTTCACCAGGAATCGGTCCACTTGTTCCGCCAACGGCGGCCAGGGCAGCTCGGGCTGGTTGACGCGCAGCGAGAGCGCGCCATGGATGGCCGTACGCAGGTCCAGGGAGACGGCCTCCGCGTCGCCGCGCGGCGCCAGCCCGGCGTCCATGCAGCGGCGGATCGCCGCAGTGGTGCGCTTGGCCATCTCCTCCTTGAAGGACATGTCCGTGCGCCGATTGAGCGTGCTTTCGTGCAGCACCTTGTACAGCCCCGGGTGCTCGCGGGACCAGGCGCTGAGCAGTGCCGCGCGGGCGCGCAGCGCGGCCACCGGGTCGGCGGCGCCCGACTCCGCGTCGTCCGCCGCGCTCTGCAGGCCCGCATGACAGTGCTCCAGCGCGGCCAGCACCAGCGCGTCGCGGTCGGCGAAGTGGATGTAGACGGAGGTCGCGGCGATGCCCGTCTCACGGGCGACCGCGCGCAGCGAGAGCGCCTGGTCGTCGGCGAGTTCGTCCAGCAGCCGCAGCGCCGTGTCGATGATCTCGGCCCGCAGCCGCTCGCCCTGGCCGCGCGGGTTGCGACCGCGTACCGCGGTGCGGGCGGTCTCCCGGCCCGGGGTGGTCGCATCCATGACTCGCTATTGTATGGGACGACCTGTAGGGCTACATTTGTAGCCTTACAGTTGTCCACTTAAGGGGGCCCATCATGACGCTGCCAACCCAGGCCGCAGTCGACGAACTTGACCCGGTGTTCGCGGAGATGGCCGCCGCGAGCTTCCGGCAAGCCGGAAAGGGACCGGAGCTGACACCGCGGGAGCTCGCCCTGCTCAGCCTCGTTGCCGACGTCTGCGGACAGGTCCTCGGGGCGCCGTTCGAACTGCACGTGCTGGCCGCCCTGGATAACGGCCTGGACGCCGATGACCTCCGCGAACTGCTCCGCTTCATCTCCTACGACAGCGGCTACCCGGCGGCGCTGGCCGCTTTGGAGCGGCTGGCTCAGATCGAGCGCGAGCACGGCCTGCCCGGGCCGACCGGCCAGGCCCACCAGGTGAACGCGGACGGCGCGGGCAGCCCCATGCCCGCAGCGATGCGCGCGGAGGTGCATGCCCTTGACCCGGGCTTCGCCGACTACATGGACCTGCAGTCGCGGATGCGCGCCGACATGTCCCGGATCAGCGTCCGCGAGCGAGCGTTCGCCACGATGACGGTGGACGTCCTCTACCAGACCCTGCAGGAGAGTTTCCGTGCGCACGTCGGACGCGCGCTGGGCGCGGGGGCGAAGCCGGAAGAGGTCCGCGCCGCCGTCCGCGCCACCGCGACGTTCGGGATGACCCGGACCTGGCGTGCCCTGAACGTCCTCGACGCGTTGCTGGCCGAGCGGCCGTAAGGTCACCGGTTCCCACCCCGGCTGTATGTGAGCCGAACAGCCGGACCGACCGTCTCGGCCGACACCAGCGCCAAGTTGACCGCCGCGCTCCCCTCGGGGAACAGCCGCGTCCCCTCGCCAAGCACCAGCGGAAACACGATAAGCCGGTACTCATCCACCAGGTCGTTGGCCATCAGCGTGCGGACGACGCCGGCGCTGCCCGTGACCGTGATGTCCCGCGTCCGCTTGCGCTCCCGCACCGCCGCGACCAGGTCACCCGGCAACACGGTGGAGTTCTGCCATCCGTCGGCCTGCGCCAGCGACCGTGACACCACCAGCTTGGGCATGGCGTTCATCTTGCGCGAGAACGGGTCGTCCCGCCCCGGCCAGATCTTCGCGAACAGCTCCCACGTCCGGCGGCCGAGCACCATGGTGCCGGTGTCGAGCACCTCGCCGAGGGCGAACTTGTCGCCGGCTACCGCCTCCGGGCCATACCGGAATGCCCACCCGCCCTGCCTGGTTCCCTCCCTCCCGTCCGGATCCTGCATGACTCCGTCCAGGGACAGGAACTCGATGACGATGACGCGGCTCATGACGATCCTCCTTGGCGTGCTTCCTGCCAGGCAGACGAGCGGGAGGCTCTGCTGGGGACACAGGTGCCCCAGCCTCACGCCATCGACATGTCCGAGGCTCCAACCTCCCGCACTGTCCGCGTCACTGCCTCGGTCAGTTCTTCGGCCGACGGCAGCGCCTGCCGAACCTCGGGCGGAAGCCGCCGCCACTCGCTGACTGCAAGCGGCGTGGCCACGCCGCGCAGCGCGACCTCCACCGTGACATCATCCCGGCCGACCACCAGCAAGATGCCCAGCGTCCCCTCGTCGCGTAGCTGGTCCCGCATCGAACACCCCACCCCGAGTTCGCGGAGGAACCGGCTGAGGTTCTCGACGAGAGCCTTGGACAGGTCGCGCTCCCGCGCCGGGTCGGCCATGAGGAAGTCGAGGACGAAGGGATCCTTGACGATCTCGCGCGCCTCCCGGTCCGCTTCCGGGAGGGAGCGATCGAAGGTGGTGAGCGCAGGCTGCGAGCGCTCGTGCAAGTGGCTGGCAATCATCGCCTGGAGTGCGCCCCGGGGCCATCCTTCAGCGGCGGCACGCTTGGCGTAGAAGTCGGATGTCTCCTGGTCGTGGCAGGAGTCCAGAATGACCATGACATGACCCCACGGCAATTGTGCAGCGCTCTGCTGCACAATTCCACTCGGCCAACGAGACGCCAGAGCAGCCATGTAGTGCAGGTTGCGCCTTGAGAGTCCCCGGATGTCCGGATGGGCTGCCCGTAGGTCTGCCGAGAGGCGGTCGATCACGCGCGAGCCCCAGCCCTGCTCCTGCTGCCGCTGAACGATATCCCGGCCGATCTCCCAGTAGGTCTCGATCATGACGTTGTTAGCGGCCCGCGCTGCGCGAAGCCGCCCGGCCGCGATGGTCTGCTTAACCGCGTCAAGCAGCTCGCGGTACTCGGCCGAAAGCGTGATGGAGTCCGTCATGCGATGAAGATAACCCGCCCCTACGACGTTCAGCGGAAGGTTGCCATTAACCCGATGAAATGGCAACCACTTGCGATTAGAGCACCCAAGATCCTTTCGGAAAATGACAAATTCGTAATGACGAGAACCGGTCTCCGGTCTCGTCCCGTTACCCAAGCTGAAAGGTATCCGACATTGGGCGCCGACATTGGAGCCAGCCAGTGCCGATCGACCATGCCGACCCGGCTGACGATCCCGCCCCGCCCGACCGTCCCCGCCCACCGGACACCCCCCAGCCACCCGGAAAACCCCCGCGCCCAGCGGACGCCGCCGACCGCGCCGCCGCCCACCACGCCTACCGCGCCAAGGTCGACCAGGTATACGCCGCCGACCGCTCCTGGGCCGAGGCAGTCCCGTCCCTGCGGGCCGCCTGGGGAAAGCATCAAGATCAATATCCCGAACGGGGGCGGCCAACTCCCCGGACCCACCCCGACAACTCCTGGTCTTGCGGAGACACGAGGAAGCTGACTCCAGACCAGAACACGGCTGTCGACCGCGGCTACGCAAGCATCCGGGAGACCGGCGAACGAGACATCGTCCCGAAGGTGCTCGCAGCCGAATCCGAGGACCCCAACCGCCACCTCGCCGGGTTCGACCACCACATCAAGGGCGCGGACCGCCTGAAGGAAAAGATCGCCGACCGGATCCGCGTTGAAGGCCGGACTGTCGGCGAGGCGCTGGCTGAAATCCCCGACACTGTGCGGTTCACCTTCCAGTACAGCGAAAGCAGCTACGCGACTGGCGTCCGGGGAGACGTCAAACGGCTTGAGGACCAGGGCTTCATCCAGGTCGATTGGCGCAACACCTGGAAGGATGATCAGTACAAGGGCATCAACAGCCGCTGGCGAGAGCCCGACTCGAGGGTGCTGTTCGAAGTGCAGTTCCACACCCAGGCCAGCCTTGAGGCCAAGGAACTGACGCATCAGGCTTACGAACGGATCCGCAGCACCGCGCAGGACGACGAGCGCGTGATATTGAAGGAATTCCAGCGGCGAGTCAACGCCACCATTCCGATCCCGCCGGGCGCGACAGAGATCGAAGACTATCCACATGGAGGCAAGTGATGGCCGAAGAGGTCACTTACTACGCGATCGTGGACGACCTCAGCAGCCGCGAGCGCCCCGCGGGCGTGCTTCGTCGGATCAGGCACGAACAAGGAGAACGTGACGAGGCGTTCGGCTACGACCTCGAGTGGAAGTTTTCGTCCATGCTCTACGAGTACGAGCACGGCGAGCTCGGCACCACCTTCATCCCGATCACCGAGGCCGAAGCCACCCAGATCGTCGACCGCATCCGCCAAGCCGCGGAATAACGGCCCCCAGTCGTGGTTGTACCAACCGAGAACAGGACTATATAGTCCTGTTAAGGCTCTCGCCCACGACGCACCAGGGAGCACCCCATGAGCACCGACACCGAAGTCGTCCACCGCCCCGAAGACCGCTTCTGCGAGCCCCTAGTCGACCGCCAGTTCGCCGGCCAGTGGCCCGAAGACCAGGCAGGCCAGTCCACCGGAGACCCCCGATGATCGAGGAACCCCTCTTCGACCTGGCCGACCCAGCCGGGACAACCGAATTCGACCTGCACCGCACCGGCGGCCTGCGGGTAAGAGCCGACGGCACCTTCGCCACCGCGACCCGCATCCAGCTCGACGCCACCTCGTGGGTCGACCACGTGAAAGGCTGGCTGGCCGGCGACACCGAGCTGATGACAGCCCTGATGGAAGAAGGGGACTGGGAGCAGCGCTCCCGCTGGATGTACACCCGGGTGGTAGACGAGCCCCGCCTCACCGCCGAGTACCCGGTCATCGAAGACGCCCCCCAGCCAGTACTCCACTACCTGGCCGAAGTGCTGTCCAAGCATTACGAACGCCCTTACAAGCGGCTGTGGATGAACTGGTACCGCGACAACGAAGACGGCACCGGCTGGCACGCCGACCGCCCGCAGAACCGCCTCGAAGAGACGGTCATCCCGGTCCTCAGCCTCGGCGCGACCCGCCGTTTCCTCATCCGCCCGGCCGAAGGCGGCCCCAGCACCACCATCGTCACCCACGGCGGCGACCTGGTGGTCATGGGCGGCCGCTGCCAGAAGGACTACGTGCACTCGGTCCCCAAGCAAAAGCAGCCGGCCGGCGCTCGCGTCAGCCTGAACTTCTCCACCGACACCAGCCAAGCCGAAGTCAACGAGGCATGAGCAACGAAACCCGGCTCACCCCCCGCGGCGCCGTCACCCGCGACCGCATCGTCGACGCCGCCGCCGAGCTGATGTACGTCAAGGGCGTGCACGCCACCACCCTGGACGACATCCGGGCCGCCGCCACCGCCAGCAAGTCCCAGCTTTACCGTCACTTCCCCGACAAGGACGCCCTGGTCCACGCGGTCATCGAACGACGCGGACAGCAGATCCTCAGCCGGGAAACCAAACGCCTGGGCGAGCTCGGCGACTTCGCCGGCCTGACCCGCTGGCGCGACGCCCTCATCGAGGTCAACTCACTGCAGCACGGCGCCTACGGCTGCGCCCTGGGCTCGATGGCCAACGAGCTAGCCGACACCGACGAGCAAGCCCGCACCAGCCTCGCCAGCCTGTTCCAAAGCTGGGAAGCCCTGCTCGCGGCCGGCCTGCGCCGCATGCAGGACGCAGGCAAGCTAAGCGAAGACGCCAACCCCGACGACCTGGCCGTCGGCCTGATGGCCGCCCTGCAAGGCGGCTACCTCCTGGCCAGCACCGCCCGCGACGTCCGCCCGATGGAGATCGCCCTCGACCTCGCACTGCGGCAGGTCGGGTCGTACTTGACCGAGCCGTGACGCGGTCGGAGCAGCGCTCCAGTACTAGCAGTCGGCATAAGAGGGCTCGTAGTTAGGCGGAGCCGGCGTGATCAGGTAGCCGTCGCCGTGCGGAACCAGGTAGAGGTTGAGCGTCCAGGCGTTGCAGGCGCTGTGGTCGACGCTGTCGGACGGTGACTGCTTGCTGATAAAGGTGACAGTCGCGGTCAGGTCGCCGCCTCCGGTGGGCGTAAGCGAAGTCAGCGTCATGGCTGAATCGGTTGTTGTCGCGTAGCCGGAATCGAATGACGCCTCTGGCTGATCCTTCAAGCCCTGAGTGGTCTCGGATGTCGCGTACTCGCCGTAGTCGCGTTTATTGATGCCCTGGAAGTAATGGCTAAGCACCACCTCCACTGCGGGAGATGCGTTCACCCCGGGGCCGAAGCTGACGACGCTAGGGGAAGGTGAAGGCGAAGGTGTAGGCGAGAGGGCCGTGGACGGTGAATCAGGCAGGGCTGCCGAAGCGGATGCCGGGGAATTCGTGGGTAGGACGCTGGCGGTCGGAGAAGTCGGCGCGGTAGGCGTCGTGGTGAGGGCGGCGCTCTGGCCATGTGACTGTTTATGGGCGTTCTTGGCCAGCGCGAACGCGCCACCTCCGGCGGCAAGGAGCACGATGACTGCCAGAAGTACCCATAGGGTCGTGCTGGGACCACGGCTCTCTTCAGTCGGCAGGTCCGCAGGTGGGCCTGCGACGGGTGGAGCCGTCGCACTGTCGCCGAAGTCGCGCCCGCAACGGCCGCAAAACCGGGCGGTGCCAGTACGCTGTCGGCCGCAGTCTGGACAGAAGCTCATGTGCGCCTCGGCCTCCACCGCTGCCAGAAGACGGTCGTTAATAGGCATCTGAAGCTACTGTGAAAATCATGTCGACGACTTAGTCTGAATGGTACCCCGGAAGTGTAAGGTCGGAATAGCGTAAATCTAGTGTTGATTCATGCCGTGGTTTGTTGTCTCTTGCACAAGCCTTCTTCTTTGCGGCTGGAGATGTTTATGAACGGAAATGTGAGCCTTGACGAGATTGATGCCGTTCGACGGCACATCACGGATGCTCTCCTCGGCAGCTCCGCGCGGTCTGCGCTCTCCGCTGAGAAGCAGGATGAACTGTTGGCGCAGGCGTGTGCTGAAGCGTGCGACGTTCTTGATCGATGGGTCAATGGCGGTGTCTGGGAGGAGCTGCGCCCAGCTAGCCGGGGGCCAATCGCTGATGCCATTCCGGAGTGGCAGCGCGTCCGCCCGTTCCTGGAACCGCTGGGTGACACGCTGAGCCGGATTAGCAAGCGGCAACCGCACGTTGACGGGTTGCCGGAGATAGGAGACCCGCCAGAATATATCGATCGGCTGATCGAGCAGGCTGAATCCACCGCGCGGCGCTTCCGTCGATTTGACCGAGAGGATCTATTCAAGCAGGCGACCGACCGGATCAAAGTCTTGCAGTCAAGTGTCTGCGGTGCTGCCGCCGACTTCGCTAAAGGGAGCAAGACCCGAGCCCACCGTCGGGCGCGCGCTCGTTCCGCGCTAAAGGCGGTGCAGGGTTTCCTGTTGAGCGCGGTCCTTATCGTGGCGGGAGTTACGCCCCAAGCGTTGGCGCACGACGTCCCTCAGTGGGGCCATGAGGTAGTCAAGGTGCTTTTCGTTCACCATGCGGCGCAGACTGCTCAGCCGACTGTACGGGTCGCACCCCCTCAGCTTGGACCTAACCCGAGTTAGCCCATCGGGTGCCGGCCCTCGGGTCTGCCCCTGAACTCGGTGAACTTCAGCAGGAAAGGCGGCTCGTGGGGCAGCAGTGCGATGCACTGGCCCTGCTCCAGGCCGGACATGTGCCAGTCCTCGATGACGTTCCCGGCGACGACGGTCTGCCTTACGCCGTCATGGCGCACCGGCGCGTAGGTGGAGATCTGCTTTCTGTTGCCGCCGTACCGTTCCCGCACCAGGGTCCGGCTCGCCTCGTCGGCCAGCCGAAACGCTAGGACGGTACCGAAACCGGACAAGATACTCTCCCCGGCTCCGCCTGGGTACCCGTGGAACACTTGATTGACGTTTTGCGTCGCGGCGAGGAACCGTAGCCCGAATTCGCGACCGAAGTTGATGCCGTCGCCGATGTGCGCGAGTCGCGGGAGGAGCGCGAACTCGTCGAGGACGAAGTAGTAGTTGTCCGGCACCTTCGCGGTAGCACGCAGTCGTTGCCTGCCGGATCCGAGCGCTTCCTTCATCGCCATGTCCATCAGCACCCGGTAGACGGGGAGCAGGCTGCTGCCCACAGATATGTCGTATTCGATGAAGAGCGCCCGGCCGCCCCGGCGTCGGATGAAGTCGCGGACCGAGAAGTCTCCCTGCTCGCGGAAGATGCCGGAGAACGCCTTCCTTAGCGTGAGCTGCAGGAAGGCCAGGATGGACTCGACCTGGGACCCACCTTCGAGGTAGCGCGCCGTTCCAGCCAGGCTTTCGCTACCCTCGAACAGCTCAAGTAGCTCCTCGGCGGATGCTTCCAGCTGTGCCCGGAGCTCTTTGTTGGAAACGACCGCGCCGGACGACTGGCTGGCCGCCATCAGTTCCGTTACCCCGGCCAGGAGGTCGCGGGCGGCCGCGACGAAGAACGTGTTCTGCCCAGCCGACCCCAGCTCTTCGCTGAAGATGGTTGATGCGATCTCGAAGGCCTGCTCAGCGCGCTGCCGGGGGTCATCGTCAAGGTCGCGGAAGATGTTCCACACGACGCCTCCCGGGTCGGCCCCGGGTGTGCTCGATATGGTGGCATCCCCGGGCCGGTAGAAATGCCGCAGAAAGTCGCCCTTCGCGTCGAAGAACACGAAGACGTCGTCCGGGCCGTTCTTGCCCCTGAACTCTCGCACTAGGTGCTTCATGGCGTTGGTCTTTCCGGAGCCGATGCCGCCGAGGAACAAGATGTTCGTCTCAATTAGGCGGCTGAACGACATGCGGTCAGGGGAAGGGGGCTCCCGGCGGAGGTCCATCCCCTCAAGGATGGTGGTTACGCTGTGCCCGGTTCCGGGCGGCGGCGAGCCTCCGTTCGGCGGTCCCTGGCGCGGGGTCACTGTGCGCTGGCCGCTCCGACGGCGCCGGCCGGGACCGGGATGCCCCACTCCGGGTAGGCCATTGTGCCCCTGGTTTGCAGGTCAATTATCAAGGCCCCGAGCTCATGCAGGAGTTCGGCGGCGTTATCGGCGGGGTCGCCCGCGACGACATCCTGCGCACTGTAGGAGCGTAGGAAGAGGGCGATGGGGAAGATGAGCAGCCGCCCCAGCCGGTCAAGGAATCCACGTTCCCGCGGAAGATGCCCGAACACGATGGGGCTGTTGTCATTCTCTCGCGAGTTGATAAGCACGCCCACGTCGCCGCGGCGACTAGCGTCCCGGATCAGCACGACGAGAAAAACTACGGTCAAGATGGCGAAGAAGAACGCCAGCGGAGGCAAGGAAAACAGGGTGACGAGCGTTGCCAGGCCGCTGAACAGTGTGAGTACTACCAGTCCGAGGCTTACCCGCCGCGACACGTGGGCAGACAGCCCGCTGATGTCCTCTAGCTTTGTCTGCTGGAACAGCCAGCTTGCCTTCTGAGTGCCCCGTGGGTAGACCTGCGCGTAGAAGATGACCCGTGCGTCGGTTACGTAGAGGGTGCCATGGCCGCGTTGGACCTTGAACAGGCCGGTCCGCAGCGTGACTACGTCGTATTTCTTGAGTATCTGCTCGCCGTGGGCCAGGCGGAACAGTCGCTGGCCGCGGGCAGGGCCGGACACGGCGGCGGCCGGGTGGTGGAGGATAGTTGGCGGCGGCGCTGCCCAGGTCGAGGCAGCGGAACCGGGGAAATTCCCGGACGCAGTGCCCTCGGTTCCATTGCCTGGCGGACGAGATTGCTCAAACATTGTGTCGGAACCTGGCATCGCCTCGTGGGATGTCATGAGGCTGCCGCATGCATCGCAGAATCTATTTGACGGGTCTTGTTGTCTTCCGCATGCGGGGCAGTCCATTGAACCTCCTATGCGCACACTCGCGGATGCGTCCGTCGGTGGCATAACCCGGATAAGTGGAGGTTAGCAACGTCGGCGATTAATTACCAGGATCAGCATCCAAGACTCGCCAATTGCGAGTTTGTGGAGAATTTTGCCGACTTCGGTTTCTGGAAATCCTTCATGTGAGGGATGGGGTGTCGGATCCTTGGCCGTCAGCACATATGCCTCATATCGGGCCTTTGGGTCACCGTTTAGGCCACCGCCACGCAGGCCCGTCCAGCCGGTCCCACCCCGCCACCCGCGTCTCGCCCAGCTCCTTCACCAGCTCGATCGCGCTAACTGAGATCAGCGACTCCTTAGTCGCCTCCTGCAGCGCCCCGATCAGCTCCTGCGAGTGTGACACCGCGATCACCTGCGACCGCCCCGCCGCGATGGCGATCAGCCGGGCCAGCGGGCCCAGCAGCTGCGGGTGGAGGCTGGTCTCGGGCTCATTCAGCACTACCAGCGACGCAGGCCGGGGCGCCAGCAGCGCCGCCACCCACAGCAGGTAGCGCAGCGTCCCGTCCGACAGCTCGGCCGCGCCCAGCGGCCGGAGCAGCCCCGGCTGGTGCAGCCGCAGCCGCAAGAAGCCGTCGTCGTCGCCTTCGACGGTGAGGCGGCTGCCGGGGAAGGCGAGGTCGACCGCCTGCTCCAGGACACCGTCGTCGGCCGTCTCGCGGATCGTCTGGAGCGTGGCGGCGAGGTCGGCCCCGTCCGGGCTCATCACCGGCGTCCGGGTGCCGATCTGGCTGCCGCGGGCGGGCGCGTCGGCGTCGGTCCGGAAGTGGTCGTAGAACCGCCAGGAGCGGACTTGCTCCCGCACCCGGAGCACCTCCGGTGCCCGGCGGGGGTCGGTGAACTCGCTCAGCATGCTGTCGTAGGGCCGGATCGGGTACGGCCCGGCCCAGGAGCCGGAGTCGTCGCGGATGCGGACGATGCGGTTCTCCCGTTCGCACAGCACCGCGGACGGCCGCAGCAGCGGGCCGTTCCAGATGGTCTCCCGCTTGATCTCCGGGTCGAGCCCGAAGGCGCTCTGCTGGCCGGGGACCGGGAGGCCGAAGTCGATGGCGTAGCCGTACTCGTCGCCGCCGAAGCCGAGGCGCAGGGCCACTGACTTGGTCCGTACCGTGCCCTGCACCGGGTAGGTGCCCTCCCGCACCGAACGGCCGGTCGTCTCCGGGCCGGCCCACAGCGTCGACGGGAGGCCGCCCTCCCGGGCCAGCGCGGCGATCGCCCCGTTGCGGGCCGCGTCCGCCAGCAGCCGCAGCGCCCGGTAGAGGCTGGACTTGCCGGTGCCGTTCGCCCCGGTCACCACGGTGAGGCCGGACAGCGGAACCACCAGGTGCCGTAGGGACCGGTAGTTCTCCACCGCCAGCGTGGCTATCACCGGCCCGACACTACCCACCCGCAAGCCCAATCAAGAGCAATATCCCGAACGGGGGCGGGCTCCGAGCCACCCGCACCCGTTCGGATGAAAAGCTGAAGGCAGGCGACCAGAGGGAGGCCCGTGGGGGAGTACGAGCTGTTCACGCTCGCGGTAGCGATCGGGGTGGTGATGATCGTCGGCCGGTCGGTCGCCAGCCGCCTGGAGATCCCGGCCGCGATCGTGCTGGTCGTGCTGGGCGTGCTGGCCAGCCTCATCCCCCAGGTGCCGAACATCGACCTGCCCCCCGACCTGGTCCTGCTGCTCTTCCTGCCCCCGCTGATCTACAACGCCGCGTTCCTCTCCGCGCCCAGGGAGACCCGGGAGAACGCCGTCCCGATCACCGCGCTGGCGTTCGGCGCGACCGCGGTCACCATCATCGCGGTCGGTGCGGTGACCCGGATCATCCTGCCCGAGGCGGGCTGGCCGGGCGCGCTCGCGTTCGCCGCCGCGGTCGCCCCCACCGACGCGGTGGCCGCCACGTCGGTGCTTAACCGGCTCGGCGCCCCCACCCGCATCGTGACGATCCTCGAAGGCGAGAGCCTGATCAACGACGGCGTCGCGCTGACCGCGTTCGGGCTGGCGGTGGAGGCGATGGCGCACCCGTTCACCTTTACCCACGGGCTTGTCCGGCTGGTCGTGGTGGTCTTCGGCGGTATCGGCTACGGCCTGGTCGTCGCCCTGGTCATCGGCCGGGTCCGGCGCTACGTGCGCGATCCCTCGGTGCAGATCCTGGTCACCCTGATCACCCCGTTCGTGGCCTACGTGCCGGCCGAGGAACTGCACCTGTCCGGGGTGCTTGCCACCGTGGTGACCGGCGTCTACCTGGGTACCAGGACCGAGGGCATGCTGCAGGCGGCGTCCCGGGTGAGCGGTGCGATGTTCTGGCAGACGCTGATCTTCCTGCTCGAGTCGGCGCTGTTCGTGCTGCTCGGCCTGGAACTGCGGGCGGTGGTGGACCACCTGTCGCGGGGGTACTCGGTGGCGTGGCTGGCGGGGGCGGCGGCCGCGGTGGTGGCGGTGACTATCGGGGTCCGGCTGGCCTGGGAGCTGATGATCTCCCCGCTGATCAGGTTCATCCCCGGCCGCCATTCCGGTTACGTGCGCAATCCCTGGCGGCAGCGGCTGGTGATCGGCTGGGGCGGCATGCGCGGCGCGATCTCCCTCGCGATCGCGCTGACCCTGCCGCTGAAGTACAACGGCCACGAGTTCACCGAGCGGGCCACCCTGATCTTCCTGGCCGCCGTCGTGGTCGTGGTGACCCTGGTGGGGGAGGGGCTCACCCTCGGGCCGCTGCTGAAGCGCCTCGGCCTGGCGGTCGGCGATGAGCAGCGGCGGCGTGAGGCGGTGGCCCGGCAGCGGGTGACCGAGGCCGGGCTGGCCCGGCTGGATGAGCTGGCCGAGGCCGGGGACGTGGACGAGGACACCGCGAACGTGTACCGGCAGCTGTTCGAGCTGCGGCTGGAACGGGTGCGGGCCGCCCTCGGCGAGGACGAGGAGGACCAGGACGCCAGCGCCCCGAGGAGCACCAGCAAGATCCGTCACCAGTTGGTCGCCGCGCAGCGGGCCAAGCTGGACGAGCTGTACCGGAACCGGAAGATCAGCGACGAGATCCGCCGCACCATCGCCCTCTCGCTCGACCTGCAAGACGGCCGGGCCGGCGGCATGCCGCACGCCTGACCTGCGGCCCGGCCAGGGAGGACCCAGGTCCCTGAACGGGCAGGCGGCGGCAGTGGCAGACTCGGGAGCGTGAACACTGCCCAGTTTGAAAAGGTCAGGACCGGCCGCGGCTTCTTCGCTGCCCTCGACCAGAGCGGCGGCAGCACGCCGAAGGCGCTCGCCGAGTACGGCGTCGACAAGGACCGGTACCACTCCGACGAAGAGATGTTCGACCTGGTGCACGCCATGCGGGCCCGGGTCATCACCAACCAGGCGTTCGACGGCACGCGGATCCTGGCCGCGATCCTGTTCGAGCAGACCATGGACCGGACCATCGAGGGCGTGCCCACCGCCCAGTACCTGTGGGAGGCCGGGAACGTCGTCCCGTTCCTGAAGGTAGACCTGGGCCTGGCCGCCGAGCAGGACGACGTGCAGCCGATGAAGCCGATCACTACGCTTGACGAGCTGCTGGAGCGGGCGAACCGGCACGGTATCTTCGGCACCAAGATGCGCTCGGTGATCAAGGACGCCAACCAGGCGGGCATCGAAGCGATCGTGGAGCAGCAGTTCGAGTACGGCGAGCGGATCCGGGCGGCCGGGCTGGTGCCGATCCTGGAGCCCGAGGTCAGCATCTCCGCCCCGGACAAGGCTTCGGCCGAGATCCTGCTGCGCGACAACATCGCCCGGCGCCTGGGCTACCTGCCCGTCGACGCCCGCATCATGCTCAAGCTCACCATCCCGAGCGAGCCTGGCCTGTACGAGTCGCTCGGCGCTGACCCGCGGGTGGTGCGGATCGTGGCGCTGTCCGGCGGCTACAGCCGGGACGAGGCGTGCGCGCTGCTGGCCAAGGACGACTCGCTGATCGCCAGCTTCTCCCGGGCGCTGCTGGAGGGACTGACCGAGCAGCAGTCCGACGCGCAGTTCACCGAGACGCTGGAGCACTCGGTGGCGGAGATCTACAAGGCGTCGGTCGACAAGAAGACGGCGCTCTGAGCGCGGCTCACCAGCGGGGGATGACCCGCTCGTAATCCGGGGCGCACCGCCGCATGTAGCCGGTGTCGTCCCGGTTGCGCAGCCCGCAGTCCAGGTACTGCTGGTGCAGCCGGTCAAGCGCGTCCCGGTCGAGCTGCACGCCGAGCCCGGGCCCGGACGGCACCGCCAGGGCGCCGCCGTCGAAGGTGAACGGGGTGCCCGCGACTACGTCCTCGGACGGCGACTTCCACGGCCAGTGGGTGTCGCACGCGTAGGTCAGGTTGGGCACCGTCGCCGCCAGGTGCACCATCGCCGCCAGGCTGATGCCGAGGTGCGAGTTGGAGTGCATGGACAGGCCCAGGCCGAAGGTGTCGCAGATCGCCGCCAGGTTGGCCGACCGCCGCAGCCCGCCCCAGTAGTGGTGGTCGGACAGGATCACCTGGACCGCGTTCTGCGCGACGGCGGGCGCCACGTGCGCGAACGACACCACGCACATGTTGGTGGCCAGCGGCATGGTCGGCCCGTGCCTGGACACCTCGGCCATGCCGTCGATGCCGGGGGTGGGGTCCTCCAGGTACTCGAGTACCCCGTTCAGCTCCTTGGCGACGTAGATGGCCGTGCCGGGGGTCCAGGCCGCGTTCGGGTCGAGCCGCAGCGGGTGGTCGGGGAAGGCGTCGCGCAGCGCACGGATGGCCGCGATCTCCTCGTCCGGCGGGAAGACGCCGCCCTTGAGCTTGAGCGCGGTGAACCCGTAGCGGTCGACCAGCCACCTGGCCTGGGCGACGATGCCGTCGGGGCCGAGCGCCTGGCCGAACGGGTCGGCCGGCTGGCCCGGGTGCCCCGCCCACTTGTAGAACAGGTAGGCCGAGAACGGCACCTTGTCCCGGACCGCCCCGCCGAGCAGGTCGGACACCGGGCGGCCGGCCGCCTTGCCCTGGATGTCCAGGCAGGCGACCTCGAACGGGGAGAACACCCGGTCGGCGGCGGCGCTGTCACCGATCAGCCCGGAGGCGATGGTGGTGCTGGGCGGGGCGATCAGCAGCACCCGGCGGTAGATCTCCTGCGTCTGGTAGACGTCGGCACCGGTGATGACCTCGGCCACCGCCTGCAGCGCGGCCAGGTGCCGCTCGTCGGCGTAGGTCTCGCCCAGCCCGCTGAGCCCGGCGTCGGTCTCGATCTCGATGACCGCCCGCAGCGCGAACGGCTCGTGCACGCCGACCGCGTTGAGCAGCGGCGGGTCGGCGAAGGCGACCGGGGTGACGGTCACCCGGGTGATACGGATCGGGCTCATCGCTGCGGTCTCCTCGGGGGGGTGGGGCGGGGCCGGCCGGCGGAGGGGTCAGCTGGCGGCCGACGCCAGCGGGTCAGGGACCGCCGCCAGCCCGGCGGCGAGGATGCGGGCCAGCTCCTCGCGGTGCTCGGGGGCGACCGGGGCGAGCGGCGGCCGGACCCCGCCGCTGCTGTGCCCGGCCAGCTCGACCCCCGCCTTGACCAGCGACACCGCGTACCCGGCGCCCTTCGCCCGCAGCCGCGCGAGCGGGTGGTAGAAGGCGCGCTCGAGCGCGTCCAGCGTCGCCTCGTCGCCGCTTTCCAGCGCGTCGTAGTAGGCGAGCGCGATCCGCGGCGCGAACGCGAACACGGCCGATGAGTACAGCGGCACGCCGATGGCGCGGTAGGCGCGCTGCGTCACCTCCGCCGTCGGCGTCCCGTTGAAGAAGAGGAACGGGTGTCCCTGGCTCTCGTCACGCACCATCTCGTCACGTACCGCCCGGACGATCCTGATCATCAGGTCGAGGTCGCCGGCCCCGTCCTTGAACCCGATGACCTGCGGCAGCCGGGCGGTCGCGACCGCGCTGCGCTCGTCGAAGCGGGCGTTGGCCCGGTTGTAGACGATCGCGGGCAGGTCCTCCCTGGTGGCCTCGCGCACGTAGCTGACCAGCCCGGTCCCGCTGGCCTCGGTCAGGTAGGGCGGCAGCAGCAGGATCCCGTCGGCGCCGGACCCGGTCGCCAGGTCTGCGAACCGGCGGGCGGTGCGCACCGGGCCGCCCGCGCCGGCGAACACCGGCACCCGCCCGGCGGCCGCGCGCACGGCGGTGCGCACCACTTCTTCGTACTCACCTGGTTCGAGGGCGCTGAACTCACCGGTGCCGCAGGCGGCGAACACCCCGCCCGCGCCGGCCTCGATCCCCCGGCTGACGTGCGCCGCCAGCTCGTGCAGGTCGACGTCGCCGTCGGCCTGGTAGGGGGTGACAGGGAAGAACAGCAGTCCGTTGAACATGGCACCCATGCTAGGTTCGCCTTCGATTCAGGTCCAACGCAAAAAAGCTGGCGATTGATACATAAAATGGATCAATGTTCACCCTGGCGCAGCTTGCGGGCTTCGTCGCGGTCGCCGAGGAACTGCACTTCGGCCGGGCCGCGGCGCGGCTGCACCTGACCCAGCCGCCGCTGTCCCGGCAGGTCAGGCTGCTTGAGCAGGAAGTCGGCGTGACCCTGGTTGACCGCAGCGGCCGGGCAGTCCGGCTGACGCCGGCCGGGCGGGTGTTCCTGCCCGAGGCCCGGCGCATCCTGCGGCTGGCGGAAGAGAGCGCGCTCGCCGTGCGCCGCATCCCGGCCGGCGACGGCGGGACGCTGACGGTCAGCTTCACCGCGGTGTCGGTCCACGGCTACGTGCAGTCGTTCCTGCGCCGGATCAGCGAGGAACTGCCGCACGTCGACCTGGTACTGCGCGAGCTGGTCACGGTCGACCAGGTTGAGTCGCTGGCGGCGGGCGACACCGACCTCGGCTTCGTCCGGCCCCCGGTCACCCGGCCGGGCCTGCGCTCCCGGGTGGTGCACGCCGAGCACCTGCTGCTGGCCGTCCCGGCCGGGGACGACCTGGCGGTGCGCGGTACCCCGGCCGGCCCCGCCGAGCTGGACGGCCGCGCCCTCGTCATGTACTCCCCGGTCGAGTCCAGGTACTTCTACGAGCTGCTGCTCGCGATGACCGTCCGCGCCCGGGCGCGGCCCCGCTACGTGCAGCACGTGGCCCAGGTGCACACCATGCTGGCCCTGGTCCAAGCCGGGGTGGGGCTGGCGGTGGTGCCGGAGTCGGCGACCGCGATGCACCCGGACGGCGTCGCCTTCGTCCCGCTCTCCGACGGCCAGTCGCCCCCGGTCGAGCTGGCCGCCGCCTGGCGCGACAGCGCCGACAACCCCGCCCTGGCCCGGGCGCTGAAGCTGCTGGAGCCGCCCCCGCGTGCTAGCATTGATAGCATGAAGGGTGGTGGCCATGGCCGCGATGAGCATCAGGAACGTGGACGAGCGGGTGATGGAGCTGCTCCGCCTCCGCGCGGCGCGGCACGGCAGGTCGATGGAGGCGGAAGTCCGCGCGATCCTTGTTGACGCGGTCCGTGAGCCGGATGAAGGCCCCAACCTGGCTCAGGCAGTTATGAGCCGGTTTGGTGAGCTGGGCGGAGTTGAGCTTGAACTGCCGCCCAGAAACGCTGCCCCCCGGCCGGTCGAGTTTCCCGATGATAATTCTTGACACCAACGTGCTGTCGGAGCTGATGCGGCCAGAGCCGGACGCCCGCGTACGGGAGTGGATTACCGGAAGGCGCGCTGACGAGCTCGGCACCACGGCGATCACCATTGCCGAGATCCGTCACGGCATCGAGCGCCTTCCGGACGGGCGGCGAAAAGAGGCGCTGCTTTCAGCCGCCACGGATCTTTTCGCCTCGTTCGGTGACCTCATTCGGCCGTTTGACGCTGAGGCGGCGGCCTGGTTCGGGCCGGTCATGGTCCGCAGAGCCGGCCTCGGCCTGCCGATTGACGGCTTCGACGCCCAGATTGCGGCTATCTGCCGGGCTCGCGGCACCGCCTTGGCCACGCGAAACGTAAAAGACTTCGTGGAAACCGGGATAGACCTCATCGACCCGTGGATCGCCCGGACATAACCCGTCAGTAGCATGCAACCGTGGCAGACAGCTTCTACGTCGCCCTCGGCGACGACAGGTACCAGGCGACCGTGCACACCACCGGCCCGTGGGATGCCACCGCTCAGCACGGCGGGCCGCCGAGCGCGCTGCTTGGCCGGGCGGTGGAGCGCTGCCAGCCGCGCCCGGAGATGATGACCGCCCGGTTCACCTGCGAGATCCTGCGCCCGGTGCCGGTCGGTGAGCTGACCGTGGCCGCCCGGGTGGCCCGCCCCGGGCGCAGCGTCGAGCTGCTTGAGGCCAGCATCAGCGCCGGCGGCCGGGAGGTCGCCCGGGCCAGCGCCTGGCGGGTGCTGCGGACCGCGGCCGACCCGGTACCGTCCCGGCTGCCCGCTCCCGGCGGGGGCCCGGACGGCCCGTCCATGACGCCACCGCGGCACTGGGTGGACGGCTACCTGTCGGCCATCGAGTGGCGCTCGGTCCGGGGCGGGATGACCGAGCCCGGGCCGGCCGTCGTGTGGACGCGGATGCGCTACCCGCTGCTGCCGGATGAGGCCCCGACGCCGCTGGAACGGGTGCTGACCGTAGCCGACAGCGGCAACGGCGCCTCCTGGGAGCTGGACATCAAGCGCTGGCACTTCATCAACCCGGAGCTGACCGTGCACCTGCACCGCGAGGCCGAAGGGGAGTGGATCTGCCTCGACGCCCACACCACGATCTCGCCGGGCGGCGTCGGCCTCGCCACCTCCGTCCTGTCCGACCGGCAGGGCCCGGTCGGCGTGGGCGCGCAGTCGCTGCTCATCGCCCCCCGCCCGGAGTGTGGCGGGCCATGCCCGCAATGAGGACCGGGCGGCCGTGCTGCGCAGGCGGGCGCCGGGCGTGGCCGGGGTCGTCGTCGGTGACCTCAGCCGCGACGCCGAGACCCGCTCGGTGGCCAGCCAGGTGAACGCGCTCGGCCGGTTCGACGCGGTGATCGACAACGCCGGCACCGGGTACCGGGAGACCGGCAAGGTGAGCACCGCCGACGGGCACCCGGCCACCCTCGCCGTCAACCCGGGCTGGGTGGCGACCCGGATGGGCGGCCCCGGCGCGCCCGACGACCTGGAGGCCGGCTCGGTCACCCAGGCCTGGCTGGCGGTCAGCGATGACCCCGCCGCGCGGGTCAGCGGCGAGTACTTCTACCACCCGCGGTCGCGCAGGCGGCGGCGACCTGCTGCCACTGGGCCCACGCGGTCAGCCGGGTCCCGTAGTCGGCGACCGCGATGCGCAGCGGCGACTCGCCCAGGAACAGCCGCAGCGGCGGGTTGTCCGCGTCGACTAGCTGGAGGATGGCGTCCCTGGTGGCGACCGGGTTGCCCGGCGCGGCGAACCGCCCGGCCGACGAGCCGGACCAGTGGGTCGAGTACCCGGCGGGCTCGACCAGGGTGACCTTGACCCCGAACGAGGCGACCTCCTGCGACAGGCTCTGGCTGAAGCCCTTCGCCGCCTGGGTGACCCACAGCGCCCCGAGCACGTTGGTCTCGAGCTGCGCCCGGATCTCCTCCTCGGTGACCTCTTCGATCATCCCGAAGTGGCCGTAGCCGGCGTTGTTGACCACGACGTCGAGCCGACGCACTAGAGCATTCCGGTCCCCGGCGCGCCGGGGTCAGCCGCGGACGTGCTGGGTGAGGAAGAGGGCCGCCCGGTCGAGCGCCTGGTCGGCCTCGTCGAGCTGGCCCGCGTGCTCCTGGAACACGTGCGGCACGCCCGCGGTGACGTCGAGGATCACGTCCGCCCCGGCCGCGACGGCCCGGGCGGCCAGCCGGGTGGAGTCGTCAAACAGCATGTCGTTGGTGCCCACCTGCAGCAGCAGCGGCGGGAAACCGCTGAGATCGGCCAGCACGGCCGGGCTGAGCAGCGGCTGGAGCGGGTCCTGCCCGGCCAGGTACATGGCTCCCCGGGTCTCCAGGCCGTCGCGGGTGAGCAGCGGGTCCGCGTCCGCCCGGCTGATCATGCTCTCCCCGGTCCTGCTGGCGTCGGCCGCGGGGGAGAACGCCACCAGCGCGGCCGGCCGCGGCAGGCCCGCCTCGCGGGCCGCCAGCCAGGTGACGACGGTGAGGCCGCCGCCGATCGAGTCGCCCGCGAACGCGATGCCGGCCGGGGCGGTCCCCTCGTCGAGCAGTGCGCGGTAGACGGCGGTGGTGTCCTCGACCGCGGCCGGGAACGGGTGCTCGGGTGCGAGCCGGTAGTCGACCGACAGCGCCCGCATGCCGGTCCTGGCGACCAGGCCGGCCGTCAGCGGCAGCGCCGTCCGCGGCGAGCCGAGCACGAAGCCGCCTCCGTGGAAGTACACGATCGTCCCGGGTCGCCGGGTGCTGGCTGGCTCGACCAGCAGCACGGGCCGCCCGCCGCGGGTCACCTCGGTGGTAGTGACGCCGTCCGGCAGCTTCTTGGCCGCCCTGGGGGCCGCGAACCGCGCGCGCATGTCGTCGACCGACTGCGGCCGGGCCGGCTGGGACTGGGCCGCCTGGCGCAGCATCGCGTCCAGCCGGGCGCGTTGTTCCCTGCTCATCCGCTGTCTCCTCGTTAACTGCCTGCCTGCACGTTACTGCGCGGCCAGCCCCGGGTATTATTGCAGCCGCTGCAATGATGCTGAGAACGCAATTGTGAAGGGGATGCAACATTTCGGTGAGTGCATCATGACCCCGCTGGCGCCCGACCCGCCCGCCTCGCTGCGCGAGCGCAAGAAGCTGGCGACCCGGCGGCTGCTGCGCCGCACCGCGCTCAACCTGGTCGCCGAGCGCGGCCTGGCCAACGTCACGGTGGAGGACATCGCCGCCGCGGCCGACGTGTCGCCCCGCACGTTCTTCAATTACTTCCCCTCCAAGGAAGCGGTGCTGTTCGGCGGCGACCCGGACCGGGCGGCCGAGCTGCGGGACCGCGTTGCCAGCTACCGGCCCGGCCAGCCCGCGATGGAGGCGCTGCGGGCGGTGCTCGCGCAGGACGCCGAGGCGATGGCGGCCGAGCTGCAGGCGCTCGGCGGCGACCCGGCCGACTGGCTCCGCCGGATGAAGGTAGCCCGTACCGACCCGCACGTCCGCGCGGCGCACGCGGCCCAGATGGCGCTGACCGAGCGGGCGATCGCCGAAGGGCTCGCCACCCGGCTCGGCGCTGACGCCGAGCACGACCCCTACCCGGGAATCGCGGCCGCCGCCGCGGTGGCCACCGTCCGGGCCTGCCTGAGCTTCTGGTCCGGCACCGACGGCAGCGTCCCGCTCAGCCGGCTAGTCGACCAGGCGTTCCAGGCCCTGGCGGCCGGGCTGCCGGAGAACGCCGCGCTGCGCCACCTCCCGACCGGACAGCACGAAGAGAAGGAACTGCACTGATGGCTTCAGCCACCCCCGCGCCGGCCGAAGGCGAGCGGCCGGCCCTCAGCCCCCGCGCCATCCTGCTCATCATGGGCGCGCTGATGTGCGGCCTGACACTGGCCGCCCTGGACCAGACGATCGTCGCCACCGCGCTGCCGACCATCGTCGGCGACCTGAACGGCGGCTCGCACATCGCCTGGGTGGTCACCGCGTACCTGCTTACCACCACGGTGTCCACCCCGCTGTGGGGCAAGCTGGGCGACATGTACGGCCGGAAGATCTTCTTCCAGGCCGCGATCGTCATCTTCCTGATCGGCTCGGTGCTGTCCGGCCTGGCCAACTCGATGTTCATGCTCATCGCGTTCCGGGCGGTGCAGGGCCTCGGCTCGGGCGGCCTGATGGTGGGCGCGCAGGCGATCGTGGGCGACATCCTCTCGCCCCGCGAGCGTGGCAAGTACCAGGGGCTGTTCGGCGCTACCTTCGGCATCGCCAGCGTGGTCGGCCCGCTGCTCGGCGGCGTCTTCGTGGACAACCTGAGCTGGCGCTGGATCTTCTACATCAACATCCCGGTCGGCCTGGTCGCACTGGCGGTGGTGGCGGTGCAGGTGCCGGGCACGGTGCGCCGGGTGCACCACCGGATCGACTACCTGGGCACCCTGCTGCTGTCGCTGGCGGTCACCGCGCTGATCCTGCTGACCAGCCTGGGCGGCACCACCTACGCCTGGTCGTCGGCCCCGATCTACATCCTGGGCGCGTCCGGCGCGGCCCTGATCGCCTTGTTCGTGCTGGCCGAGCGGCGGGCGGCCGAGCCGATCCTGCCGCTGCACCTGTTCCGCACCCGGGTGTTCGCGGTGAGCGGCCTGGTCAGCTTCATCGTCGGGTTCGCCTTGTTCGGCGCGATCACCTACCTGCCGGCCTTCTTCCAGGTGGTGCGGGGCATCTCGCCCACCATCTCCGGGGTGTACCTGCTGCCGACGATGCTCGGCCTGCTGGCTACGTCCATCACCTCCGGCCAGGTCATCGCGCGGACTGGCAAGTACCGGTTCTTCCCGATCGTCGGCACCGGGGTGATGACCATCGGCCTCGGCCTGCTGACGCTGATGACGCCGAGCTCCTCGGCCGTCACCGACGCGCTGTCCATGCTGGTGCTCGGCCTCGGCGTCGGCTGCGTGATGCAGGTGCTGGTGATCATCGTGCAGAACGGCGTCGCCTACAGCGAGCTGGGCGTCGCCACCTCGGGGACCACCTTCTTCCGGTCGATCGGCGGCTCGTTCGGCACCGCCATCTTCGGCGCGATCTTCTCCAACGTGCTGGTCGGCAACCTGGCCAGCCACCTGCACGGGCTGAGCCTGCCCGCCTCGTTCACCGCCTCCGACGTGACCCCGGCCGCGCTCGGTCACCTGTCGGCGGCGGTGCGGCACGCCTTCGTGCTCGGCTACGCCGAGTCGATCCAGACGGTGTTCCTGGTCGCGGTGCCGGTCGCCGCGCTCGGCTTCCTCGCCAGCTGGCTGATCCCGCAGGTGGAGCTGCGCCGCTCGATGCCGGGGGCGCCGGCCGCGGCCGCCGCGCCGACGGCCGACGTGGCAGTGGCGGCTGAGTCGCCCGAGTCGCTCGACCCGCAGGACGCTGGCCGCCGGGAGGCCTGAACGGGTGCGGCTGACTCACCCGGCTCTGCCGTCGTCCTCGCCCGGGGCACCCGGCCCCGTCTGGTGGGTGACCCACCGCGGGATCTCCTGGCTGGGGGCGTCGAACAGCATCATCGCCAGGCGCAGTGCCTCGTCGCGGTCACCGGGGTCAGCGGTAACCTCGAACCGCAGTTCCAGGGCACGCCGGAGGTTGTCGATGCGGCCGGTCCGGTTGGGGTGGTCGGGCGCCGCCGCCGCCAGGGTCATGCGCATCAGGTAGATGGTCTCGTCGAGGTCGGATCCAGCCCCCGTGAGCTGGAAGCGGTTCCGCAGCGCCTGCCCGAGGTTGCCCGCGCAGATCGACTGCTGCGGGTGGCCGGGCACCGTCAGGGCGAGGGCGTCGCGCAAGGCTTCGACCGCCCGCTCCAACTGCTCGGGCTCTCCCGTCAGCTCGAACAGGCCGCGCAGGGCCGTGCCGAGGTTGGACCGGCGGGCCGCTTGCTGCGAGTGGCCGGCGGGCGTGGCGTAAACCAGCCGCTCCAGGAGGGCCGCCGCCACCGATATCGACTTAGCATTGTCCGCCGCGAGGGCCGTGCTGAGGAACTTGTCGACCGCCCCGTTGGCGGTGTCGGCGATGACCGGCAACAGTGGCCGTGGAAACATCTCCAGGTCGAAGCCCGGGTTCAGGAAACACGGGACCAGCATGCCGACGGCGGTCCGCAGGTCGTCGTGGCCGTCCGGGTCAGGCAAGCCCAGGTAGCGCTGCCAGTGGAACAGGCCGAGGAACAGCCGCGCTGGCAGGTCCGCCTGGTCCTCGGCGATCAGCTCCGCCAGCCGCCGGGCTTGCGCGAGGGCCTCGGGTTCGAGCACCGGCGCCGCGTGCTTGAGTTGCGAGACCCTGCTGATTCGCTCCTCCACGACCCTCAGCAGGGCGTCTCTCTCAGATTTGCCCATTTCTTATTCCGGCGGGGCCGGCCCCCAGGTTCCGGCGTTAGCTTGCGGCCACAGGACGGAGAAGCGATGGCCCGGGTCTCGCTGGATGACGGAATAGGCGGCGCGCGCCCCGTTATCCTCGGCGAAGCCCTGGCGGCACACCGGGCAGAACGGGAGATTTTCCCAGAGCAGGACTGGTCCCGCGCACATCCAGCATGTCTTGGCCTCGGGCGGGTGCAGTGTCCCGCAGACCGCGCAGGCGGCACCGCTGGAACCGTAGCGGGCGTCGCACTGCTCGCACTGCTGGTCGAGCGCCAGGCGGCCGTCCGCTGTCCACGGCCCCAGGGGGGCGGGGGTATCGGCCATCCTGGTCAGCTTCGCTCGCTGTTCGCGGGCTTCGCCGAGGAGCCATTCGTCTCGCCCAGGGTCAGCTCTCTGCCTTTTGTCGCTTCCTAGCTCCTTAACCAGCCAGCTAAGCTGGTTAATCGCGGAGTGAATCATTTTCTGCCGGACGAGGATGTCACTCATTTGATAGCGGAGCTGCGTGCGCCATAGCGAGCGTGACTCGGTGATTTCGGCCAGGATACCGAAAGAGTAGTGATCAAGATCGGCCAGCCAGAGGTTAGTGCCGAGCGCGGCCGAGCCGGATAGCGTGGGATTCCGCTTGCGTACTTCCTCGGAAAGGAAAATCGCCTCCTCGGGTGTTCGGAAGGCCGCATGGTAGGCAGCGTTCGCTATCCCGTACTCCTCGGTGCCGCGATAGCGCCGGATAGCGTCCAGGTTCCCTGCCGCGGTGCGGTCGTCGCCCTTCCGGCAGGCCAGGAGGCAGGAACTCGCCTCGCGGGCTAGCTCGTCCTGCTCGCTGTCCGAGAGCCGCACGCCCTCGTACCGCCCGAAGAACTCCAGGACCGGCGCGTCGTCGCCTTCCGCGTGGTCAGACAAGTCGATGACCGCGTCGAAGACGCCGATCGGGCCGACCTGCCCGTGTGCCTGGCCGGCTTGGTACCACCCCGTCTCGCGGACGATCCAGACGACCTCAAGCAGCCCGATATCCCGCAGCGAGTTAATCCGCTGCCATTCTTCGAATATCCACCGCCGCATCGAATCGTCGGTCCCGACGTACTCGGGGGTCAGCACGATGACCGCCACGTCCGCGGTCGCGAACCGTCCCACGAAACGCGCGAGCTCTTCCGGCGACGGGTCGTGCTCCGGAAACTCAAGTGCGTCCAGCAGCACCTTGTAGCCGGCCGCCTCCAGCTTGCGGGAGAGGCTCGCGCACCACCGCACGTGCTCGGGCGTCTCGCGCCGGTAGGAGATAAACAGCTTCGGCGGGTAGCCGCGTGCCATCGGCTTTCGCAGGTGCTCCCGCAGCTCGTAGTCAAGGTAAGCGAACTGGGCGGTCGCGTCGCCGATTTCCTCGGCGACCGTGCCCCAGTCGCGGACCCGGCCGCCGCTGTCCAGGAGATGGTCATCGACCAAGGCCGATTCGCCGCCAAGGCCCTTAGCTCCGGTCAGCGGAATCAGATTCGAAACCATAATTGTCAGGATAACCGGCACTACCTGGGTGCGAGAAGGGCGAGCGCCCGGCCGCAGCCGTCGTCCTGCCCTGAACGGGACGGGGCAGCGGCCGCTAGCGCTATCGCTCGATTGGCAGCGCCTATTGACAGTGGCCCGGAAGAGTCTACTGATGAGTAATAAAGCGGGGTGCTTGATGAGGAGGAACGCGTGAGTACCTACGACAGCTACAGCTCGCCGGTCGCGCCCGGCACCTGGGACGTGCCCGCGACCGGGGCGGCCCGGTTCTCCTGGGAGTACGACAACGGCCGGCCGTACCTGCTTGACCTGTACCAGCGGGGCAAGGACAAGCAGTGGGACGCGGCCAAGCGGATCGACTGGGACCAGCCGGTCAACCCGGCGCGGGTGATGGAGACCGGCGACGAACTGGTCCCGATCTACGGGTCGCGCCAGTGGGACAAGCTCAACCAGGCCGAACGGGAAGAAATGGGGCAGCACCTGTCCTCCTGGCTGTTCAGCCAGTTCCTGCACGGCGAGCAGGGCGCGCTGGCGGTGGCGGCCCGGATCGTCGAGTCGGTGCCTGACATGGACTCCAAGTTCTACGCCGCGACTCAGGTGATGGACGAGGCCCGGCACGTCGAGCTGTTCAACCGGTTCATCAAGGACAAGATCGGCCTGTTCTACCCGATCAACGACGACCTCGGGAAGCTGCTGGCCGATGCGCTGAGCGACTCCCGCTGGGATTTCCCCTACCTGGGGATGCAGGTGCTGATCGAGGGGCTGGCGCTGGCCGCCTTCGGCGTGCACCGCGACATGACCGGGAACCCGCTGGTCAGGCAGCTCCTGGCGTACGTGATGCAGGACGAGGCGCGGCACGTGGCGTTCGGGCGGCTGGCGCTGCGCGACTACTACGCGGGGCTGACCGCGGCCGAGCGGGCCGACCGGGAAGAGTTCGTGGTCGAGGGCTGCTACCTGATGCGGAGTAGGTTCATCGCCCGTGAGGTGTGGGAACGGCTCGGCTTCGACGTGGCCGAGTGCGTGGAGTTCACCGACCGCTCCCCGACCCAGGTCGCCTTCCGGCGGTTCCTGTTCAGCCGCATCGTGCCGTGCGTGAAGGACATCGGGCTGTGGGGCCCGAAGGTGCAGCATGCCTACGCCGACCTCGGCGTGATCGAGGCGGCCGGCAACGACCTGGAAGCGCTCATCCGGGACGACGAGGAGGCCGCCGACCGGCTGGAGCGCGAGCACGCCGCGGAGCTGGCGGCCCGCAGGCAGGAGGTGGACGCCGCCGTCGCGTCGGCCGCCGAGTAGCGGCCGGGCTACTCGCCGATGGTGAGCACGATCTTGCCGACCTGCTGGCCTGCCTCCAGGTAGCGGTGGGCGTCGGCCGCCTGGTCGAGGCCGAACGTCCGGTCGATGGCGGGGTGCAGCGCGCCGGAGCGCAGCCCGGCGGCCAGGAACGCCGCCATCCGCCGCACCACCACCGGGTCGAGCACGTGCTCGAAGCTCATGTAGCGGTAGATGGTGAGCGGCGCGTTCATCGGCATCGGGGCCGGCCGCGGGTCGAGCCACCCCACGGTGACCAGGGTGCCGCCCGGCCGGGCGGCGGTGGCGAGCGCGGCCAGGCCGGGGCCCATGACGGAGTCCAGGATGATCTCCACCCCGGCCCCGTTGGTGTAGCCGCGGGCGGTCGCGGCGATGTCGTCGGTGTCGGCCGCGATGACAGCGGCGGCGCCCGCCGCCAGCAGCGCGTCCTTCTTGGCGGCGGTGCGGGTGACCGCGAGCGGGACGGCGCCGGCCTGGTTGGCGACCTGGATCGCGGCCAGGCCCACTGAGCTGGAGGCGGCGGTGATCAGCACCCGGTCGCCCGGCCGCATCCAGGCCTTCTCGACCAGCGCGCCGTAGGCGGTGGAGTAGGCCACCCACAGGGCCGCGGCGCCGGACGGGTCAAGCCCGGCCGGCCGCGGGATGACGGTGCTGGCCGGCACCACCGTGTACTCGGCGTAGGTGCCGTTCAGGTCCATCGCGGGCACGGCCGCGATGATGACCGGATCGCCCGCGGCGATTCCCTCGGTCCCCGGGCCGACGGCGTCGACGATGCCGGTTCCCTCGCAGCCGAGCCGGGCGTGCGGCAGCCGGAACGGCCGCGGGTAGGCCCCCGACCGCATCATCTGGTCCAGCCGGTTGACCCCGGCCGCCTGGAGCCTGACGCGCACCTCGCCCGGGCCGGGCTCGGTGGCGGGCTCGTCGGCCAGGTGCAGCACGTCGGGCGCGCCGGTCTCGTCGAAGACGACAACTCGCGGCATGGTAAAACTCCTTCTGGCAGCTATCATTGGAAACGGGACAACGTCCCGTTTGACGATACGGGACATCGTCCCGTTTATCAACCGCCGGGCCGGAAGGGGCGCGCATGAGCGATGCGGAGTCCGCCCCGCCCGCGGGCCGGGTCAAGCGGGCCGACGCCAGGCGCAATGAGAAGACCCTGCTCGACGCGGCGGCGGAGGCCTTCGTGGCGGTGGGCGTGGAGGCGCCGGTCCGCGACATCGCAGCCCGGGCGGGGGTGGGGACGGCCACCATCTACCGTCACTTCCCGACCCGGGCGGACCTGATCATCGCCGTGTACCGGCACCAGGTTGACGGCCTCGCGCAGGCTGGCCCGGCCCTGCTCGCGGCGTCCGGCAGCCCCTATGCCGCACTGCGCCAGTGGATCGACCTGTTCGTCGACTTCCTGGTCACCAAGCACGGGCTGGCAGAGGTGCTGCAGTCGGATGACTCCTGCTTCGACCCCCTGCACGACTACTTCCTCGAGCGCCTGGTGCCGGTGTGCACCGAGCTGGTGGCCGCGGCCGGCCGCTCGGGTGAGATCCGCCCTGACCTGGGCGCGCTCGAGATCATGCGCGGCGTCGGCGGCCTCTGCGTGGGCGCGTCCGGCAAGCACGGCTACGACGCGCGCCGCCTGGTCGACGTCCTCGTCGCCGGGCTGGCCCGCCCCTAGCGCCCGGCGCTACCGCCCGGCCATCGCGTCGGGCGCGAAGCCGGCCGCGAGCGCGGTCAGCGCCATGTCCAGGTAGGCGGTCAGGTCGTCGTCGGCCCGGTCCGACCACCGGTCGTAGGCGGCGCGGCAGGCGGCGAGGGTGGCGCGGCCGACCGCGAGGGGGTACAGCGAGCCGGCCGGCTGGCCCAGCCGCCGGGCCGCGAACTCGCCGATGGCCAGCTCCCAGGCCTCGTAGTGCTCGGCCGCGCCGAACGACAGGGCGGGCTCGGTGGCGATCAGGTGCATCCGCAGCCGCATCTCCGGCACGTCGTCGGCGTGGTAGTGGTTGGCCGCGACGACCGCGCCGCGGATCGCGTCCATCATCGGCACGTCAGCGGGCGCCGCCCGCAGCGCGGCCTTGATCGTCTCCACCTCGGTCTCGAACTCGGACCAGAGCACGCTCGCCTTGCTGGCGAAATAGCGGAAGAAGGTGCGCTCGCTGACCCCGGCCTCGGCCGCGATGTGCTCGATGGTGGTGCTCTCGAACCCGCGCTCGGCGAACAGCCGCAGCGCGATGAGCCGCAGCTCGCGCCGGCTGGTGGACGGCGGCCGCCCGCGCGTGCCTCGCCCGGTCACCTTCACCGCCTTTTGTCAGCTACTGACATTAACGTTCTGACCTTACCGGGTGACCTGTGTCACAATCAACTTGAATGTGACAGTCTCTGACATTAACATCCGTGCTATTACGTCATGCACTGACGTAAAGGCCGCAGGTCGCCGCAGCAAGGGAGCTGACATGGCAGGACGTCTCGAGGGCAAGGTCGCCTTCATCACCGGTGCGGCCCGCGGCCAGGGCCGCACCCACGCGGTCCGGCTGGCCTCCGAGGGGGCCGACATCATCGCGGTCGACGTGTGCGCCGACGTCGAGACGGTGCCGTTTCACGGTGCCACCGAGGCTGACCTGGCCGAAACGGTCAAGCGGGTCGAGGCGCTCGACCGGCGGATCGTGGCGGCCAAGGCCGACGTGCGCGACTACGCCGGGCTGGTGCAGGCGCTCGACGGCGGCGTGGCCGAGTTCGGCCGGCTGGACATCGTGTGCGCCAACGCCGGCATCGTCTCGTTCGGGCCCGTCGTCGACCTGAGCGAGGAGCAGTGGGCGGCGATGCTCGGCGTCAACCTGACCGGCGTCTGGCACACCGTCAAGGCGGCGGTACCGCACCTGATCGCGGGCGGCCGCGGCGGCTCGATGATCCTCACCGCCTCGGCCGCGGGCCTGAAGGGCACCCCGAACCTGGGGCACTACGTCGCGGCCAAGCACGGCGTGAACGGCCTGATGAAGACCCTCGCCCTGGAGCTGGCGAAGCACTCCATCCGGGTGAACTCGGTCAACCCGGGCAACGTGAACACCGACATGGTGCAGAACGAGTTCACCTACCAGCTCTTCATGCCCGGGGTGGAGAACCCGACCAGGGAGCAGTTCGAGTCGATCCTCGGCAAGTCGCCGACGATGCTGCCCGCGCCCTGGGCGGAGCCGGAAGACATCAGCGCCGCGGTGGCGTTCCTCGCCTCCGACGACGCCCGTTTCATCACCGGGGTGGCACTCCCGGTTGACCTGGGGGCGATGGCCAATTGAGCGCTAACGGTAACGGCCGCGGGCCCGGGCTGACCGGGGTCCGGGACCGGATCAAGCCCCGGGTGGTGGGCCGCGAGCGGGAACTCGACCTGGTGCTGGCGGCCGTCGCGGCGGGCCGCGACCTGCTGCTCGAGGGCCCGCCCGGGACCAGCAAGTCCACCCTGCTGCGGGCCATCACCGCCGAGTGGGGCATCCCGCTGGTGTTCGTCGAGGGCAACGCCGACCTGACCCCGGCCAAGCTGGTCGGCCACCACAACCCGGCCCGGGTGCTGCGCGAGGACTACAGCGCCGACAACTTCGTTGACGGCCCGCTGCTCGAGGCCATGCGCGGCGGCGGGTTCCTCTACATCGAGGAGTTCAACCGGGCGCCCGAGGACACGCTGAACACGCTGCTGACGGCGATGGCCGAGCGGCGCATCGCGGTGCCGCGGGCCGGCCAGGTGACCGCGCTCGACACCTTCCGGGTGATCGCGTCGATGAACCCCTACGACAACATCGGCACCACCCGGCTGTCCACCTCGGTCCATGACCGGCTGTGCCGCCTGGCCATCACCTACCAGGACGCGGCGGCCGAGCGCGGCATCGTGACGCTCCGGGCCCCCTTGTCCGAGCTGGCCCAGGCCGACGTCAAGCCCGCCGCCTACGAGCGGCTGGTGGCCGACGCGGTGGCGGTCACCCGCGCCACCCGCGAGCACGAGGACATCCGGCAGGGGTCGTCGGTGCGCGGCGCGATCGACCTGACCCTGGTCGCCGGGCAGCTCCTCAGCCTGGATTCGGAACGGGTGGGGCTGACCGTCGCGCCGTCCGGTGACCCCGCCGACGCGGCCGAGCAGGCCTACCGGGAGACCGTCTACGACGCGATGGTGGTCGCGCTGTCCGGGCGGGTGTTCCTCGACGAGACCGTCGAGGCGACGCCGGAGCAGGTGCTCAGGCAGATCTGGGAGGACCACTTCATCCTCAACCCGGCGGCCGCGCCCCCTGGTTGAAGAGCAGTGGAGGCCGACTCGCCGGTGACCCGCCGGTCCGATCGGCCTCGGCGCAACGATCCCGCCCGCGGCCTGCGGCCGCTGCGGCGCAAGCCCAAGACCCTGACCGAGGAGCCTCAACTGCGCGACGTCTCGCCCGGCAGCGGCGCCGGGCCGGTGCTCGGGTCGCCGGCCGGCCGCCGGCACCGGGGCAGCCAGCAGCCGCAGCGCGGCGGCGGCGGCCCGGCCGTGACCGAGGACCAGGGCACGGTCGTGGGGCTGGCCGAGGCCCAGTCGGGGGCACTGCCCGGCCTGGCCGCGGTCGACGCCGAGACGCTGCGCCGCGCCCGGGAGATCGCCGCGCGGATGGCGGTGCCGCGGCCGCGCACCGACCGGACGGCGCGCCGCGGCGCCGGCCAGGTCGCCAGCGTCCCCTACCGGGGCGGCTCGGACGACATCGACATGGACCGGACCCTGGAGCAGCTGGCCGAGCACCCGTTGCCCGAGGACGAGGACATCGTGGTGCGCGAGCGAGTCACCACCACCCGTTCGGTGGTCCTGCTGGTCGATCTTTCCGGGTCGATGCGGGGCGAGCGGGTGCGCACGGCGGCGGCCGCTGTCGGCGCGCTGGCGGCCGAGCTCACCCGGGACAACCTGGCGGTGATCGCGTTCTGGTCGGACGCGGCGGTGCTGTGCCGCCTGGGGCAGCGCGTGCCGCCGGAGCGGCTGGTGGAGACGATGCTGCGGATTCCGGCCCAGGGCCTGACCAACGTGGCGTTCCCGCTCCAGGTGGCGCGGCGGGAGCTGTCCCGGGTGCCGGCCAGGGACGCGCGGGTGCTGCTGCTGTCAGACTGCGTGCATAACGCCGGGCCCGACCCGCGGCCGTTCGCGGCCCGGCTGCCCCGGCTTGACGTGCTGCTTGACGCCACCGGCGAGCAGGACCCCGAGCTGGCCAGGGACCTGGTCCGGCTCGGCCGCGGCCGGCTCCGGCTGGCGCGCGGCTACCGGGACGTTGCCCCGGCCCTCAGTGAGTTCTTCGCGAGTTAGCGGACCCGGCAGGCCAGGCGGGACGAGAAGGTTGAGGATTGACACATGGCTAACAAGTGGTTCGAGACGGTGGCGGTGGCGGAGCGCCGGGCCAAGCGGCGGCTGCCGGCCTCGGTGTACGGCGCGCTGATCGCCGGCGCCGAGGCGGGCGTCACCATCAGGGACAACGTCGACGCGTTCAGCGAGATCGGGTTCGCGCCGAAGACGGCCGGGCTGCCCGCGGTGCGGGAGATGGCTACCCGGGTGATGGGCCAGGACATCGCGCTCCCGGTGCTCATCTCGCCGACCGGGGTGCAGGCGGTGCACCCGGACGGCGAGGTCGCGGTGGCCCGGGCGGCCGCCGCCCGCGGCACCGTGATGGGGCTGTCCTCGTTCGCCTCCAAGCCGGTCGAGGAGGTGATCGCGGCCAACCCGAAGACGCTGTTCCAGATGTACTGGGTCGGCGACCGGGACGAGATGGCCGCGCGGATGGACCGGGCCCGGGCCGCGGGCGCGGCCGGCATCATCGTGACGCTCGACTGGTCGTTCTCCTTCGGCCGGGACTGGGGCTCGCCCCGGATCCCGGAGAAGATGACGTTCACCGAGATGCTGCGGCAGGCGCCGTCGGTCGTAACCCGGCCCGGTTACCTGTACCAGTGGCTGCGCAACGGCATCGTCCCCGACCTGACGGTGCCGAACCTGCCGGTCGGCGGGCAGGAAGCGCCGACCTTCTTCGGCGCCTACGGGCAGTGGATGGGAACGGCGCCGGCGTCCTGGGAGGACGTCGCCTGGCTGCGCTCGCAGTGGGACGGCCCGTTCATGGTCAAGGGCATCACCCGGGTGGACGAGGCGAAGCGGGCGGTCGACGCCGGGGTGTCCGCGATCTCGGTGTCGAACCACGGCGGCAACAACCTGGACGGCACCCCGGCCACCATCCGGCTGCTGCCCGACATCGCCGCCGCGGTCGGCGACCAGGTGGAGGTGCTGCTGGACGGCGGCGTGCGGCGCGGCGGGGACGTGGTCAAGGCGCTCGCGCTGGGCGCCCGGGCGGTGCTGATCGGCCGTGCCTACCTGTGGGGCCTCGGCGCCAACGGGCAGGCCGGGGTGGAGAACGTCCTCGACCTGATGCGCTCCGGCATCGACGCCTGCCTGCTGGGGCTCGGCCACGCCTCAATCGCCGAGCTGACCCCAGATGACCTGGTGCTGCCGCCCGGCTTCACCCGGCGGCTAGGCGGCTAGCCCCGCCACCGCCACCGCCCGCCGCCGACGGCCACCGCCACCCGCCACCGCCACCGACCGCCGCCCGCCACCGCCTGACCCCCGTGGTTGTGGCAACCACGGGGCTATAGCGCAATGCCACTTAGCTTGTCGGGCATCACCCGCGGCCAGGCCGCGCCACCGCAACCCCAATCGTCACATCGACGCAGGCCAGAGCATGATCAC